>Ga0256827_10002139_pt1 | contig 12746 bp, 10 predicted proteins | sample CV84metaG_FD_185977 | JGI IMG/M metagenome (GOLD analysis project Ga0256827, IMG submission 185977) | Hydrothermal vent microbial communities from East Pacific Rise, Pacific Ocean - CV84 | ecosystem: Environmental > Aquatic > Marine > Hydrothermal vents | place: Pacific Ocean: East Pacific Rise... | reverse complement strand
AATTTATAAATTTTTCGCAGTATGCGAACGAGATAATTAAACACAAACAGATTAAAAAAAACGGAAAACTATGTTTTAATTTTTCCTAACTTATACACATCGCAAAGCATCTTATAACAAACAAATTACAAGCTAACTATTCCAATTTTAACTTTTGATTTATCTAATTTAAAGCCAGCTCGCCACCAATCGTCTAAGCCATCTTTAAGGTTGTATATTTTATTATAACCCTTTCGCATAAGTAGTGCTGATACGGTTATACTCTCGTCTCCTGATTCAGAATATACAAAAATAGCTTTATTTTTCGGGTAATTTTTAACAATATTGAATATAGCATTAATTTCCTCGCCTAAAATTGCTCCTTTTATACGACTTCTTTTGTAATCTCTTTTTGTACGGGTATCAATTAAAATTGAACTACCTGATAATATTTCAAGGTTTTCTTTAAAGGTTTCTGCTGTGCAATCTTTAAAAAACAAAGTACTTTCATTTTGCTGAGCAAAAGAAAATAAACTTACTATTAATAAGATGTATGTTAAAATCTTTTTTATCATATAGTTTTCATTAATTCAGATATAATTTTGTCTGATAAGAACCAATAATATTTATGCAAATATATAATATTTTTCTGTTTGTAAACATATTTCAACCTCATATACTTATCAACAGAATTAATAAAATAAGTTAAATATGTGTTGCCAAATTGTGCTTTAATTAAATCTAAATCCACTCCCCATATGGTTCTTAGACTTGTTAATAAATATTCGTTATACTTATCATTAATAGTTAAAATTTCTTTTTCAAAAAATATATTATTATTCTCAATTTCTGTAATATATTTTTTTACATTAGCTACATTCCATTGTCGTGTATTTTTGTTGTATGAATGTGCCGATGGTCCTAAACCAATATATTCTACCCCAAACCAATAATTTGAATTGTGATTAGAGTACAAATTATTTTTTGCGAAATTTGAAATTTCGTATTGTTCAAAACCGTTATTTTCGAGGAACTTTGTTAAATACACAAACTGCTTTTGGCTAATAGTATCAGGCAATTCACGTAAAGTTCCTTTTTTTAAATAATTTTTAAAAACAGTTTTATCTTCGTATGTTAGGTGGTATGCTGAGATATGTTGAATATTGAGTTTTATAATACTCTGCAATTCTTTTTTTAAAAATTCGACATTAGTATCAGGTAAGCCATAAATTAAGTCTACACTTATATTATTAAACCCAATATTTTTTGCAATTTTAACAGAATTAATAGCTTGTTCTACATTATGCCTTCTATTCATTAACTTCAACATGCCATTGTTAAATGACTGCAACCCAATACTTAACCTATTAATACCTATTGCGTAAATTTGCTCTAAATATTCTTTGGTTATATCATCAGGATTTAGTTCAATTGTAATTTCTGTTTCTGAACTCACATTATATGTAGAGTATATTTTAGATAATATTTTTTTTATTTGATTTGAATTTAATAAAGAAGGCGTTCCTCCACCAAAATATATTGTTTCTATATTTTTATCGCTAACTAAGTAGTTATTTTTTTGTTTTATTTCCACTAAAAGTGATGAAATAAATTGTTCGGTAATACTAATATCTTGCGATGAATAAAAATCGCAATAATAGCATTTTGATTTACAAAAAGGAATATGTAGGTATATGCCAGCCAATGTTATTAGAAAAAATAGTTTGCTTCAAAATTGAGGCAAGCTCTGTTATTAAATATACTCAAACCTCATAACTTTTAGAGTTTTCTACTTTTTCTTTTTCCATTTTTATTTATTTGAAATAGTGAGCGTAACAAGCTATGCTTAAAATCTCAAACTCTAAAAAAAGAAAAACAAATCCGTATAAATTCCCTAAAAGCTAAATGGATTGAGTATACTTTACAAATTATTCGTGAATAATAATTTCTGATGTTAGTTCAATAACTTTTTTGTAAGTTGCACTAACGCCACAATATCTTTCTTCCGATAGATTAATAGCTTTTTCTAATTTAGCCATTGGGAGCTCTTTTCCCCAAAATTCGTAGGTTACATGCATTTTATGAAATTGTTTTGGGTGCTCTTCTGTTAATTCTCCATCAACTTTAACATTAAAATTATCAACTTCTACACGCATTTTTTTCAGAATTGATATCACATCCATACCTGTACAACCCGCTAAGGCAACCAACATAAAGGGTTTTGGACGCGGGCCTTTGTTTTCGCCACCAACTGCATCAACTGCATCTAAAACAATTTTATGACCATTAACTTCGGCCTCAAAACACATATTTTCTTTCCAATTTACATTTATTGTCTCTTTCATTCCATTTGTTTTATAAAATATTTTTATCTTTACAAAGATAAATTATTTAGCATAATTAATAAACGAATTTGTTGTTAATTAGCATATATTAAGATTTGAAAACACAATACTAATGAAAATAAAGCAAACTGCTCCAATTTGTGATGAATGCGAAAAAAATATCAGGTCAATATTTAAAAAATTAACCGACCAAGAAGTTAGTGAATTAACTTTTGAAAAAGGCTGTGCCTTTTATAAAAGAGGCGATATTATTTATCATGAAGGTAATAGACCAAATGGGTCGTACTGTATTAGCAAGGGAATTGTAAAATTATTTAAAACTGGGATTGAAGGAAAAGACCAAATAATAAAATTTGCCAAAAAGGGTGATATTATTGGGTATCGTTCTGTTCTTAGTGGTGAATTATCTTGTACTACAGCAAAAGTAATTGAAGATGCTACTATCTGTTTTATTCCTTCATCGACAATGATTAGTTTTATGAAAAACAATTCTGATTTTTCGTTAGAACTTATGCAAATAGCTTGCTCAGAGCTAGGTGTGGCAAATTCATTTATTACAGGAATAGCTCAAAAAACTGTACGTGAGCGGTTGGCCGAAATATTAATTTATTTAAAACGAGAGTTTGGTACTGATGAGGATAATGTTTTACAAATTTCGTTAACAAGAGAAGAATTTGCAAATATTGTAGGAACAGCTACAGAGTCAGTAATTAGGCTCCTTTCAGAGTTTAAAGATGATAAGTATATTGAACTTAATGGTAGAAAAATTAAAATTATTGAAGATGCTAAGTTAAAAAGATTAGGAAATGTTTTTGATTAGGAGTTAGTTTATAATTTCCGTTCTTTAATTTTTTTATCTAAAGCACTTGTGTTATTGGCAATATTTCTTGCTAATTTCCATATTTCAACGGCTTTATCTATTTTATTATTTTTATACAGAGAATCGCCATAATGTTCAAGTATTACAGCATTATTGTCGCCACCTTTTTTAACTGCTTCGGCTAAAACTGTTTCGGCTTTAATGTAATCTTTCGAAACGTATAACACCCAACCATACGTGTCAATATAAGTATAATTAGTTGGGTTACGTTTGTATAATTTGGCACTCATTTTAATAGCTACATCTAGTTTTTCTTTTCTTAAAGATAAATAATAACTATAGTTATTTAGAGCTTGATCATTATCTTCATCAATTTCAAAAATTTTATCAAAATACAAATCAGAATTATTGTAATCTTTAATAGCATTGTATGATTGTGCCATAAACGAATATAATTTAATTCTTAAATAATCATCATCTATAACGTAATTTAAACCCTCCTTGCATATTTTTATTGATTCAGAAAATCTTTTTAATGAATACGAAGCAGCAGCGTTATACATATAAAATTTTGCGTTAGTAGGAAATAAACTAATTGCCTCTTTAGAATAAAAATACATACTGTCTAATTGATTTATTCTGCCTTGAATTAAGAATAATTGTTCCCAAACTCTACTGTTAGATTTGTCGAATTGTAACACTTTTCTCAAATAATATGCTGATTGTTTAAATTGTTTATTCTGAATTAAAAAATCGGAGTAGATGGCATAGACTTCTGGTTTTTCAGGATTATTTATAATAAGTGTATCTAATAACTCAAAAGCAATCGAATCAATTATATTATTACGAGCATTCGCATAATTATTAACCAGTATTTGTATTTTAGAGTTAATATCTATATCATCAGATGCAAAAGCTTTTCGCATATAATTATCAGATTTTTCTTTATCTTTTTTTATGCGATAATATTCTGACATAGAAATAAATGCAATGCCATTATCTGGATCAATTTTAAAAAGTTTGTCGTAAATTTCTTTTGCTTTATCCATTTGTCCTGTTGACATATACGATTCGGCTAATAGCCCATAATATCTTGGCTCTTGTGGGTTAGCTTGTATTAGTTTTTCGAGTTCTTTACGAGAATTAATAAAATCACCTTTCGATTCAAAAATCCTTTCCTTTTGGAAGCTTATTTCTTCGCTAACACCAAATTTTTCTTCAATATCATCAAAAACTTTAATAGCTTCTTTTGTTTTATTCATAGCCATATAAGTTGAGGCTATTTCCATGTAATATTCAGGGGTATTTGGGTATTGTTTTACAAGTTTGTTTAATAAACTTATGGTTCTATTTAAGTTTCCTTGACGTTTTGTAATATCGGCCAACATTATTAAATACCATTTATTTTGTGGATCGTATTTATAAGCAATTTCGGCAAATTTTATAGCACTTTGCATGTCTTTATTTGCAACAGCTAAGCCTGCCAATTCGTATGCAGGGGCACCACTTTCTGGTTTTAGTTCTAAGCAGTGTAAGTAAAAAGCTGTGGCTTCTTTATAATTGCCTAGCATTTTAAGTTTATTAGCTTCAAAAAAGAAATGCTTATAATTAAGCTCATTTTTTTCAGCTTTAACATCTTTATCGCTAACTACTTTAACTGCCCTCCTGTTAAATATTCCGCAAGAAGAAAATAATATATTTATTGTAATTATTAGTATTGATATTTTAATGCATTTCATTTATTATTTTTCTATATCAATTTCTGTAAAATCGCCAACGCTAATTTCTACAGTTACATCGGCCACAGTTGCACTATTGCCTATCATTGAATTTGTAAGTGTAATTGCTCTTATACTTGCATTTCGTTGAACAATACTATTACTAATTATTACTTTGTCAATAGTTGTGTTTGCTCCAATAGAAACATGTGGACCAACTATTGAATTTTTAACTATTGCACCATCGCCAATATAGCATGGTTCAATTATTATTGAATTATCAATTTTTGCGGTATCGCAAACTAATTTATCATTTTTATGATATTCTAAAATTCGTTGATTTGTATGAACTGTAGCATTTTTATTACCACAATCCATCCATTCTTTTATTTCGCCAGGAATAAATTTAACGCCTTTATTCTTCATGTTTTCAAGAACATCGGTAAGTTGATATTCGTCATTTACAAGAATTTTATTATCTATTAAATATTTTAACTCTTGTTTTAAATTATTTCCATCTTTAAAATAATAGATACCAATAATAGCAAGGTCAGATACAAAATCTTTTGGTTTTTCGATAAAATCGGTAATATTATTATTGTTATCAACTTTAACAACTCCAAACGCACTTGGGTCGTTCACTTTTTGAACCCATATACTAGCTTCTGTTTCTTCAGTAATTTTAAAATCAGCTTTAAAAAGTGTATCGGCAAAAGCAACAACAATTTTTCCTTCTAACGATGGCTCGGCACAATAAATTGCATGTGCTGTTCCAAGAGCCTCGTGCTGGTAATAAATACTTGCTTTTGCTCCAAGATTTGATGCTATATTTTGTAATTCTGTTTCTACGTCTTTCCCAAAATCGCCTATAATAAATGCAATTTCTTCAATTTTTTCTTCCGATACTATTGCAATTTCTTCAACCAAACGCTGAACAATTGGCTTGCCTGCAATAGGAATTAAAGGTTTAGGAATTGTTAATGTGTGTGGGCGCATCCTTTTGCCCATTCCTGCCATTGGTACAATAATTTTCATATTATTTTTCTTCTATATTGTAAATTATACTCCTGTATGTCCAAAACCACCTGCACCACGTTGAGTTTCATCAAGTGTTTCAACTTGTTCCCATTTAATTGTTTCGTGCTTTGCTATTACCATTTGGCAAATACGTTCGCCGTCTTGTATTTCAAAATTTTTGTTTGATAGGTTTACAAGAATAATACCAATTTCGCCACGATAATCAGCATCAATAGTACCTGGTGTATTTAAAACTGTAATGCCTTTTTTTAAGGCTAAACCACTACGAGGACGAATCTGAGCTTCAGTTCCTTTTGGTAACTCAATAAATAATCCTGTTTTTATTAATGTGCGTTCAAGCGGTTTTAATATTACGGGTTCGTTAATATTTGCACGTAAATCCATACCTGCCGAAAACTCGGTACTGTACTCTGGATTAGGATGCTTAGATTTATTTACTATTCTAACATTCATAAACTAAATTTTGATTAGCAAATGTACTATTTACATTTAGGAATATATAATAATTATAGAATAATTAACATTTATTGAAAAGCTTTAAAAGCGTTTTACTAAAAATCAAAAATTAACTTTTTATCCTTGTCTGAGTTAATATAGGCTTTTGCTATTTTAGGATACAATTTAAATACATGTTGTTGCAACATTTTTTTTGCTTTCATTAACTGGGTTTTAGATGTGCTTTCTGTATAACCCATCATTTCAGCTATTTCGTTATGCTTAAAGCCTTCTATTGCATATAAATTAAAAACTATTCTATAGCCTTCTGGTAAAAGTTGTATCAGTCCAAGTAACTCTTTACTTGTAAGTTCAGAAAAAACATTTTCAGGAATAATCTCTTCATAGCTTACATCATCGTCTGTTGAAATTGTTTTTTCTTTTATTTTTTTTCTGTAATGATTAATGCTAACATTAACAACTATCCTTTTTAACCAACCTTCTAAAGAACCTTCACTTTTGAAACTCGCAATATTTTCGTAAATTTTAATAAAACTTTCCTGAAGAATGTCTTCTGCCTCGGTTTGTTCTTTGGCATATCTTAAACATATACCAAAAAGTACAGGCGAATAGTTATTATACAACTCAACAAAAGCTGTTTCAGAATTTTTTTTCAATAACTCTATTAGTTTTTTTTCGTTGAGCATTTTTTTACATTCTAATTTTTAGACAAATCTAGATACAAAATAGTTGTCTGAAAAATAAAATATATATTTTATTTGCATCATTTTATAACAGTGTTGTTATAACAAATAAAAAAAGCTATTTGGTTTGAGTATATACTCAAACCAAATAGCTTTTCGGTTTTTCTACTTTTTCTTTTTCCATTTTTATTTGCTTCAAATTGTAAGCGTAACAAGCTATGCATAAAATTTTAAAATCTAAAAAAGTAAAAATAAACCCGTATAAATTCCATAAAAGCTAAATGGATTGAGTATATTGAAATAAATTTTTATAAAGGAATATTTCCGTGTTTCTTTTTAGGTAAACTATCAACTTTGTTTTCAAGCATTTTGAATGCTCTAATTAATCTTTCTCTTGTTTGTTCAGGTAAAATTACCTCATCAACATAACCATAAGCGGCTGCTCTATATGGATTAGCAAACATTTCGTTATACTCATCTTCTTTTTGTTTTAACATGGCTTCAGAATCTTTAGCAGCCATAATTTCTTTTCTGAAAATTATTTCTGCAGCACCTTTAGCTCCCATTACAGCAATTTCGGCTCTTGGCCAAGCAAAGTTAAGGTCGGCTCCAATATGTTTAGAGTTCATTACATCGTAAGCTCCACCATAAGCCTTGCGGGTAATTACTGTGATTCTTGGTACAGTAGCCTCCGAAAATGCATAAAGTAATTTTGCTCCGTTTGTAATAATTGCATTCCACTCTTGCTCAGTTCCTGGTAAAAACCCTGGTACATCTTCAAAAACAAGTAAAGGAATATTAAACGAATCGCAATAGCGTACAAACCGTGCCGCTTTTGTTGAAGAGTTTATATCTAAAACTCCTGCAAAATATGCTGGTTGATTAGCAACAATACCGATGCTTTTTCCTGCAATACGTGCAAAGCCAACAACTATATTTTCGGCAAAATCTTTATGTACTTCAAAGAAAGTTCCTTTATCAATTGTACCATTAATAACATCTTTAATATCGTATGGTTGTGTTGATTCATCAGGAATAATATCGTTTAACTCAGGTCTAAGCTCATTAGTTGCCTCATAAGCTAACGAGGGAGGTAATTCCTCACAGTTTTGAGGAGTGTAACTTAAAATCTTTTTTACATATTCTAGGGCCTCAACTTCGTTGCTTGTAGTAAAATGTGCTACACCCGATTTTGTTGAGTGAGTGCTAGCTCCTCCAAGTTCTTCTGAAGTAATTTCTTCGTGAGTTACTGTTTTTACAACATTTGGACCTGTTACAAACATATACGACGATTTTTCAACCATAATATTAAAATCGGTTATAGCCGGAGAATAAACAGCTCCACCTGCACAAGGTCCCATTATAGCCGAAATTTGAGGTATAACACCCGATGCTCTTGTATTTCTATAAAAAATATCAGCATATCCTCCAAGCGAAACTACTCCTTCTTGAATTCTTGCTCCGCCTGAATCGTTTAAACCAATAACAGGAGCACCATTTTTCATAGCCAAATCCATTATTTTGATAATTTTTTGTGCGTGAGCTTCAGCTAACGAACCTCCAAAAACTGTAAAATCTTGTGAAAAAACATATACTGTTCTTCCATCAATTGTTCCATAACCAGTTACAACACCATCACCTAAAAACTTTTGCTTATCAAGCCCAAATAAGGTTGAACGGTGTTCTACAAACATTCCTAACTCCTGAAAAGAACCTTCGTCTAACAATAGTTCTAATCTTTCTCTAGCTGTTAGCTTGCCTTTTTTATGTTGCGATTCTATCCTAGCCTCACCACCACCAAGTAGTGCTTCTTCTTTCTTTTTATTAAGTAAATCTAATTTTTCTTGATATGTACTCATGCAATGTATTTTTTTTTGAAGATTTATCAAAAATAATAAATAAGTGCTAAAAATATGTATAAAATCATATTTATAATAGTATTTATTTTATACGGAGCAATTACTTTTGAAAAATTACTTTTTATAAATGTAAATATTTAATTACACAATCAATATTTAATTACCAGTAAAACAGCACTGTACAAATAGCAAGTATTACAAATAGCAACCTTTTGTTTATAAATGTGTCTTAAATAAAAAGTTTATAAATGAAAAAAATATTATTAATTTTAATATTGTTTGTTGCATGTTCTGTTAATTCACAAACAAAAAAAGTATTGTTTTTAGGAAACAGTTATACTTATGTTAACGATTTACCAAATTTAATTAAAAATTTAGCTGAGGCTGATGGTAAAATTTTAGTGTATGACCAAAATACTCCAGGAGGGTATTCATTTCAAGGTCATTCAACAAATACAACAAGCTTAGGTAAAATTTCATCTAAGGATTGGGATTTTGTTATATTACAAGACCAAAGTCAAAAACCTTCTTTTCCGCCATCACAAGTGGCAACCGATGTTTATCCGTATGCTAAAGTATTGGTAGACTCAATTTATGCAAATAACGAATGTACAGAAGCTTTATTTTTTATGACTTGGGGACGACAAAACGGCGACCAAGATAATTGTTCTTCTTATGCACCGTTGTGTACTTACGAAGGTATGCAAGGTAGATTACGCGAAAGTTATTTAGAAATGGGTGTAGATAATATGGCAAGCGTTTCGCCTGTAGGAATTGCTTGGCAAAAAACACGTGAAGTTACAGGCGATACAATTAATTTATATTCATCTGACGAAAGTCATCCTAGTATATATGGTAGCTATTTAGCAGCTTGTGTTTTTTACACATCAATATTTAAATCTAGTCCTGAAAATAATAGTTTTATATCTACATTATCTGATACAACAGCACACTTATTGCAGCAAATAGCATATAAAGTAGTTACTGATAGTAATTATATATGGAACTTTAAAACCGCAAATTTTAAAATAATAAAAAATAGTGATTTTACTTATTCATTTACTGGTACCGAAAACTTTTTATCAGAAACTTGGGATTATGGTGATGGAGATATAGAATTAACTCATAACCCTACACATACATATACACATACAGGTCAATATACTGTAATACATACAGTAAATGGTACTTGTTATAAAGATACAATGGTACAGATACTAGATATTGTAAATACAGATATTAATTTTAATATTAATGAAAATATTATTAAAGTTTATCCTAATCCGTTTAATAATGTAATAAATATATGTGCTGATAATATTACTAAAATTACATTATATAATAGTTTATCCGTAAAAATACTTGAAACTGATAGTAAAAAAATAGATATGTCATTTTTGACAGAAGGGCTATATTTTATAGAAATCTCAACCCTAAATAATAAAGTTTGTAAAAAATTAGTAAAATTATAAAAATTACCGAAAAGCTAAATGGATTGAGTATAAATCGTTACTATTTTCCGTAGTTTCGTTAAAAATTATTTCCATAACTTGTGCTATGCAAATATTTTTTGCCTTAAATACAAAAAAAATATTCCAATTTATTTATCGGCAGTTTTGAATCACATTTGGTATCATTACTGGATTTGTAAAATTTAGTTTACTGTGAAAAATAATTAATATAAATTATTTAATAATAATTTTTTCAATTTCAACTCCTGTCTCGTTAAATACTTTAACAAAATATATACCTTTATTTACATTGTTTAAATCTACCAAAATATTATTAGTGTTAGTGTTGTTTTCATATACAAGTTTTCCTGAAACATCAGTAATTGTTATTGTATTATTAGTATTGTTTGTACTAACAATATTAAATATACCATTACTTGGATTTGGATAAATTGTAAAAGTATTATCGCTTATATTATTAATATTAACCATTGGTTCAATATATATAGTATAATCTTCAACTTCGCCGTAAGTACTAACGCCACAAGGAGTTCCATTGCCTTCATGTTCAGAATCTTCTAATCTAATTCTCATTCTTATATTTCCAATACCAGAATAATATAATGAAGAAGGGATTACAACATCAAAAGTAACATAACTAGAACTAGCATCTACACCATTACAAACATGTTCGTTAGTATCATCAAAATCACCATCTTTGTTCCAGTCAATCCATGCATGAATCTTATCAGATTGATATGAATTAGCAATAGTTACTGTCGCTGTTTCAGTATTAAAACCTATTGTAGCTACTTCAGAAATAAAATCACTATAACCACTACTTTGAGAAGTTTTATTTATATTTACGAATGTAACATTAGAAATATATTCATAACCATCTGTAATAGTAATAGCACTTGCAGAACAATATTTATCTACATAAATATAATCATTTTTGAATTCTGTAGTAGTGTCTAAGCCATCACTAATAACTAACTTAACATCATAAGTCCCTTCATTTTCATAAATAATTTCAGGAGGATTTTGTCCATTAAACGTACTTGGATTACCTCCCTCGAAAGTCCACTCCCAAGAAGTAATGGGGTTATCTCCTAGTTCCGATTTGTCTGTAAATATTACAGTATCGTTAATGAAATTTCCTGTATTGTTTGCAATAAAACCAGCTTTTAGTTTTATATCAATGTTTATGGTATAATCTTCAATTTCTCCATAAGAACTTTCGCCACAAGCTGTTTCATTAGAAATATTAGTATAATTCCCATTTTCAGTAGTGTCGTTTAATCTAATTCTCATTCTTGTTGAACCATTATTAGTTGATGTAAAGAACGGAGGAACAGTAAGGTCAAAAGTAACAGGCGAAGATGAGGCATTTTTATTACAAACTTGCTCATTATTATCATCAAAATCACCATCTTTATTCCAATCAACCCATGCATAAAGTTTATTTGATGGATGTGGATTGGCAATAGTTATTGTTGCTATTTTACTGTAATGATCTATTGAAGTAGTGTCTGATGTGTAATTACTATAATTTACATCTATTCCTGAAGAGTATCTATTAATATTTTCTAATTCAACTTTACTAATATATCCATAATTAGTATCTGCATTTGCAGCAGTAGCAATACAATATGTATCAACAAAAATATAATCATTCTTTAATATTTCATTAGTATTTGAACCATCTCCAACAATTAATTTCACATCATAAACACCTTTGTTCTCATAAGTAATTGCAGGAGGGTTTTGCCCGTTAAATGTACTTGGATTACCACCTTCGAATGTCCAATGCCAAGAGGTAATAGTATTATCTCCTTGTGTAGATTCATCTGCAAAAGTTATAGCTTCATTAGGGTGTATTTCTGTAATATTTGCACTAAATTTTGCATTTAGTATTATATCAATATTTATAGTGTAATCTTCAACTTCGCCGTAAGTATTAGCTCCACAAGCGGTTTCGTTAGAGATATTAGTATAATTAACATTACCGATAGTAGTATCATTTAATCTAATCCTCATTCTTGTGAATCCTTCGTCATTTTGTGTTAAAAAAACGGGAGTTATAAGATCAAAAGTAACAGGAGAAGATGAGGCCGATTTATTACAAACTTGTTCTTCATCATCATCAAAATCGCCATCTTTATTCCAATCAATCCATGCATAAAGCTTATTAGATTGATGTGGATTTACAATAGTTATTGTGGCCGTTTTAGGAATAGTAGTTATTTCAGTATTTTCCGAAGTAAAATTACTATAACCACTACTTTGAGAAGTTTTATTTATAGTTCCTAATGTAACATTAGAAATATATTCATATGTGCTTGAGGTATTAGTAGCACTTGCAGAACAATATGTGCTAACATAAATATAGTCTGT
>Ga0256827_10002138_pt1 | contig 12748 bp, 6 predicted proteins | sample CV84metaG_FD_185977 | JGI IMG/M metagenome (GOLD analysis project Ga0256827, IMG submission 185977) | Hydrothermal vent microbial communities from East Pacific Rise, Pacific Ocean - CV84 | ecosystem: Environmental > Aquatic > Marine > Hydrothermal vents | place: Pacific Ocean: East Pacific Rise... | reverse complement strand
CCTCAAACTTCCGATCCAAACGACCCAGAAGATTATTACAATTATTTACTTGGATATTGGAAAGATGGTTCTCCAATGACTTTTGGTGGCTCTGGATATGGAGGCACAGATCCTGTGAAGTATGTTTTTACTGGCGACCCAACAGTCCCTACAGGATGGAACGAAAACGATGCAGGAAATACATCGGGCGATCGCCGTGGTGTTGGTGTTATTGGAGCTTTCGATTTAGCTGTAGATCAAGAAATTTGTGTTGATATTGCTTATGTTAATGCAATAAAATATAATTATACTAATATACATAGCATAAAAACTTTAAAAGGTAGGATTGGTGAAATTAATAGTTGGTACTATAACCAAAACTTTATTTGCGACAGTATTGAAACTTTACCAGATACTAATTTTATTGTTTTTGCAAAAGATACCTCTGGTTGCGATTATTCTACAAGTAATATTGTTTTTGAGACATATAAATTTAATGGAGAATATCCTTTCACATATCAATGGGAAGATGAATTTGGCACATTTTCATCTACAGATGAATTCCCATCTGTTCCGCCACCTGCAAGCACTAGTGACTATTATGTTACAATAACCGATAACAACGGATTAATAGCAATTGATACTTTAACTTTTTCTATTTATCCTACACCAGTAGTTAATTTACCAAACGACACATTATTTTGTGTAGGAGATACACTTTATATCAATTTACCTTACTACGAGCAATATCATTGGAATACAGGTATAAATAACGATAGTATTGCAATTTTTGAACAAGGAAATTACTCAGTTACTGTTACCAACAATGGCTGTAGTGCAAACGATGATATTTTTGTTACAGTAGATGTTCCAGATATTGATTTCACCGAAATTACTCCAGCATGCATAAATATTCCAACACAACTTAGTGTTAGTTCTAGTTTCACTAATATAGAATGGGGAACAGGAGAAACCACATCTTCAGTAAATATTAATACTTCTGTTTTAGGGCAAACATATTATTATGTAAGTGTTACAGATACTTTGGGTTGCACAAATAACGATTCTACAATTGTAGTTGTTAATAATCCTTCAGCATTAGATTTAGGAAACGACACAACAATTGATGAAGAACATTTTGTTATTATATCTCCTAGTGTTAATACTGGGACTAGTTTTTTATGGTCTGATACTTCTACAATTTCGTACTATAGTATAAATGGGAATAATGTAGGTACAGGTATATTTGATATTTGGTTAGATATTACCGACATAAATGGATGTGTTACAAGAGACAGTATTGTTGTTACAATTATTCCTGCAAGTGGAATTAATGAAAACGAAAATAATTTTATTGTCAATATTTATCCTAACCCAACAAATGATTTTATAAATATTAATTTATCGGATAACAAAAATTATACTTATAAGATTATTGATATAAATGGCAATATCTTAAAAACTGGAGTATTTAAATCTGAAAACAACATATTAGATTTAAATAATTTTTCAAAAGGTATTTATTTTATTATTATTGATGATATTAATACTAATAAAAAGATTATTGTATTCTAACATATATCAATCATTAATCAAAGCTAATGGTTAGTTAATAAACATCAGGATATATTTGGAATAATACGTATTTTTTCATAAATTGCAGTTTTAAAGATCTAATAAATAAAATATTTATTATACATACTTATCATTGTTCTGTTTAATACCAGACTTGTACAAAGCTTAAAACTAAAACTATGAAAAAACAAATTACAATTCTAGCATTGCTATTAGCAACAATATTTGCTAATGCACAATTTGCAAACGAAACAACTGCAAATGGTTTAATAGACAACAACACTACCTGCTTTGCAAAAGCACCTAACGGTGATTTATGGATAGGTACAAATGCTGGTGTTTCAAAATATTCATCTGGTATTTATACTGGTTTTGATATTTCAACAGGCTTAGCAAATAATACTATTATTGATATTATTGTAGATAATTATGGTAAAGTTTGGGTTGGTACACCTACGGGTATTTCAATTTACGATGGGAGTTCGTGGACTTTTCAAGATTTAGGTAGTTCTTCTGCAAATAATATAAAAGATTTAGAACTAAGACAAAACGGAGATATTTGGATTGCTACCTATTCGGGCGTATTTGTGTATAATGGATTTACTTTTTACAATATTACAACAGCTGACGGTTTAGCACATAATATTACATTAACACTTTCTGAATCTAATAACGAAACAATGTGGGTAGGAACTGCAGGCGGCTTATGTAGATTTGATGACCCAGGATTTACTATTTACAATACATCAAGTGGAATGTCAGCAAATTCTATTAAAGCATTATTAGCTACAAACGATACAATTTATGCATATTGTAGTGGTGGTTTAAATGTTTTTGATGGTACAAGTTTTACTATCTATGATAATTTTGTTATCGGACCATTTTCTGAAATAAGAAATATACAAAAAGATGAAAATGGAAGTATTTTATTAGGTTTTCAAGATGGAATAACAAAAATACATAATTTATTAGTTGAACAAACAATGAGTATCTCTAATACTAATTTACCTAATTCCTTAGGTAAATTATATTATAAAGATACTACTTTATATGTAAGTAGTGTTTCAAATGGATATTTTTTCTCCAGTATATCAGATAGTATTATTATCAGTTCGGATACACTAAACATAAACAATATAAATGCATTAATTAATGCAAATGGCTTATTATTCCAACCTATAAATTGGGCTAATGCTGCTGTATTTGAAGTTCCTGCAGGTTCTGGTCATCATTCTAACTATGCCTCAAATATTTGGTTTGGAGGAATGGATGAAGATAATATTTTCCATATGGCTGCTGGTGGTTATAACGGACTTACTGATTGGGAAGCTGGGCCTATATCGAACGATTATTTTTCTGCTGAATATACGGCAAAGTACAATAGGGTGTGGAAAATAAATAAATCAGAAGTTGATGAACATATTGCAAATTGGAATACTTCCGGTTATGTAATACCCGAAGTAATAGAAAATTGGCCTGATATTGCAGATTATTTTGATTATAATACAAATGGAATTTACGACCCGGAAAATGGTGACTATCCTTTAATAAGAGGCGACCAAGCAATACTTTGTATTTTTAATGATGAATTAGGAAATTACACAGAAAATAGAAAAAAAATGTTAGTTGAAGTTCATGCTTTAAATTATGCATTTAATTCGCCTGATAGTGCATTAAACAATACAATATTTACAAATTATAAAATAATTAATAAATCGCCTCATAACTATTCTTCCGTTTTTCTTGGTATTTATGATGATATTGATATTGGAGGAGCTGATGATGATTATATGGGTTCTGATACAGTCTTAAACTCTTATTATATTTATAATGGAGATAATACTGATTATTATTATGGTACAGGAAATATTCCTGCTCAATCTATAACTTTTTTAAATACAAAAATGACTTCTGCAACATATTATACAAATGGTGCTAACCCAAGCATGACTGACCCTTCAACACCAATAGAATATTACAATTATTTAATGGGATATTGGAAAGATGGTGTCCCAATGACATACGGAGGGACAGGATATGGAGGAAGTATAATCACTAAATATTGTTTTACAGGAGATCCATCAATGCCGGCAGGTTGGAACGAAGAAGATGCAGGAAATACACCCGGAGATAGAAGAGGAGTTGGCATTTCAGGTCCATTTGATTTAGCTGCGGGACAAGAAATCTGTATTGATGTTGCATATATTAATGCAATAAAATGGAATTATACAAACCTGCATTCTGTTAAAGAATTAAAAGGAAGGATTGGGAATATACATTCTTGGTATAATACTCAATCTTATGTTTGCGATAGTATTATAACTCAACCGGAAAATACTTTGCATATTTATGCTGAAGATACTTCGTATTGCGATAATTTCTTATCTAATATAAGTTTGTCAAGTATTAAAGTTGGTGGAACTTATCCTTATACTTATTATTGGGAGGACGAAACAGGTACTTTTTCTTCAACTGATGAAACCCCGAATGTATCAGCACCTATAAGCACTACAGATTATTATGTTACAATTACTGACGATTTAGGTTTTACTGCAGTTGATACTTTAACATTTACAATCAACCCATCACCATCAGTAGATTTAGGTAATGATACTGCAATTTGTAATGGAGAATCAATTAATATTATTTTACCAATTCACGATAATTACCATTGGAATACTGGTAACAATACTAATACAATGCAAATTACACAAACTGGAACTTATGCTGTAACTGTTTATGATAATGGATGTGATGCAAATTCTGATATTAATGTAAATGTTATTATTCCTGAAATTAGTCTTTCGGAAGTTACACCAGCTTGTATTAACGAGCCACTTCAATTAACTATAAATAATTATCCATACATTATTTGGAATACAAGCGAATCAGATAGTAGTATTTCTGTCAATACATCAAGCTTAGGGCAAACATATTATTATGTAAGCGTTACAGATACAAATGGGTGTACAAATAATGATTCTACTCTTGTTGTTGTAAACGATTTACCTCAATTTTACTTAGGTAACGACACTGCTATTGACGAAACATGGTCAATATTATTAGATGCTTATGTTGGTGGAGGTGCAACATATTCTTGGTCTGATGGTAGTAATGATTATTTTTATAATTTCGATGGGAGTATTGGAGAAGGTACTTATAATGTTTCAGTAGATGTTACTGATATAAATGGCTGTTCAAATTCCGATGAAATTGAAATAACAGTTATTGTTGGTTTATCGGTTAATGAAAATGGGGTTTATTCAATTAGCATTTATCCTAATCCTTCTGACGCCATGTTTAATATCAAATTATCTGACAATAAGGAGTATAAATACAGAATTGTTGATTCTAAAGGGCAAATTATAAACAATGGAGTTTTTAAGAATAGTGTAAATAAAATAAATCTTAAAGGAACAAGCAAAGGAGTTTACTTTTTAATTATTGATGATCTAAATATTAAGGAAAAACTATTATTAAAATAAAATACTATGAAAAAACAAATTACAATTTTAGCATTGCTATTAGCAACAATATTTGCTAATGCACAATTTGCAAACGAAACAACTGCAAATGGTTTAATTGATAACAACACTACTTGCTTTGCAAAAGCAGCAAATGGTGATTTATGGATAGGGACAAGTCAAGGTTTATCAAAATATTCATCGGGTACTTATACTGGCTATACAACTAGTAATGGTTTAATAAACAATGTTATTTCAGCTATTGTTATAGATAATTACAATAATGTATGGGTAGGAACAAATTCAGGAATTTCTGTTTTCGATGGTGTTAGTTGGACAAACCATAACCTAGGAAGTTCATCGGCAAATAATATAAAAGATATGTTTGTTAGGCAGAATGGAGAAATTTGGATAGCAACTTATGCAGGGGTTTTTGTGTATAGTGGTTCTACATTTTATAATCTTACTACCACAGATGGCTTAGCGCACAATTACACTTTATGTCTTTCTGAATCTAACGATGAAACAATGTGGGTTGGAACTGCAGGAGGTTTATGCCGATTTGATGAGCCAGGGTTTACCATCTATAACTATTCAAGCGGAATGTCCGCAAATTCTGTAAAAGCTTTATTGGCAACAAACGATACAATATATGCTTATTGTAATGGTGGTTTAAATGTTTTTGATGAAACAAGCTTTACTATTTATGATAATTTTGTAATTACTAGTGCATCCGAAATAAAGAATATACAGAAAGATGAAAATGAAGATTTATTATTAGGATTTCAAAATGGAGTTACTAAAATACATAATCTACAGATTGAACAAACAATAAGTATATACAATACTAATTTACCAGCAAATATTAATAAAATATATTATAACGACACAAGTTTATATGTTAGTAGTGTAGAAGATGGGTATTTCTATTCTAATAACATTCAAGGTATATCAAACAACAATGATACACTAAACATTAACAATATAAAAGCTTTAATCAATTCATATGGTGTATTATTTCAAGGACCTGGAAGTGCTTCAACTTTATTTGAGGTTCCTATAGGTTCAGGACATCATTCAAACTATGCTTCATCTATTTGGTTAGGAGGAATTGATGAAGATAATATATTTCGCATGATTGGTGGCCAGTTTCAAGGATATAGCGATTGGGTATCAGGTCCAGTCTCTAATGATTATTATTCTGAAGAATATGCTACAAAATATAAAAGAGTTTGGTCTATATACAAATCTGAAATTGATAATCATATAACTAATTGGAATACTGGTGGATATATTATGCCCGAAGCAATTAAAAATTGGCCTGATATTGCAGATTATTTCGATTATAATACAAATGGAGAATACGACCCAGAGAATGGGGATTATCCTTTAATAAGAGGCGACCAAGCAATCCTTACAATTTTTAATGATGATTTAGGAAATCATACTCTATATAGAAAAAAAATGTTAGTTGAAGTTCATGCCTTAAACTATGCTTTTAATTCAACAGATAGTGCATTAAATAATACAATATTTACAAACTACAAAATAATTAATAAATCATCTCATGACTATTCTTCAGTTTTCCTCGGTATTTTTGATGATATCGATATTGGAGGTGCTATAGATGATTATATGGGCTCTGATACTATGCTAAATTCATATTATATTTATAATGGAGATAACACTGATGATGATTATGGAACAGGGAATATTCCTGCTCAATCTGTAACTTTTTTAAATACAAAAATGACATCTGCTACTTACTTTACAAATGGAGCTCCTGCAGGAATGTCAGACCCCGTTCTACCTATAGGATATTATAATTACCTGATGGGTAATTGGAAAGATGGAACACCTATGACTTATGGAAGCACAGGCTATGGGGGAAGTATAATAACAAAATATTGTTTTACAGGAGACCCATCTGTTCCTACAGGTTGGAATGAAAATGATGCAGGAAATACACCTGGCGACAGAAGAGGAGTAGGGATCTCTGGTCCTTTTGATTTAGCATCTGGTCAAGAAATCTGTATTGATATTGCTTATGTAAATGCAATAAAATGGAATTATACAAATCTACACTCAGTTAAAGAACTAAAAGCAAATATTGGAAATATTCATGCTTGGTATAATACTCAATCTTATGTTTGCGATAGCATAATAACTCAACCAGAAAACACTTTACATGTTTATGCTTATGACACATCTTATTGCGAAAACTATAATTTTGATATAACTCTATCAAGTATGAGAATTGGTGGAACTTACCCTTATACTTATTATTGGGAAGATGAAACAGGGACATTCTCTTCAACCAATGAAAATCCAGTTGTATCAACACCTACAAGCACAACAGATTATTATGTTACAATTACTGATGACCAAGGATTTACAGCGGTTGACACTTTAACTTTTACAATCAGTTCATCACCAACAATAAATTTAGGTAATGATACAAGTATTTGTTATGGTGATAGTTTAACAATCTCAGTTCCTACTGGTTTCGACAGTTATACATGGAATACCGGAAATAATTCTAATAGCATTATTGCATATTCTGATGGAGATTATTCTGTAACTGTTAGTTATTATGGTTGTGAAGATGCTGATGAATTGCATTTATCTATTGAAAATCCTCCTGTTGATTTAGGAGATGTAACATCAACTTGTATAAACGAAACATTGGTTTTAGATGCAAGTTATTCTGATGCTATTTCTTATCTTTGGAATACAGGAGAAACAACATCAAGTATTAATGTCAATACTTCTGTAGCAGGCCAAACATATTACAGTGTGCATATTACAAGCTCAAATATTTGTGGCGACTATGATGATACAACTCTTGTAATCGTAAACGATTTGCCTCAATTTTACTTAGGTAATGATACCGCAATAGACGAAACATGGTCAATATTATTAGATGCTTATGTTGGTGGAGGTGCAACTTACTCTTGGTCTGATGGTAGTAATGATTATTTTTATAATTTCGATGGAAGTATTGGAGAAGGTACTTATAATATTTCAGTAGATGTTACTGATATTAATGGCTGTTCAAACTCCGATGAAATTGAAATAACTGTTGTTGTTGGTTTATCGGTTGATGAAAACGGGGTTTATTCTATTAGCATTTACCCTAACCCTTCTGATGCCATGTTTAATATTAAGTTACCTGATAATAAAGAATATAAATATAGAATTATTGATGCTAAAGGACAAACAATTAACAATGGCATTTTTAAATCTTCTTTAAACAAAGTAAACCTTAAAGGAGCAAGCAAAGGAGTTTACTTTTTAATTATTGATGAACTAAATATTAAGGAAAAACTAATTTTGAAATAAACAATAAATTGAAAAGCTGCTTTTTGCAGCTTTTTTTTATTTTGTTTAATACGTCTATAAAATAGATAGAAAATAATTACTTTTGAAAAAAAATAATTATGTCAGAATTTTCGAGTACAGCAGAAGTTAGAATTGAAAAACTAACTAAATATATGAAAGGACTTTTAAATGGTGAAAAAGGTCTAGAGCTTGTTAAAAAATACGATATTATTACCGATAATTTTATTCCTTCGGATATTTTAGAAACTTTCGATAATATTTTTGCTTTTGAGCAAGATATTGAAAAAATAAAAATAGTTTCTAATAAATTATTTAATATTCTATATAAAGCTTTTAATGAATACCCTGCTATTGAAGTTCCAAAGGATAGCTTTTTACATTATGTTGCCGAGGATAATAAAAAGATAAACGAAGTTCTTCAAAAAGCTAAACCTGCTATTAAATCAATAAACAAAGGAGAAATAAAACAAGCAGATTTAAACAAAATTAAAAAACACTTTACAGAACTTATTAAGATTGACAGGCATTATACTTTAAAAGAAAATGTTTTATTTCCTGTTTTGGAAAATAATTGGCAACACTACGATTGTTTAAAATTAATGTGGTCCTTTCACGATGATATCAGAAAAAACATAAAAAAAACCATCGAAATTTTAGAAGCAAAAGATTTTGATTTAAAATTATTTAATAAAGTATCATCGGTAGTATATTTTAATATCAACACAATTATTTTTAGAGAAGAGCGCGTTTTATTTCCTGTTATTTTAGAAACAATACAAGACGAAGATTTAAAACAAATGCTTGCCGAAAGTATTGATATTGGCTATGCTTATCTTAATACAAAAGAAATAAAAATTAAAGCTAAAACTTCTAAATTAGATAAATCTGGCATAATAAATTTTGATACAGGAAGCATTACTGTAAAAGAAGCTGAACTTATTTTTAATCATTTGCCTGTAGATTTAACTTTTGTAGATAAAAACGATACTGTTAAATATTTTTCTACTCCAAAGCATAGAATTTTTCCAAGAACAAATGCTATTATTGGCAGAAAGGTACAAGATTGCCACCCACCAGAAAGTGTAGATGTTGTAGAAAAAATTGTTAAAGCATTTGAAGAAGGCAAAAAAGACAAAGCTGCATTTTGGATTAAAATGGGTACACAATTTGTTTTAATACAATATTTTGCTGTTCGAGACGAAAACAATGAGTTTTTAGGAACACTTGAAGTTTCTCAAGAAGTTTCAGAAATAAGAAACCTAACCGGCGAAAGACGTTTACTTGATTGGGAGGATTAGTTCTACTGTTAAATGGTTCTATGGTTAATAGTTTTCTATCTTTTAACTCAATCCTAACGCAGAAATCGGGCTTTATGGATAGACACTAATTAAACTATCAAGTTTTTGAATAAACTGAGTTTCGTAATCCCTAATTGCGTAGCAATGTTTTCCTTTAATTTGCCAGAATTCTTTTGGCTCATTCGCATTTTCAAAAACTTCTTTTCCCATCTTAAAAGGAACAACTTCGTCTTCTGTGCTATGAATTATCAATACAGGCATTTTTAACTCTGAAATTAAATCTTTTGATTTGTATGGAGATTTAACTGTCATACGAGCAATAGGTTTCAAAATCCAAGGCATAAATTCTGCTCCAATATCGCTATGCGAACTAAAACCTGCCTCATCAATTAAAGCATCAACTTTATCTTGATTTCGGTTTGCAATATTTACGGATAAATTACCCCCAAGTGATACGCCCCATATTACAAGTTTCTCGTCTTTACTAGCTTTTCTACTAATTAAATAATTCAAAAACAATTCGCTGTCGGTAACTACATTTTTATGTGTTGGCTTTCCTTCCGACTTTCCATATCCTTGATAATCAAAAACCAAAGTGCGATATCCTGCTTTTGTTAATGGTTCTATAGAATTTATCCAACCCGATACATTTCCTCCATTTCCATGTATTAATAAAACAGCTCCTTTCACCTCTCCTTCTGGCTCAAGATATACGGCATTTAGTTTAATACTATCTGCATTATAAAGATAAATATCTTCGTATTTTATATCTTTTATTTCGTTATATTCTGATTTTGTATAGTAAAATGAGCTATTATAAGAGCATGAACTCAATATCAATAAGATTATAAATTTTAGCGATTTTTTTGCCATATCTTTAATTTTTATCAAAGATACTAATTAATTTAATGAATAAGATAGGGCTTATTGGTCAATATTTTTTAGGGCATCTTTGGCAGCATTTTGTTCGGCTTCTTTTTTAGAATTACCAATACCTTTTCCTTTTTCTTCAGTATTAATAATAACTTTAGCTTCAAATTTTCCTTTTTTATTTGTTGTATCTTGTGTATCGAAAACCAAATCTACTTTTTCTCTCTGAACATATTCTATTAATCTACTTTTAAAATTTTCTTCAGTAGTTATAAGTTCATCAATATTTACATGCTTTTTTATTAGTATTTCAATAATAAAAAATTTAGAATATTTATACCCTCTGTCAAGATAAATGGCTCCCACCAGTGCTTCTAAGGCATTACCCAAAACATGCGAATGTATTTTATCACCTCTAATTTTTGATTTTATCAAGATATCAAGTCCCAACTTTGCACCTAAAGAATCTAAATGTTTTCTTTTAACAATTTTAGACCTAAGATTAGTTAAGAAACCTTCATCTTCGCTCGGAAATTTATTAAATAAAAAATCAGCAACAACTGTGTCTAAAACAGAATCTCCAAGAAACTCTAGACGTTCGTTGTTCACCACAACACCATAGTCGTTAACTTCTCTAATAGATTTATGAGTTAAAGCACGTTCGTAGTAAATTAAATTCTTAGGTTTATAACCCAAAACGTCCTTTAAGGAATGATAAAATTCTTTATTTTTATTTGATAAATTAAAAATGTTTGAGAACACAGTTAATTTAGTTAGAATTTTTTGAAAATTACAGAAGCATTATGACCACCAAATCCAAAAGTATTACTTAAAGCAATATTCACATCTCTTTTTTGTGCTTTATGCAGTGTAAGGTTTAATTTAGGATTGATATTCTCGTCAAGCTCTTGTAAATTTATTGTTGGAGGTACTATTCCATTTTTAATAGAAAGAATAGTTGCCATAGCTTCAACAGCTCCAGCTGCTCCTAATAAATGACCAGTCATAGATTTAGTAGAACTGATATTTAATTCATAAGAATGTTCTCCAAAGATTCTTTCGATTGCTTTTGGCTCAGAAATGTCACCTAGCGGTGTTGCAGTTCCATGAACATTAATATAATCTATATCCTCAGGTTTAATTTCTGCATCTTTAAGTGCTCTTTCCATTACTAAAGAAGCTCCTAAACCTTCTGGATGTGGTGCAGTTAAATGATATGCATCAGCAGACATTCCGCCACCAATCATTTCTGCATAAATTTTCGCTCCACGTGCTTTTGCATGCTCATATTCTTCTAATATGATTGCTCCACCACCTTCGCCCATTACAAAACCACTTCTAGTTTTACAGAAAGGACGAGAAGCTGTTTTGTATTCTTCATTATTTACTGACATTGCTTGCATTGAATTAAATCCGCCTACTCCGGCTTCATTAATTGATGCTTCTGAACCACCCGATACAATCATATCTGCTTTTCCTAAACGGATATAATTAAAACCATCTATTAAAGCGTTGGTAGAAGAAGCGCAAGCTGAAACTGTTCCAAAGTTTGGTCCTCTAAATCCATATTTAATTGAGATATGCCCTGCAGCTATATCAGAAATCATTTTAGGAATAAAGAAAGGGCTAAATCTTGGGGTTCCATCTCCATTGGCAAAATTTAGTACTTCATGTAAAAAGGTATCAATTCCACCAATTCCTGATGCCCAAATAACTCCTATATTGTTAGTATCAGCAGTTTCTAAATCTATACCACAATCTTTAACAGCCTGATCGGCAGCTATTATAGCAAACTGTGCATATCTATCTAGTTTACGTGCCTCTTTTCTATCAAAGAAGTCTTTTACATCATAGTTTTTTACCTCGCAGGCAAATCTTGTTTTAAACTTGGAAGCATCAAAATTAGTTATTAAATCAGATCCACTAACACCATCAACAAGGTTATTCCAGAAATCTGAAACATTATTACCTAATGGAGTTATAGCTCCTAATCCTGTTACAACTACTCTTTTTAGTTCCATAAATGTTTATTAAAAAATTTGCCTGGAGATAAATACTATTTTACTTTGCGTTGTCTTCGATGAATTTAACTGCATCTCCAACTGTTCCAATATTTTCTGCTTGATCGTCTGGAATTGCAATACTAAATTCTTTTTCAAATTCCATGATTAACTCAACTGTATCTAATGAGTCTGCTCCTAAATCGTTTGTGAAGCTAGC
>Ga0256827_10002137_pt1 | contig 12748 bp, 14 predicted proteins | sample CV84metaG_FD_185977 | JGI IMG/M metagenome (GOLD analysis project Ga0256827, IMG submission 185977) | Hydrothermal vent microbial communities from East Pacific Rise, Pacific Ocean - CV84 | ecosystem: Environmental > Aquatic > Marine > Hydrothermal vents | place: Pacific Ocean: East Pacific Rise... | reverse complement strand
CTCGACTTGCCACGAAATCACTAGCAACCTCTTTGACTACAGTAAATTTATTTTTCTGCATATCTTTGGAGTCAAATCGTGCCTGTTTCATCGACTCACTCGAATCGATAATCAACACAATATCTCGTCCATCTCTCTTGGAACTGCTATACTCTTTGGTCAAAATTGGTGATGCCAATGCCACAACTGCTGAGATAATACCCAACCACTTTAGAACTACCAGTAGATAGTTTTGACGGTTACCACTCATCAAAAGCCTCTCCATATGAGGAAAATAGATCGTCTGACTTTTGAGTTTGCAATATTTAGCACAAAAGAGGAAAAGTAGCAGTAGAGCAAATACCCACGGATATTCAAAATTAAAGTGATTCATCAATGACATGTACCAAAAGGTTATACTGGTTTAGTGTTTGGGTATCGACTCTAGGGACATCTTTTTTATATTTATAGACCTCCAACATTGGCAATAACTGAGAAAATATCTCCTTGCTTCTTGTATCAGTCGATAATTTACGACCAAAATAGGTCACTCGATATGATGCCTGTTTGGAGTCTGTCCAATCAACTGATTTTAGAGCTTTAAAATATAGTTTTTGCATATTCATTTTTCGATTTTGAAAAATACGCTTGATAACAAAAAAGAGTAAAATAGTAGCAAAAAGAAGAGATAGTACCAAAAGCCCCATAGTCATATAGTAACTATAATCTGGTATCTCTAATAGTGGCTTTATATCCCTAAGTTCATCAACTCCATTCATTATCGTCCCCCTAAAAGACGAAGTAGTTTTAGATAAGGCTCTTCATCTGTATATATTTTAGAATAACGAATGGCATTTTTTTTAAAATGAGCATAGAGCTTTTCATCATTTAGATGAAGTGCCTTTGTGTAACTATTCATCTCTTTCTCTCCTATATTTCCCTCAAAACTTCGACTACTCTCCATATCTAATATACGGATATAGCCTAGCTCTTTAGGATTCTCTTCAAATCTATCTCTCACTATTAGTGCCACAACATCATGCTTCTTGCTCAATAGTCCAAAATTTATATCTCCTACAAAATCAGAGATAACAAAGAGCAGAGATTTTCTCTTTATCCGTTTGAAAAGAGCATCTGCAAACGCTTGATAGTCACTCTCTTTGCCCAACACATCAAACTGGGCTATCTTTGTAACAGTCTCCTCAATCGTAAAAAACTTCTTGTTGGGACGAGATAGTTCATAAAATTTATCTGCAAAAATCATATTGGAGAATAGATCCCCATTTTTGATCGCCGAAAAACCAATAACTGACACTAACTCACTCATCACCTCTGTTTTTTGTCTTACTGTTCCAAAATAGGTAGATCCTCCCATCATCACAGCCGTTACAACATTGAGTTCTCGCTCCTCATGATAGATTCTAATATAGGGTTTAGATAGCTTAGCAGTAGTCTTCCAATCTATCTTACGAATATCATCTCCATAGACATACTCTCTAAGCTCTGTAAACTCAAACCCCTCCCCTTGAAAAAGAGAAGCGTTGTTACCCAACATATCTCCAAAGACCTGTTTTTTGGTCTTTAGTAGAATCTTTTTTATTTTACTATTCATCATCTACTCTAAGGAATATCAACAGCACTTAAGACTCTATCAATAATCAAATCTGTAGTCACACCACTAGCCTCTGCCTCATAACTCAACACAATACGGTGTCTCAAAATATCTTTGGCTATCAGAGCAACCTCCAGAGGAGAGACATAGTTTCTATCTTTGAGATATGCAATAGCTCGTGAAGCCTTGTATAGGTCTATACTAGCTCGTGGACTAGCCCCAAATTGAATGTATGGTGCTACTATCTCCATACCATACTCTTCTGGATTTCTAGTTGCAAAGATAAGCTCAATAATATATCTCTCCACCTCTTCATCTATATGAGTACTCATAGCCTCTTTTCTGATATTTTCCAAATCCATTAGTGATGCAACCTGTTCAATCTTGCCAAAACCACCATTGGCTACACGCCTAGCTATCTCTAGCTCCTCCTCTTTTGTGTTATAGCCCACTACTATCTTCATCAAAAATCTATCAAGTTGAGCCTCGGGTAGATCATATGCACCCTCTTGCTCTACAGGGTTTTGTGTCGCCATAACCAAAAAAGGTAGATCGATCTTAAAGGTCTCATCCCCTATTGTCACCTGTCTCTCTTGCATCACCTCAAGTAGAGCCGATTGAACTTTGGCAGGAGCTCTATTGATCTCATCAGCCAAAAGTAAGTTGGTAAAAACAGGCCCTGATTTAATCTTAAAAGAGTTACTAGAAGGATCATATATCTCCGTCCCTATAATATCACTTGGTAGTAGATCGGGAGTAAACTGCACCCGTTTAAAATCCAATCCTAATGTCCCCGCCAAAGCATTAACAGCCGTTGTCTTTGCCAGACCGGGAACACCTTCGAGCAGAATATGCCCTCGGGTTAGTAACCCTACTAAAAGTCCATCAATCAACTTCTCTTGACCGACGATCACTTTAGCTATCTCATTTTTGATACTATCTATAATTGGATTCAATAAAAACTCCTATTTACTCTAACTAGTGCTATTTTACTATTTATCTATTAAATTAATCCTAATGAGCAATTATTCTTTTTAAATGTTTATTGATAAATATTTGAGTATACTAGTTTATGTTAAATATAAAGGTTATTTATGATTAAAATTGAAGATATACCCATGTTCTCGAACTTAAGTAAAAAATTTCACAAAGAGCTTCACGACAGTATCTATATCAGACATTTTACAAAAAATAGTATTGTATTCTATGAGGGTGACTCTAGTGATTATCTACATATCCTACTAGATGGTCAAGTACGACTATACAAAACTTCACCCAAAGACTCTATGATTCAACTTCACAGACTAAATGCACCCTCAACTATAGCAGAGTACCCTTGCCTAGAGCAGGTTGCTTTTCCTGCTACATGTGAGTTTATATCAGAAAGAGGAACTATAGGGCTACTCCACTTCAAAAATGTCCTAAAGTATCTAAACGACCCATCTTTCTCTCTAGGTCTTCTAAAATCTATGACCAATAAGGTGATGATTTTATCTGCTTTAGTACACAAAGAGACTATTCTCTCCTCTGAAGCAAAAGTTGCAGATCTAATTCTCAATGAGATAGAGATATTTAATCGAGTAAAAAATAATGAGATAGCATCTATACTCAATATCACTCCTGAGACACTATCTCGAATTTTGGGAAAACTCAAAAGAGACAATATAATCTCTGTAAAAAATCATATGGTAGAGATACTTAACTTTGAATCTCTGCATATTATACTTGAAAAAAATACTCTAAAAGCGTGTGTTGACTGCATTCCAAAATCAACACCAAATAGATCTTTAAAAGAGTTACCAATACTTATCTAAAATCATGTGATATAATCTCAATTAAAAAAGTGATAAAAATGACAAAACATAAGTATTATCCGCAACTCTTAGTCACCCTACAGTTTGGTATAATAGGAGTGATGGCTATTCTATCCAAAGGATTTTTTTCAAATCTTTTGGCACTCTCTATATTTATAGCAGGAGCTATTTTGGGAATTTGGGCATTGACCCATAATCGACTAGGCAACTTCAACATTCAACCCAATCTAAAAGAGAATTCAACTCTCATCACTACAGGAATCTATAGCCATATTCGTCACCCTATGTATAGCTCTGTAGTAGTTATGATGTTGGCATTTGTTATAGCTACCCCAATTATTATGGAGGCTCTCCTTTGGACTTTATTAATAGTGGTTTTGGTACTCAAAGCCAAAAGAGAAGAGTATTTATGGACAAATCATAATGAAGAGTATAAACTATATAGAGAAAAAACCAAGCTTTTTATCCCTTATATACTATAATATTTCACTACAATTAAAAAACTCAGGAGGCTACTTATGTGTGCCATTATAACCATCATCATGCTAGGACTCTCAGTCCAAAATCTCATCGCACATAACTGGCTCACAGGAGTTAGTCAGCTTGTTATTGCATTGGGATTTTTACTTCTACTTATCAACAATATATATCGTGTAAAAGCTATCAAGAGTGGTGCTTGTTATAACGGATGTCGTGTGACCAACTGGGTGGTAAATCTCTTTAGAAAAAAAGATTAAGCCATCTTCTCCTCATGCCACTCCATAGAGATCGATTTGAATTTCTCTTTTTGTTCTATAAAAATATCAACCAAAATAGGACTAAAGGCCTTACCTCTCTCTGAGATAATAATAGATTCTGCTTTATCATAAGTAAATGCCTCCTTGTAGCGTCTCTTACTGATCAAGGCATCATAGACATCAGCTATAGTCATAAGCTGAGCCTCTATAGGAATCTCATTCTCTTTGAGACCATTTGGGTAACCATTTCCGTCCCACCGTTCATGATGATAGAGTGCAATATTATAAGCGATATTGAGTAGAGGATTATGGTCATAATACTCCAGTGACTGCTCAATTATATTAGCTCCTAGTTGAGAGTGTGTTTTCATAATCTCAAACTCTTCAAAAGTCAACTTTCCAGGCTTTTTTAGAATGCTATCAGATATACCCACTTTACCTATATCATGAAGAGGTGCTGCTTCACTAATGAGTTCAATTCGGTGAGGATAGAGTGAATCAGAATATAGTCCTTTTTTATAGAGTTGCTTAGCCAAAAGTTTTACATATTTTTTAGTTCGAATCAGGTGTTCTCCTGTCTCTTGATCATGTGTATTAGCAACCAATGCCATAGAGGTAGCAGTACTATGAAACGACCTAGCTAGATCCTCTTTTAGAGCCTCTTTCTCTTTTTTATTTTTTGAAAAAAACATCACAATAAATAGCACAATATAGGAGATCAATGTAGGTATCCACAAATACCCTATAGAGACATAAACCCCTCTGTTAAACATAACAAATAACCAAACAAAACTACCTAAAGTCATCATCCCTGTCAAGATAACCATTCTCTTCGACCATCGTTGTTTAAAAAATATATATAAGAGAATAGAGAAGAAAAATGAACTCAAAATATTAATTTTTTTGTAAAAATCACTCTGTACCAGAAATGTATGATTAAACAGACTCTCTATATATTGAGCATGGATGGTACTGCTATCTACTTTTTCATCATGATATATTTGTGAATAGCCATTGAACCGATAGGTCGTTGATCCAACAATTACTATTTTACCATGAAAAGCCTCTTTAGGTACCTGTTTTTTCAACACATCAATAGCTGAAAATACATTAGGTGGAGAGAGACGATAAGGGAGCAGTAACCTATCTCTACTCTCCAAGAAAATAGATTTATCAAAAAAACTCAACCTCTTCTCTTTTGTGTCATAATCATGTATATTCAAACTTAAAAGTATTGCCAATCCAAAAGATGGGATACTCCTATCCTTATATTTTCTCAATAGAGGGATCTCTCTTGCAACACCATCAATATCAAGGGGAATAGTATTAAAACCAAAATTAGGATTATTATGGTGAAAATCCTTAGTATTACACTCAAGATAAGAGGCTTGTGGTAGATACTTTATCTTGTCTATATTCTCCAAAATATTATATGATAAATTATCACAGTGAGAAGCTGTCTTCTTAGGACTATTACTCATACGAAGAGATAGTACACTTTTTGAGGAGAATAGCTTTTGACCAAGAAAACGATCATTGTTTTCTAACTCCTTTGGAATATTACTAATTGTGTTGTTAAGATCAAAATATTTTTGATAAAACTTTTTTATTACAATAGGAGATGATTTATCTTTATGACAAAAATTCATATTAAAACCAATAGTTGCAGGAGTCATCTCGTTAATATTAGAGATAAGTTGAGCATAAATCACTCTTGACCAAGGCCACTGCTCCATCTGATTGATACTTTTATTGTCTATGTTAACAATAACAATATTTGAAGTTTGAGTATCAACTTGTTCTCTATCTGATACCCCTAAGATAAAAGTAGTTAAATCATAGATTTTTAGATCATATTGGTCAATAATTTCAGAAAAGTAGACAAATATAAAAAAAATAGTAGTTATTAATAATGGGATAAAATAGTTCAATGCTCTATACATATATTCCTTTTAAAATATTTTAAAAAATATTTTATCCCATTTTATCTTATCTAATCCATATGTTAGTACAAATAGATTAAATATAATTATAAAAGATGCTTTATTGTTTGTATATCTTAATAAATGTGATCTGTTTATTCACACCTATAGATTCATACTAAGATGTTTTTTTAAATTTTTATTTTTAGATAGATGCTTATTGATAGGTAAAACACTCTTCTCTTCTAGTGTTATAACCTCTCCAGTTGACAAAACAATACATACTGAACTTCTCTTTTGCGTGATAATAATATCATTTTCATAAATCTTATCTGCTCTCTTTACCACAAAGGTTTTTTTCTCTCTTTTGATCTTAACCATACCTGTAACTTGCCTTACAAAACCTACCTCAGATGCAAATATTTCTGTGTTTAAAAGTAGTAGTGCCAATAGCATAAGCTTGATAGTATCCATTTCGTTCCTTAAATTTATATTAAGGAAAATTATATCATATTTATTTAAAAAATATAAAAGATTTTATCTTTATTTTAACCTAAAATTAGATTAAGAAGAAATTTGAAGTGTTGATAGAGTTTATATCTATTTTAAAAAGACAAATTACTTTGAGAAGTATATCTGCTATCAATTCAGTTTACTGTATTCTATACAACGCTTTATTGGAGATCCGTATGAAAAAACTCTTTATAAATGAAAAACGCTACTATTTTCAAGCCTTTGCAGTAATTGTAGTGATATGGTTCTCCTCATTAGGATGTGTTACCAAGCAGGTTTGGGAAGATAGAGTTCATGGTAAGCCATATCCTGAACTTATACTCTCTTTTTATGCCAACAAAGAGAAAAAAGAGATACTATTTATAGGTGAAAAGTATCACTATATATTCAATAAAAACACAGAGAATTTTATAGATTTACTACAAGCAAAGGATCTTCTCAAACTAACTCAAAAAAATCTATCTTTTTATGCAATGACAGGAAGAGACGATCCACGAGTTATGCAGAGTGACATACATGTTCAGTTCAAAAAAAGTGATCTAAACTCTGAGCAGAGAGAATGGCTAGAGGCACACCATTTTAGAGAACAGGAGATTCCACTACTACCACCTCCTCCACCTATACCAAAAGATCTAAATGAGACAGAGAGAAGAGTATCCTATCCTTATACGAGGCAAGATATTAACTTAACAGATTTCTATATGACAAACTATAATATAGGGGGAAGTAGATACCTCGCTACCCCTGAGGTAAATAGCAAAATTTTAAAATTAAAAGAGCCTATCCCTGTAGATATTATGGAGTTTGAGATTGAGAAGAAAAATATCCTCTACAAGATAGCGATGACTCCTCTAACAGTAACAGCAGATGCAGTTCTCATAGTCGTAGGTGCAGGAGCAGTGGTAATTATGTCTCCTGTGATACTATATCAGGTTATCAAACAGAAGAGTTCATCCAACTCACTCCCAAAAAAATAAAAATATAAAAGAGATAAAAAATGGCATTCTACTCCCAACAATACGATCTATTTCTAAATGCAACCCAAAGCTTTTGTCACCTATGTGGTGACATCAAACATCTAGTCGATGCTCATATCGTAACCAAAGGCAACGAGGTATTTTTACGAAAATTCTGCCCCAAGTGTGGTGAATCTATGGTCAAAATCTCTACAGATTATGAGTACTTCAAGAGATGCAACGACTATCTAAAACAGCCTGATCTCCCAGAAAAAGCACTCACAAAAGTCCTCAAAGGGTGTCCATTTGATTGTGGAGTATGCCCTCAACACCAAAACCACCCATGTCTAGCTCTTTTTAATATTACAGATGAGTGTAATATGAAGTGTAATATCTGCTACTATGCCTCTGAACCTGGATTAGGTAATCACAGAACTATGAAGGAGATAGAGCAGATGCTATCTACTCTGCTAGAGACTGAGAGTGAACCTGACCTCATCCAAGTAACAGGAGGTGAACCAACCACTCACCCTCAGATAGTAGAGATACTACAATACCTCAAAAAATCCCCTGTCCGTCACCTCATGCTAAATACAAATGGTATCAGAATCGCAGAAGATGAGGAGTTTGTCAAAGCACTTAAAAAGCTAGGAGCAGGATTTGAGGTATATCTACAGTTTGACTCTATGAGCAGAGATGTACTACTAAATATTCGTGCTAGAGATATGAGAGATATTAGGCTCAAAGCCCTAGCAATGCTAGAGAAGTACAACATATCAACGACTCTAGTGAGTGTAATCAAAAAAGGACTAAATGAGCATGAGATCCCAGAAGTTTTAAGATTTTCACGCACATATAGAGCTATCAGAGGAGTAGTATTTCAACCTGTAACAGAGACAGGGAGAATCGTAGCTGATGATGACTTTAGAATTACTCTCTCAGAGATTCGTCAAATCATTGTAGAGGATGAAAGTAACCCATTTACCGATGCAGATATGATCCCTCTACCTTGTGATCCACATAAGATAGGTGTAGGATATGCTAGTAAGATGATGGGTGTTGATGAGGATGGAAAACCATATGCCAAGCTCATGCCAGTCACAGGGCAACTCCCAAAAGAGCTTATCACAGAGCATAGAGGAACAGTATCATTTGAGACAGATAGAGAGTTTGTCAAGACAGTGATAGAGACAGTAAGCCTAGATACAGCGATGGGCGAAGGGATCCTAAAAGATAAGATCAAACAGAAACTATTTTGCTGTTGGCCTAGCTTTTTGACCCCTGCTGATATGGGTTATGAAAATGTATATAGATTGGTGATTATGGAGTTTAGTGATATGGTCAATTTTGATAGTAGCAATATCAAAAGAGAGTGCAACTTTATGATTGAGCCTCATAAAATCATCCCATTTAGTACCTATAATATGGGGATTGGGTTTTCACAGTAGGGGAATCCCCTACTAATTCTTATGCTCTATCTTATGAATAGTCGAGCTATCACTACTAAAGCTTCCTGAACTTCCAAAGACTTTACCCATGATATTTTTGAATCCTGTCTCATTCTCTTCATACTCTCGCTCTGCTTCTAATAACGCACTCTCCCATGCTGATGAGAACCCTGGAGCTTGAAGCATCATCTTGCGTAAAGCGTTATCATAGATATTAAACTGTCTCACCTCTGCTCTTCCTGGTTTTTGACCAAGTGTTTTTACTGATATTCTGAGATTTTCATTATCTTTTTTTAGTGTCCCTATCTCATCCATAAGCGTTTTGTTTCCTGCATCAGTGATCTTCATCTGTCTCTCTAAATGCTCTTTATACTCTTTTAGCTCTTTTTTGTATTTTCCTACAGTCAAAAGAGATTTTAGATAACTCAATATCCAACCTACTACTACCCCTCCTAGAATAATAAGTATCATCTCCGCGTTAAATTCTATACTCATATTTAACTCTCCTTTTATTGATATAATATAAATATTATATCATAAGAAAATTATTTCAGATAAACAAAGCTCTTTTTTATGATAAAATGCCATCCATGAGAATAGATTTACACAACCATACAACACGATGTAACCACGCTGAGGGGACGATAGATGAGTATATTCAACGAGCTATAGAGCTTGGAATAGAGATCTATGGTTTCTCAGAACATGCTCCTATGAAATTTGATTCACACTACAGACTATCCTTTGATGAAATTAAAAATTATGAACAAGATATACTCCAAGCAAGAGAGAAATATCAAGATAAGATTCAGATACTTCTTGGATATGAGGTCGATTATATCAAAGGATATATTGATCAACGCGTATTAGATAGACCTGCTGACTACCTTATTGGATCAGTTCATTTTATCAATAAATGGGGGTTTGACAACCCTGAGTTTATAGGAGAGTATGAGAACCGAGATATTGACTATATATGGAAAGAGTATTTTGACTCTATCGAAGCGATGGCAAAAACAGGGTACTTTGATATTGTTGGTCATTTTGATCTAATTAAAGTTTTTAAATTTATGCCTACCAAAGATATTAGACTTCTTGCCAAGAATGCACTCAAAGCGATCAAAAAATCCAACATGGTACTTGAACTAAACACAGCAGGACTTCGTAAACCTATTGGAGAGATATACCCCTCAGAGATGTTACTAGAAGTAGCATATGAGATGAATATACCCATCACCTTCTCCTCTGATGCCCACAGTGTAGAGCAGATAGGTTTCAAATACCAAGAAGCTATAGCTCTAGCTAATAAGATAGGATATAGAAAAGCTGTTACTTTTAAACAACGCGAACAGAAATTGATTACTTTTTAACCATATAAACCTATTGTTTTAAAAAAATTTGCGATACAATCAACCCAACTTAAACTTTTAGGAGAAACAAATGGGTAAATTTGTAAATAATGTAGATGAGTTCTTCAAATTTTGTGAAGAGAATGAAGTAGAGTTTGTAGACTTTAGATTTACAGACATCAAAGGTGCTTGGCATCATATTTCATACAGAATGAGTGCTGTTAATGCTGGACAACTTGAAGGTGGACTTCCATTTGATGGTTCTTCAATTGAAAACTGGCAACCAATCAATGAATCAGATATGCTTCTCAAGCCTGATGTAGAGTCTTCATTCCTTGACCCATTTACTGCTGATAGTACTGTATGTGTTATCTGTGATGTTTATGATATTTATAAAAATGAGCTTTATGCTAAATGTCCTAGATCTATCGCTAAAAAAGCACTCAAAGCATTAGATGATGCTGGTATTGCTGATGAAGCTTTCTTTGGACCAGAGAATGAGTTCTTTATTTTTGATGATGTAAAAATCGTGGATAATGACAACCACCAGTCGTTCAGAGTAGAGACTGATGAGGGTCACTGGGCTGACAATGCAGACTATGGTGAAATAGGTAACATGGGTCACAGACCAAGAATCAAAGGTGGATACTTCCCAGTTCAACCAATTGATCCTGCTGTAGATCTTAGAGCTGAGATGATGCAAGTACTAGAAGATGTTGGTCTAGAAGTAATGCTTGGTCACCACGAAGTTGCACAGGGTCAACATGAGATCGGAATCGTATTCTCTGACATCATTACAGCAGCAGATAACGTTCAAAAATATAAATATGTAGTTAAAATGGTAGCTCACCTCAATGGCAAAACAGCTACATTTATGCCAAAGCCTATCTATAATGATAACGGTAACGGAATGCATGTTCACCAATCACTATGGAAAGATGGTAAAAACTTGTTCTATAAAGAGGGTGAGTACGCAAACCTAAGTAAAACAGCTCTTGATTACCTAAGTGGTATCTTTGAACACAAAGAGGCAGTAGCTGCATTTACAAACCCAAGTACAAACTCATTTAAGAGACTTCTTCCAGGTTTTGAAGCTCCAAGAATTCTTACATACTCTAGCCAAAATAGATCAGCTGCATGTAGAATCCCTTATGGTGCTGGTGAGATGGCAACAAGAATTGAGACTAGATTCCCAGATTCTGTAGCTTGTCCTTACATTGCGTTTGCTGTTCTTATGATTGCTGGTCTTGATGGAATCAAGAAAGGTGGTTATGATAGCCTAGTAGGTCCATTTAACGAAGATCTCTTTGAGCTTACTCGTGAAGAGATTGCTGAGAGAAAAATTCCTGAGCTTCCAAACACATTCAGAGATGCACTTGAAGGTCTTGAGAAAGATTATGACTTCCTCGCACCTATCATGTCTCCTGAGTATGTTCAAGAGTATGTTGACTACATGTTTGATAGACATGTTATTCCTGTTGAGGGAAGACCAACTGCATTTGAGTATATCTCTACTTACTCTTGTTAATCCCAAGGATAGGGCTTTTGCCTTATCCTCCTCACCTATCAATTTCTAATCACAAACTTCAAAATCTCTTTGGCTTTAGAGTTCCCTGCAATAGCCAACTCTGTTAGCAACTTTTTTGCTTTTTGAATATCTTTTGAACACCCTCTTCCTTTATAGAAATTCCAAGCCACCAACATCTTGGCTTCACTGTCGCCCAGTTGTGACGCAATAAGATAGTTTTTGTGAGATTTGCTAAGATCTATTGCCTTATATTTTTTGCTCTTATAGTAGTAACCCAAAAGAAATGCTGATTTGCTATCTTGATCATTGGTTATAGCATCTTCGAGGAGTGCCACTGCTTTGCTATCATTGCTAAGATCATCATCATGTAGATATGCCATTGCCTCTATAAACTTACGATTGACTACAGCATATAGCAAGATAACTGCTAGGAGTATAAGAAGTATTTTTTTCATGATCAAAACCTATATTTTAAATGAGTCTGCACCCAATCAGTACGACTTCCAGCAACACCACTCTGGTCACTTTTTTGGGTCAAGTAGGTAGCCGAAGCCTCTAGCTGTTTATATCTAACACCAACAGTCAGACCCAATTCATCCCCCACTACATCTACCCCCTCCTCTACAAAACTACTTCTACCAAGATGCAGTTTTGTATAAAGTAGATGATGATTAAAGAGTAGATCAGTATAGATATTATCTGCCTCTTCATGGTTGAGAAAGCTATTTAGTCCAAAGCTCTTGAACTCTGTCCCACCCAAGTTATAGATATTTTGCAACGCTCCATCATAGACGCTATAGTATCCACCTTCTAAATAAAATCTATCATATCTATACCCTGCTAGTAGTTTGATAGCACCCTCATTGGCTAGAGTAGAGGATTGAAAGCTC
>Ga0256827_10002135_pt1 | contig 12759 bp, 10 predicted proteins | sample CV84metaG_FD_185977 | JGI IMG/M metagenome (GOLD analysis project Ga0256827, IMG submission 185977) | Hydrothermal vent microbial communities from East Pacific Rise, Pacific Ocean - CV84 | ecosystem: Environmental > Aquatic > Marine > Hydrothermal vents | place: Pacific Ocean: East Pacific Rise... | reverse complement strand
GATAAATAACTACCCAATGACAGAACCCGGCTTATCGTTGCACCTTATTATAATGCACAAAAGTGCAAAACAATGCAAAATCCCCATAAAATAGACTATTTATACATATTAAGTATTTTTCTAATTACATCATATATCACTTAAAATGTAGTACTTATCAGATAACCTTGTACTCTAAATTGTACTTTTTTTGATGTTCCATTTTAGGTACAAGGTTATAGATATAATTGTATATAATTAGTAACAAATATTACTAATTGTGTGTAATTAGTAACAAATAAATAATAAATATGCTATAATATTTATGTAAAACCAGTTAGTAGTCCGTTATAAGACGTAAGTTTGGGACTTATTTATTAGGTATCAAACCACAGCTAACACCCTCTCCAGTAGTTTTTGGTCTACTGGATAATCACTTAATCCTTTTTAAATATAGTCTTTAATGAAAGTTCTTTATCTTTAAGATTACGTAATTTTACTAATTTAATAGTATCGTTATTATACCTTTTCTCAAATACTACAAAAATTTCTGTTTTTTTGGTTCTTCTATTGGGTTCTATACTTTTAGAGACTTTATCAAAAGTGGTAATAATCTCAGCAATCAGACAAATATATTCTAGATCTTCTTTATGTCTATTTTTAACATGCCTAATATGTTCTTCATCTATAAATATATGATAATTATTTAAAGTGAATGGGATATATTTTTTTATACGAATAGCAATTTCAGATGTAACTGTACAAAGATATAGTTTTTCATTTGTCTTTGAACCACATGCATTGGTAACAAAATTACAAATTTCATCTTTAGTAGGTTGCTGCATAATTATCCGATATATTAAATTGAGTAGAAGTCTAGCATATTAATCTACAAATCTATAAACCATATGGCTAAGTATTTCTTTAGTACTAGCACTTTTCATATTAAAATAATGTTTAGCTGTAGCAGTTGAATTATGACTTAATACTGAACAATTTCCCCTAAGCTACAATTATCTATTTATACCTATAACCCCTATGAGGTGCTATATTGTGTAATCTCATTTTAGTAGTCCTGTTAATATTTTGATATTTCTTTATTTAAAATTAATATTTGGATTAGATATATATCCCTTGTCCTGAATTCCACATTTCAGAAGAGGGGTCAGTTGTAATTTCAAGTAATAATTGTTTTTTTGAGCTATTTTTATAGGTAGCGTACTTGGAAACACATAATGCTATAACAATAGATGAATATAATTTATTGTTGCACCTTTTTCCTAAACATTAACCCCATTTCGCTATAATCAAACAAAAAAAGAACGATGATGAATAAAATATTTTTACTATCACTTATGCCACTGTTACTGTTAGCAAAAGTACACTATGCAAAAGTGGAACCTTATGAGTCTGTAACGATGAAGTCGGCTGTGAGTGGACTTGTGACTGAAGTAGATTTGGGTGCTGAGGGTACGATGGTAGCATCTAAAAGAGTGGTATATATTGATGATGCTTTGGATATTGTAAATTTAAAAGACTCAAAAAAAAGTATTGCACTTTTAACAGAGATGTTGGTACTCAATAAAGATATTGCTACAGGTTTACATGGAAGTATGAAGCGTCAAGAGAGTTATTATGGACGTATTGCTAAACTCTCTACTGCATCTAAAACACAAAAAGACAATGCCTACAGTGCATTTACTTCGGCAAAAACACAATATTTAAGTACCAAAGAGAAGATTATCTCTTTAGAAAAACAGATACTTGATATGCAATATAAAGTGGCACAACTTGAAGATATGATTTCTAAGAAATCTATGGTGCTAAGCAATAAATATTTATATCAACTTTTAGTCAGAGTAGGTGATTTTGTGGCTCCTGGTTCACCACTTGCCAAAGTGCAAGATGCAAGCCGTGCGAAACTGGTACTTTTTTTAGAAGCAGAAGAAATAAATGATATAGAAAAAAAGAGTGTCTATCTAGATGGTGAAAAAACACAATATAAAGTGGACAAAGTATGGAAAGTAGCCGATGAGAAGTTTATCTCCTCTTATAGAGCAGAGATTTACATCCCTGCACCTCAAGGTTCATTTTCTAAACTGATGAAAGTGGAGATTAAGTAATGGTTCAAACAACAGCGTGTGCCTTAGACTGCTATGATGCATGTAAGATAGTAGTAGAAAATGGCTTGCCTAAAATGACTGGAGATAAAGAACATCCTGTTGGTAATGGAGCACTTTGTACACTACTCAATAAAAGTATACATGAAGAACCTCGTATAGAAAAACCTCGTATAGATGGTATGGAAGTAAGCATGGATGAGGCAATGAAAGCTATCAAAACGGCTTTTGAAAAGCCTACATCATTACTCTGGAAGGGTTCAGGTAATTTAGGGGTGATGCAAGAAGTAAGTAAGCTTTTTATGGAAAGAATCAATGGCACACTTACCCATGGTAGCCTCTGTGATGGTGCAGGAGAAGCAGGTATCGTAGAGGGCAGAGGGGTCAATAAAACCTTACCCTTAGAGCAGATAGCCAAAGCAGATACTGTGGTGATATGGGGACGTAATGTCACAGTGACCAATGCCCATATGATGCCATTTTTAGAAGGTAAAAATATAGTAGTGATTGACCCTATTAAGACTGCTATTGCAAAAAAAGCAGACTTACATCTACAGATACAACCACGTACGGATTACTATCTTGCGATTATGCTGGCAAGGTTTATCTATATGGAAGATTCCCAAGATTCTGAATGGTGTGAAGAGTTTGCTTCTGAGTATGAAGAGTTCTATGACTTTACACAAGAGCATCGTATCAAGCCTATTTTAGAGTATATTGGTACCGACTTGGGTGAGCTTGGGCGTACATTAAATTATCTACGTGATAAAAAGGTAGTATTTTTAGTAGGGGCAGGGGTACAAAAATATTCTACTGGAGCATCTACGCTACATGCCATTGACTCTTTTGCTGCACTGCTTGGGCTTTTTGGTAAAGAGGGATGTGGGGTACACTATTTGGGTGACTCCAAATTAGGATTTGACAATCCATTTGAGGTGACTTGCAAGACAGTCTCTAAGGTTGTTACAAACTTTTCAGAATTTGATACAGTTTTGGTACAGGGAGGAAACCCAGCAGAGTCTATGCCAGACAGTCTGCGCGTACAAGAGGAGTTAGATAAAGTAGAAAATCTTATCTACTTTGGATTGTATGAAAATGAGACTGCTAAAAGAGCGAAAATCGTTATCCCTGCGAAGAACTTTTTTGAAAAAGAAGATGTGAGACTAAGCTATGGACATCAGTATGTAGAAAAGATGAATAAGCTTGTAGATTCTGAGGTAGGTATAAGTGAGTATGACTTTACAAAGTACCTTTTTGATGCATTTAACCTTGAGGGGTTAGAGAGTGAAGAACATTATATTAATACATGGTTAGAACAGTGTGAAGAGGAAGATGGACACTATATCTCACCTGCTTATGAGCCTATACCCTATGAAGAGGGTTTTGGGGAAGATGGTGATGATGAGTTTGAATTTATTGAGGACTATGATGATGATTTTATCAATACAAAAAGTTTTACAAAGGTCAGAACTTCAAAGAAAAACCAATTGACCGATGAAAAATTATGGTTATTATCACCTAAAAGCAATAAATCTCTTAGTACACAGTTTAAACGGGATAACAAAGTAATGTTACATCCAAATTTAGGTTATAGTACAGGAGATAAAGTAAAGCTTGTCTCTAGTGTGGGAACATTAGAATTAGAAGTAGTGCTTAGTGATGGTATCCGTGCAAATTGTGTAGTGGTGGCCAGCAATACGATTGGACTTAATCGGCTCACACCATCATTGGTGAGTAATGAGGGTGAAAGTGCTTGTTACCAAGAGGTTAAAGTGATTATCGAGAAAGTATAATGATATTTTTTAATAGTTATAGCCCACCAAAATGTGAACTATAGTAAGAAAGTCATCGGACATCATTAAGTTGTATGGTACCTACTTCTGTGCCATCACTTTTCCAAAGCGTATAATAATTATTAATATTTTCAGTAAAGAGTACCTTCCCAGCTATATTGCCTATTATCTTGATATATGGATACCGATTACTAGGGTTAATATCTTTTACCATTACAGTTCCCGCTTCTGTACCATTACTTTTCCATAGCTCATACCCATGTGTGTGATCATTAGCTTTAAAGTAAAGTGTACCGTTGACATTGGTGAGATAAGAAGGAACATTATAATGATCATTACCTATGCGAATATCTTTTACCATCACTGTGCCTTCTTCTGTACCGTCACTTTTCCAAAGTTCTTCTCCATGGATAGCATCATTAATAGTAAAGTAAAATATACCATTAACATTGATGAAATGAGAAGGATATATACCATGATTTCCCACGTAAATATCTTTCACCATCACTGTGCCAGCTTCAGTACCATCACTTTTCCAAAGTTCAGCATCATTTGCAATAAAATAGAGTGTACCGTTGATATTGGCGAGATTAGTAGGCGTTCCCCCACCACCTACTGAGGCTATATTTTTCACCATCACTGTGCCTTCTTCTGTACCATCACTTTTCCAAAGTTTATATCCATGGATGTCATCATTAGCAATAAAGTAGAGTATACCATTGACATTGGTGAGATTAGTAGGAGATCCTCCATTCATCCCTGAGATTATATCTTTAACCATCACTGTGCCATCTTCTGTACCATCACTTTTCCAAAGTTCTTTTCCATGGATACCATCATTAGCTTGAAAGTAAAGAGTACCGTTGACATTGGTGAGATTAGTAGGAGATCCTCCATCTATCCCTGAGATTATATCTTTAACCATCACTGTACCATCTTTTGTACCATCACTTTTCCAAAGTTTATATCCATGGATGTCATCATTAGCAATAAAGTAGAGTATACCATTGACATTGGTGAGATTAGTAGGAGATCCTCCATTCATCCCGGAGATTATATCTTTAACCATCACTGTGCCATCTTCTGTACCATCACTTTTCCAAAGTTCTTTTCCATGGGTACCGTCATCTGCAGAAAAATAGTAGATATTATTTATTTTAATAAGTTCTGATTTAATAGAAGAATGTGTATCTGTATTAATATCTTTTACCATCACTGTACCTGTCTCAGTACCATCACTTTTCCAAAGCTCATATCCATGTGTGCCATCATTAGCTCTAATGTAGAGTGTACCGTTGACATTTGTGAGACCAGAAGGAGCTATACCCATATTTTTGATCATCACTGTTCCCACTTCTGTACCATCACTTTTCCAAAGCTCATATCTCTGTGTGCTATCATTAGCTCTAACTCTAAAGTAGAGTGTACCGTTAACATTTGTGAGATAAGAAGGAGCTATACTGATATTTTTGATCATCACTGTACCCATTTCTGTACCATCACTTTTCCAAAGCGTATATCCATGGGTACCATCATTAGCTTGAAAGTAAAGTGTATTATTGACATTGGTAAGCTGAGAGGGAACTCCACCATGATTACCTTGATAAATATCTTTCACCATTACTGTACCATTCTCTGTACCGTCACTTTTCCAAAGCTCATACCCATGTGTGCCATCATTAGCTTTAAAGTAAAGTGTACCGTTAAAATTGGTGAGATAAGAAGGAACACTATGATGATTATTACCTACGTAAATATCTTTCACCATCACTGTGCCTTCTTCTGTACCGTCACTTTTCCAAAGTTCTTTTCCATGGATACCATCATTAGCACTAAAGTAAACTATACCATTGACATTGGTGAAATGAGAAGGATATATACCATGATTTCCCACGTAAATATCTTTCACCATCACTGTGCCAGCTTCAGTACCATCACTTTTCCAAAGTTCAGTCCCATGGGTACCATCATTTGCAATAAAATAGAGTGTACCGTTGATATTGGCGAGATTAGTAGGTGTTCCCCCACCACCTACTGAGGCTATATTTTTCACCATCACTGTGCCTTCTTCTGTGCCATCACTTTTCCAAAGTTCTTTTCCATGGGTACCATCATTAATACCAAAATAAAGTGTACCATTGACATTGGTGAGCTGATAAGGATATCCACTATCACTCCCTACGTAAATATCTTTAACCATCATTGTGCCAGCCTCAGTACCATCACTTTTCCAAAGCTCATATCCATGGATACCATCATTAGCTTGAAAGTAAAGAGTACCGTTGACATTGGTGAGATTAGTAGGAAATCCTCCATCTATCCCTGAGATTATATCTTTAACCATCACTGTGCCATCTTCTGTACCATCACTTTTCCAAAGTTCATTTCCATGATGGGTGCCATCATTAGCCGTGAAAAAGATAATGCCATTTATTGTAATTATATTGGTGATTGATTGAGGATTAGAAGATAGTGAGGTATTTGCATTAATATCTTTAATAAGGTGTGTTCCTTCAGGTGTACCATCGGTTATCCATGGCTCTTTTCCTGTAGTTTGACTATCAAAAGCAAAGACAAATGTTTCCTTAACTGGGTCATTAGGTTCGAGAGGGGCTGTAACAGTAATGCTTATATAATCATTACTTTTAAAACGGTATGGTCTTCCACCATACTCAACAGTAGTTAACTTAAAGACTAATTTTGTATCTTCTGTCACTAAAGGTGCTGTAAAAGTGGATTGTATACTATGTGTATTTTCTAATGTAACATGGGGACCTTTGACCTGTATCCATCTATATTTTTTGATTTTTCCTTTTACACTTGCTGTACTAGCACTTGCATCTAGTGTGACCATATCCCCTGCGTTTTTAGTTTGGTCTTTCCCAGCATTAGCACATCCTGCCAGCATCAATGATAATGTGATAACTATACTATATAGTAATATTTTCATTTCTATTCCTTTTAATGTAGTATTTATACATTTAGAAGAGAATGTGATTGAGAGAATTGAAGCATATACAACACACAGACTCATTCAAGTACGGATATCTCAATGAGACCCATAATTTACTATCTCTATTTCATATATAGATTTAATATTATATAAAATGTATTCCTACTATAGTACAATGTTATTTCTTAAAATATATGATATCTATATTAACTGTAGATTACAGCAACATGGTATCCACTTAAAGAAGATGGATATAATATTTCCAAGATTTCTTAAACCACTAAAAAGTCAAGGATAATAACCATATCGTAAAGTAACATTTTAATGTATAGGGACTTTCTAAAGGATTCAAAAGAGCCTTTAGAGATTAGAAAGGCGATGGTAGCTAGATATCATGAGATTAAATCAATTATAGCAGTAGCCCTAGAATTTAATACTACATGTAAAACAGTACGTAAATGGGTGAATAGATTTAAAGGACATATCTCATCACTAAAGAACCACATCTGCAAATCAAAGATGAGACAAGAGCACTGATTATCAAGTTTCGTAAAGAACGTCCTAGTTTGGGGTATTGTTATGTAGTCTCATATCTCAATCAACAAGGTAGTACAGCGATACCTTCAGCAGCTACAGTTTATGCTATTTGGAAGAAAAATAAGCTTTTTAAAAAGCATTACAAGAAATCAGAGAAAAAGAAAGACTGTAGAGTCATCAAACAAAAGTACCTAGCCTTTAAGAAGATACAAATAGATGTCAAAGAACTTACAGATATGCTACTGACACACCTTAAACGCTTTGATGTGGTACCTAGAACCATACAAACAGATAACGGGAACAGAGTGTGTGAATACCAGAGATGTATTAGCAGATACACTCTTCAAACAAGTAGTGCGTAGTAATGGTATCACAAGACACAAAACCATCCCACCTGGTGCCTAAGACTTGGTAGAGTGAAGTTGAAACGTTTCATTGGATTATAGAAAAGAATTTTATGATTATGTGGATACACCTAATATTGGTAATCTTTTAAAAAAAATGAGAGCATATCAATGGGAATTTAATACACTTAGAAAGAATGGTTATAGAGGAAATATTACATCTCTTGAATCACTTAGAAATGAGCATAATTAAAACTATGCTACACTTTCTAAAGAAATCATGGATTTCCCATCTTATATTCTTGATAAAAAGTCCCGAATTTAAATCAGTTTATTAAGGGTGGGTACCATGTTGGTTTCGTGACCAAAATATTTTTTATCTGTTAGAAGATAGATACCAACTCTTCGCTATAATAATAACAATAATTAAAATATGGAAAGAAAAATGAATTTAGAACAACAAGATAAACAGTATGTACTTCAAACGTATGCACGTGACTATACAAATTTTGTAAAAGGTGTGGGTTCTACCTTGTATGATGAAGAGGGTAAGGACTATATAGACTTCGCTTCAGGTATAGGGGTAAACTCAGTAGGGCATGGAAATGCAAGACTTACAAAAGCCATTTGTGAACAGGCAAACAATATCATACATATTTCCAATCTACAGGTGATAGAGCCTCAAGCAAAATTAGCACAAAAAATAGTAGAACTCAGTGGCTATGACATGGGCATCTTTTTTGCAAACTCTGGAGCAGAAGCCAATGAGGGAGCTATCAAGATAGCACGTAAATATGGTGAGACGAAGTTTGAAAACAAACGCTACAAGGTTATAACCTTAGAACACTCATTTCATGGACGTACGATTACGACTGTAAAAGCAACTGGTCAAGAGAGTTTTCATACGCCAAACTTTTCACCATACCCTGATGGATTTAGTTATGAAAAGAGTATCCGTGATGTCTATGGTGCGATAGATGATGAAACCATAGCTGTACTTATAGAACTGGTACAGGGTGAGGGTGGTGTACAACCTTTTGAAAAAGAGGAGATACAAAAACTTGCAACATATCTTAAAAGTAAAGATATTTTACTTATCGTGGATGAAGTACAAACAGGTGTGTATAGAACAGGTGAGTTTTTAGCGTCTAATCTTTATGCGATAGAACCAGATATCATTACCCTTGCAAAAGGTCTTGGTGGTGGAGTACCTATAGGTGCTGTGATGACGAAGCACAAGGAGGTACTCAGTGCAGGTGATCATGGAAGTACTTTTGGTGGAAACTACCTAAGCACTGCTGCAGGACTTGCCGTACTAGATGTGCTTAAGCCTATGTATGATGAGGGGCTTATAGATGAGACCTTACTCTACTTTTCACAAAAGTTAAAAGCGCTAGCAAGTCAGTATGACAATCTCTTTGAAAAAGAAGTAGGGCTTGGGCTAATGCGTGGACTTCGTGCAAAGAGTGCAGAAATTCAAGGTGAGGTTATCAAAAAATCTATGCTAGAAGGCTTAGTAGTACTTAAAGCAGGGCGTAATACGGTACGTTTTTTACCGAGTATTACTATTACAAAAAATGAGATAGATGAAGGGTTTAAACGTTTTGAAAAAGTTATTTCTACTTTGTAGTATTGTGGGTACTCTGCTCTATGCAGATGAATTAAGCAATATCCTCTCAGATAATAAAAATCTTTTATTTGAGTATGAGTTTCAAGGGAATAATGCACAAAGTGATATGCTTGAAAATTCATGGATTAATCCTATTATGCTGCAATATAGAAAAAGCTATTCCAAACAGTTTACAGATAAAACAGTACAAACTGGTAGCTTTACTGTGGGTATTGATCAACCTATATTTAGATCAGGCGGTATCTACTATGCCATTAAGTATGCACAAGCACTGAGAGGTGCAAATAATGCAGAGATAAAACTTAAAAAATGCCAGACTATAGCCAATGCAGTTAAAATTCTCTATCAACTTAAAAGAATGAAACTTGAGAAGAAAAAATTGGCATTACTTATAAAAAATGATGGTATCGAAATCAAACAGAGACGAGAGAGTTATCATGCTGGACTAATTGATAGTAGCTTTTTAGACCAAGCAATACTCAAAAGAAATCAAGATGAAACAAAACGTTTAGAATTAGATGTTTCTATGATGAGTTTAGAACAAAGTTTTGCATTGCTTAGTGATAAAAATCCCAATCAATTGAAGTTACCCAAGTTAAAACTTATTTCAGCAGAACGATATAAGGGAGCGAATTTAGAGTTAGTACGTGATAAGTTACGTGCGAAACAAAAAGCTTACAACGCCAAAATAACTTGGGCAAAATATATGCCTACGGTCTCTGTTCAAGGACGTTATACAGATGAAGATATTAATCCTCTGTTCTCTCGTGGTGGTGGGCTGGAGGAGAAATATTTTACCTATGGATTTAGTATCTCTATGCCATTGAATATTAATATGTTCTCAGATGTCGAAGCCAGTAAAGTCGAGAAGCTAAAAGCACAAACAGAAGTAATTGAGCGTAAACATACGATAGATGAAGAGTATAAGCTTGTAAAACAAAAATTACGTATTATTGATAAAAAGATAAGTTTGGCAAAGAAGGATGAGAGACTCTACCAACGACTCTATAGAACAACAAAGAACCTTGCTAGTGCAGGGGAAAAGACATCTTATGATACCGCTTTAATGCGTAACTCTTTAGAGGTAAAAAAACTTGATAGGAAAATATATGCTATAGATAAGCAGATAGAACTCTTAGCACTCTATACAAAGGTTGAAAATGCAATTTAGTGCTTATATGCATGAGTGGCTCTATGGTGAAGAGGGGTATTATAAAAATTTTAAAGCCATTGGTAAAGCAGGTGACTTTTATACGGCTGTGAGTACCAGCTCTTTTTTTGGGGCAAGTATCGCCAACTATTTTTATACTTTACTCAAAGAGGGTAAAGTAGCTAAAAATGGTTGGCTTATAGAGATAGGTGCTCATCAAGGATATCTGCTCTGTGACATGATTCAATGGTTGTATACCTGTGATCCAACTTTGGTAAAAACACTTAAATTTGGTATAGTAGAGCGCCAACCAGAGGTACAAAAGGCACAGCTAAAATATATAGAAGAGCGTTTTGGGTCTGATATTCAGATAACACATTTTGATGATATAGTTGATGTAAAAGTGGATTATGCTTTTGTGGTTGCCAATGAGATATTTGATGCTTTTTCTTGTGAACTTTTAAAAGAAGAGAAGATCGCTATCATCAATGACCATACGATAACATGGAATGAAGCATCTCAAGAGTTGTTAACTTGGGCAAAAAAACATTATCTTACTCAGGGTGAAATAGCAGTTGGGTATGAAGATTTTGCCAAAAATATGGCTTCGGGCATTGCTAAATGTGATTTTGTCTCTTTTGATTATGGTGAAAAATATGTTAGGAATGATTTTTCTATTCGTGTCTATAGAAAGCATGAGACTTATCCTCTATTTGATGAAGATTTAGTTTTATCCGAGTCTTACAAGAAAGATGATATTACGTATGATGTAAACTTTAATCATGTCAATGAAGCATTTATCGATGCTGGATTTGATGAAGTAGCATATGAGACACAAGCACGAGCATTGGTAAGGTTTGGGATTATAGATATATTAGAAGCCTTCTCTAAGCAAACAAGTCAATCAAACTATGTTAGAGAAGCAGATAAGATTAAAACACTCATATCACCCACAATGATGGGGGATAGGTTTAAAATGGTACATTTTAAAAAGTAATGAAATTATTTCATAGCTTTTAACATTTTACAACGTTTAAGAGATGCAGCTTCGCTACCGAACATTTGGGTATATTTATCAAATTTAGCTTGACCAATCATCCCAATACATTCTGTTTTTGTCATAGTTGAACTTGTATTGGCTTGTGCTATTTCAATAGGCTTTTCCTTTTTCTTTTTCTTTGCTCCTGGATACATATATCCAGAACTATAGTTATTATCTTCTACCTTTTTAAGTTTTATATTTTTTTTGGGAGCAGTAGGTATAGAGGGTAGTCTTTTTCTAACTCTATGTTTTTTTGAAGATTTTAATTTTTCTAGAAGAGTATCAATTTGTGCTTGTTGTTTTTGAATCACTAATGCTTGTCTTGCATTTACTTTTTGAAGTTGATATGTATGTGAATTTGTTGTACTACACCCAGAGAATATAAGTATAGAGGTTACAGGTATTAACCATAATTTCATATGTTTTCCTTTTTTTATGTTAAAACTACATATTGTAATATAATCTTTTAAGAATTACAATAGAAATAATTTTATTTTGTAGTGACTGCCACTACAGCAATAGCAAATCCACCATCATGACTAATGGAGAGAGATGAATCAGTAATATGATGTATTTTTTGTGCTTTTTCACTTAAATGAAATACAGGTGCACCTTTAGGACTTTTACTAATAATAATATCCTGAAATGTGAGATCACTGCAAATCCCACATCCTAATGCTTTTGATATAGATTCTTTTGCAGCCCATAATCCAGCCAGTGTAGATATTTTTTTTGCCATGATGATTTCAGAGGGAGTAAGATACTTTTTTTTAAAGGTATCCCCATACTTGTCTATCATCTTTTCTATACGGCTAATTTGTATAATGTCTGTACCAATTTTCATACAGTTATTATAGCATTACATCCACTCAACAACCTTTGAAACTTCATCAGCTATAAAACATTTTATATTTGTACTCTCTATGGGTTTATTGGGGATAACTGCTTTTGAAAAACCTTGTGTTTCAATCTCTTTTAATCGCTGGCTAAGGCTTAATACTTCTCGAATCTCTCCAGTGAGACTAACTTCACCTAGAAAGAGTGTCTTGGCACTAAGTTCCCTATTTCTATAGCTACTTAGAATGGCAGCGATGATAGCTAAATCTGCAGAGGGATCATTAAGTTTTATACCTCCAGAGATGTTAACAAATACATCATAAGTTCCTAGTGGGAGATCTAGCTTTTTTTCTAGAAGAGCAAGTAGCATGCCT
>Ga0256827_10002133_pt1 | contig 12777 bp, 2 predicted proteins | sample CV84metaG_FD_185977 | JGI IMG/M metagenome (GOLD analysis project Ga0256827, IMG submission 185977) | Hydrothermal vent microbial communities from East Pacific Rise, Pacific Ocean - CV84 | ecosystem: Environmental > Aquatic > Marine > Hydrothermal vents | place: Pacific Ocean: East Pacific Rise... | reverse complement strand
ACTGTCTTCTTTTACTAACTGTTCATCAACATACAACTTGATGTTGGTAGCTCGCTTTGCATTTCCATAAAGCAATTCCACTTTCTGAAAATTACGTACTGATGAATATGCGAGTTTGGATTCTCCAAAAATAATGGAAGCCGTATATTCAACACTATCGTGATATAGGCTATCAGGAATAATTGGAGAAAACCTACTAAAAGCCGCAAGAGGTCCATACCTCTTATGCTCAACAGCTTTATTTACCTTTCCAAAAACAGGATAACGAGTCCAAACACCCTCATTACTCTGGTCGATACTGAAATATGCTCCATAAGGCTGAAGAGCAGGAAGTAAACCGGGCCCACTGCCTCCGTATTTCTTTTGCAGTTTGTTTCTTAAATAACTTGTTATTCTATCTCCTTCAAGTTGAGAATCACCATAATGCATTATTCTAATGCTATTTTTATTCGTTTTTACGTCATTAAGCTTTGCAAAGAATTTCAGTAATCCATCTTTTTTACCATTAGGAAATTGTAATCTATAAATACTCTTTGATAGTTCTCCGGCATTGGCTTTTGCTGTATCCTTAGGATTTATTTGAGCAACTTCTGCTTCTTGTGGCACCTCCGCCTCTATCATTTCTGTAATATCAGGTAATGAGTCAATATTCTCAATATCAGCAACAATGCTAGAAATATCAGCATAGGAGGCTGTGTCTTTGCTAATCATTTCTTTAAAAGTCGGCATCTTAATATCAAAGCCTGCAATACTAATTCCATCCGAAGGTATAGCAATAATACTAATTGATAGAAATATACCAACAACAATAAAAAACCATATAGTCTTTAAAGGTTTTATCATAGCTTTTTAATCTTCAATTTCTGTCCAACTTTAATATTTCTTGCATCTTTAATATTATTCCAACGCATAATGTCTTCAGCACTAACTCCATTATATTTCTTTGCAATAGTATATGGCGATTCACCAGATCTAACTTTATGGTAAAACCAGTCTTTACCCAGAGGCTCTTCTTTCTTTGGTTTTGATGTAGATTTTTTGCTCACAGTTTTTCCTATTCGCTTCTGCTTTTCAGCAAAACTCATTTTATCTACATTCTTATAATAACTAGCTTTCTCCTCTGGAACGTATACTTTTAACTTTTTTCCAATCTGAATTCTACGTGGGTCGTAAATATTATTCCAATCTTCTATTTGGCTTGTTTTTACATCATACCATGAGGCAACATAGCCAAGATTATCTCCTGATTTTATATGATAATAGAATAATTTACTACCATCAGGAACAGCTTCGGGTTCATATTTAGCATAATGTCTTCCTTTTGAAGGTGGTGGGAGAATTACAGGTTTCTTAAGCTCAAAGAGTAAAGAATCTTTATAATGATAAATTGAATCCTCTAATTCATTGAATTTCTCAAGATTTCCTTTTGGAAGAATAATATTGTAAACAGTATTAATCGCAGGAACTATATCATGTTTGTATTGAGCGTTAAGAAAACGTATGCTATCAATGGAAATATTTAAAATTTCATTAAGTTGTATAAAATGCAATCTCTGAGAAACCTCAAGAGTATCTACTGGAATATTAAAATTGTAATTAGGAATTTCAATATTAAACTTATCATAATTATTAGCTAAAATAGCTGCTGCTGTGAGTGCTGGCACTATATCTCTTCCAAACTCTGGCAGCATTGGATAGAGTTTATAATAATCCATCTCATTATAAAGTCTCCTTATACTTTTGTTGATATTACTTGGACCACTAGCATAAGCTCCAAGGGCTAGCTCCCAATTTTGATACAATTCAAATAATCGTGACAATTCAACACAAGCAGCATCAGTAGCTTTATTGATATTCATTCTTTCATCCACATAAGAATCAATATTCAAGCCTTCTTTTCTTGCTATAGAATAATTAAGTTGCCAAAGGCCTGCTGCTCCGGTTTTACCTTTTGCCTCATTATTCATAGCAGTTAACGCTAAAGGTAAATATTTTAATATTTGCGGAATATTATGTTCTATTAAACTCTTAGAAAACCTTTCTTCTAAATGCTTGGAATAAGCTAAAGCAAAGGATGTTTTCTGCTTGTTTTCAATATAGAATGAAAGAATATCGCCAACACGAAGATTATATCGCATTGGTAAATCACTATTTAAGTTGCTAATAATTGTATCGAAATCTTCATTAGAATAACCAGGAATAAAAACATCAGATTTTAATTGTTGATTATTGTTTTTATTAAAAGAATAATAAAAAGAATCCACATTTTGTTTCCAAAAATTCAAATAATAATCGTTTGCAATTTCTTTTTGAGGAGCAGGCTTCTGGGCATAGAGGCTTACACTAAATACTATTGCACTAATAAATAAGAGTATGTTTTTCAATCTAATATCGCTTCTTAGAATTAATAATTTCAGAATTTCATTTCCACAGCAGAAATGAATACTAATTAAAGCGAAAATAAATTGAAAAATTACCCAAAGGAGCAATATTTTATTGGTTTATCAACAATGGAAGTTTAATAGATAGGATTTTATATAGGGGAAAATGTGGATGTATGTTAAAAACATATTCTGTGGGTTTGTTTAGCTGCCCTTTCAGGGCGGAATTGAATTGTTGATTATTAAGCTTAGGCTGTAAGCCTAAGCTTAATATTAGTCAGCCTTTCAGGCTTCATACGATAATATTTGCAATATGATATATCTGATTACTATTTAATATTAGCCCTGAAAGGGCGACTAATCAATGTTTTATATTACACAAAGCTCTGTCTAAGCTTAATAGTAGTCAGCCTTTCAGGCTTCATACGATATTATTTGCAATTATTATATAAAAGATTACAATTTAGTATTAGCCCTGAAAGGGCGATTCAACTTATAACTTAGGGCACAGCCCTATGTTATAAACCTAATCAGATATTATGTGAGCCCTGAAAGGGCGACTAAATCAATCTACCCACAAATATTCCTCATTATAATCAACTCCATACTCTTTAAGAAAAGTAACATACTCATCTTTAAAATCCTTTTTTTGATGATGTGTTTTTTGATTTTTTATATATTCCTTTGTTCTTTCTACTACTGATGAACTCACAGAAAACCCACCATAACCTCCTTGCCATTTAAAATTTGCATAATGAGGTGATAAGGTTTTAATCCACCGACTACTATGTTTCTTTATCTCTTCCATTATTTTAGCAAGAGCAATATTTTTAGACATAATGAAAAGTAAATGAATATGGTTTTCAACACCATTAATAATAATTGGTATTGAATCGTTGTCTTTAATAATACTACCCATATATGCATATAGTTTAGCATCATCTTCAGGTAAAATTAATTTAGCATTATATTTAGTATGAAATACTGCGTGGATGTATATTTTTGATAATGATTGTGACATTTTCCTAATTTTTTAGCTGCCCCTTCAGGGCGAAATTGAATTGTTGATTATTAAGCTTAGGCTGTAAGCCTAAGCTTAATATTAGTCAGCCTTTCAGGCTTCATACGATAATATTTGCAATATGATATATCTGATTACTATTTAATATTAGCCCTGAAAGGGCGGCTATTCAATGTTTTATATTACACAAAGCTCTATCTAAGCTTAATGTTAGTCAGCCTTTCAGGCTTCATACAATATTATTTACAATATGATATATCTAATTACAATTGAGTATTAGCCCTGAAAGGGCGATTCAACTTATAACATAGGGCAGAGCCCTAGGTTATAAACCTAATCAGATATTATGTAAGCCCTGAAAGGGCGACTAATCAATGTTTTATATTACAAAAAAAGCATTACCTAATCAAAGTAATAGAACCCTTATAAAAATGTTCAACCTCAAATTCATCCGTGATTTCTAAAACATAATTAAATACACCAGGATTTAAATCAACACCAGTTTTGTAATGTGTTCCATCCCAATACTCTCCATAATCATTCGTTTCAAACACAACTCTACCCCATCTATCATAAATAACTAAATAAAAGCTTTCTTTATCTTGCTTTGTGCCTTGAGGAATATAATAATCATTAAGACCATCGCCATTTGGAGAAAAAGCATCTGGCATAAAAAAACTTGGTGCATTATCTAGCAAAGCGGTAGCCCATGCAGTATCAATACAACCATATTCGTTTCTTACAATTTGTTGGACAGTATATGCTCCTTTTTTCTGGAAAATATGATATGGATCGGTATTATTAGAATAATTGAAAATTCCGCTATTAGGATCTCCAAAATCCCAAGACCAATCATTAGCTCCTACTGATTCATCTTTAAAATTAATAACTGGTGATGTGTAAGATACTTCAGGATTCATACTAAAGCCTGCTCCTGGAGTAGGATGTATTAATATCATTGAATTTCTTTGGATGTAATTTGGACAACCATTAGGACTTACAACACTTAAACTAATAGTATATGTACCCGGAACATGATATACATAATCCGGATCTTGCAAACTTGAAGTATCACCACCTAATGCAAGTGGGTCACCAAAATGCCATTCATAAGTATTCATTCCTGAAGGTGATGCAAAAAAGAAAACAGGTAGTGAATCACATACAATAGAATCTACAGAGGTAATTCCTGCTACCGGTGATTGAAAAACTGATACATCAACAGTATCTGGTCGTGATGTACATCCATTTTCTGTTACGTCTAAAATAACAGAATATACATTCTCTGTTCCCCATTGTACATATTGTGGATTTATTCCATTACCAGAAATATGAGTTCCTCCATCAAAATTCCAATTAGTTATTGCTGCTGATGTTGCTGTTCCTTGATATTCAATTTTCGCAGTATCGTCACTGCAAATTGGACTTGTTGCTATTAGGTTACATGTTACTCTCTGTATTACATTTACTAGAGAAGTATCATATCCAAAACAGCCATTAGTATCTGTTAATACAACAGAATACGAAGTTGTTGTCATTGGTGCATAGGTAGGATTACTTACAGTATCTCCTGTATTCCAAAGAATGTTTTGTGCTGGAATATTAGTATTCACAATCAATTGAAGACTTGAATCACTACATATTGTACTAGTTTTTGGTATAATATTTACAATAGGATTTGGGTGAACAAATACATAGTTCTGAGTATCGTTTATACAACCAAAGATATCGGTAGCAGTAACAGTATATGAGCCATTACTAAGAGGTGCCACCCATATATTTTGCTGTGTTTCTGTTGTACTCCATATATATTGATTTAATGGAATATTTGATGTAAGCTGTAATTGTAAAGAATCACCATAACAAATATTTCCAGGGGAAGGATTTATATCTAATGTTGGCAAATTATGAACAACCATAGTATATGCAACTGTATCACTACAGCCTATACTATCAGTACCACGAACAGAATAAGTGGTTGTAACTGTTGGATTTATTCCAATAGTAGTAGTAGTTTGATTAGTATTCCACAAATAATCAAGAACACTAATACTAGAAGATGCTGTTAATGTTGTTGATTCCAAAATACAAATAAAACTATCCTGTGGATTAATAAACATCTGAGGAATAGGATTAACTAGGATATCGATACTGTCATTAGCTTGGCAACCCACACTATCTGTTATTTCAACATAATAAGTCGTATTTGAAGTAGGGTTATAATAATTTATCTTATTTGATGGGCCAATATTCCATGCATAACTAACGATAGAATCACTTGGATTCGCTGTTAGAACAACAGCATCATTTTCGCATACATGCATATCATTTGCAGAAATATATACTGTTGGAATTGGTTGTAAAGTAATAATACTTGAAGCGGTATCAGAACAACCTATTGAATCGGATGCAATAAGTGTATATGTTGAATTTACTAACGGAATAATATGAATATCAGGGGATGTTTGGCCACTATTCCATGTGAAATCAAGATTATTTAATGTTTGTATTGACACTATATCAATTGAATCGCCATCACAAATAATACTATCTGCTGGAGATAAATATAAGTCAGGAAATGGATTTACTTGAACATAAGTTTGAGCACTATCACGGCAGCCTAGAGGCGTTTTTCCATAAAGTGTATACGTTATATTTGACATTGGATTATCAGAGGAAGTAACAGAAGTATCTCCTGTACTCCAAACAAATTCTGTAGGATTCTGATCACTTGTCCCACTAAGTCCAATATATCTACCTGCACAAATTAATGTATCAGTAATGCTAATGGTCATGGCTGGTTTAGGACCAGTATAAATCTGAACAGAGTCATAATTCACACAGGTATTAGTATCTGTACCAGCAAGATAGTACATAATATCCACATTAACTGTTGTATTTACAGTATCTCCTGTCGTTGCAGATAAGCCCGTAGCAGGAGACCAAACATATTGATTTGCTCCAGTAGCAATTAAATTAGTAGAATCACCATAACACACAAGAGTATCTTGAGGATTTATTTGAACTGGAGGTAGTTGATATATAGTAATTAATGTAGAATCAACACGAATACATCCTAAGCTATCGGTACCCTCTACAACATAGTATTGAGTCGAAGGTGGACTTACAATAACTGAATCACCTATTGTTGTATTAATATCACTATTTGGACTCCAAATATAAGACATCGCTCCGCTAACTTCTACAGTATCCTGCAATCCATAGCAGAATGCAGAAGTAGGTGGTGTAAATGTAAGATTTGGCAATACTAAAACCGTAACCTCTGATTGTATGCTATCAGAACAACCAAATACATCAAACACATTAACAGTATATGTAGTAGAAACACTTGGATTTGCAGTAACTATTGCTGTATTAGTAGAAGACAAACCTGTAGAAGGAGACCAACTATAGTTTACTCCTCCTCCAGCAGTTAAAGTTGTAGGTAAACCAAAACAAATACTGTCTTGAAGTGGATTTACTGTTGGAAATATTTCTGGATGTACAATTACATCAACAGTATCATGATTTACACAATTATTGGTATCAACACCTGTTATATAATATGTTTCATCAACATGAGGACTAGCCCAAACACTAGCAGTAGCATTGGTATCAAGAGTATTATAAGGAGTCCAAGTATAAATGATATTATTTGGTGGTGCATTTAATTGCACAGAATCATTATAGCAAATACTAGGATTAGCAGGAGCTACAGTAACATTTGGCAACTGATAAATATCCACATAAGAGGTTAAACTATCCTTGCATCCAAAAATATTTGTTCCTATTACTTTATATGTGGTGGGGACTGTTGGATTTACTGTAGCAATATCAGCTGCCGGATTTGTAGATAAATTATATTGTGGGCTCCAATCATAAGTTGCTGCTCCATTAATACTTATTGTAGTAGTGTCATAGATACAAATACCCTGAGTTGTTGGAGTAATATTTAAGATTGGATTTGAATTCACTTTAATAGTCGAAGAAATCTCTTTAGTACAGCCATCAGTACTCATACCTGTAATAATATAAGTTGTGGTAGTTGTAGGGGTTGCCATTACACTTGTCCCAACAGAATCACTTAAGGTATTATATGGTTTCCATGAAAAGAAAGGAACGCCAAAAGCATCGATTTTAATAGAATCACCTTGACAAATAGAATCAAAAACAGGAACTACAGCAATAATTGGTTTTCTTTTAACACTTGCATAAACAGAAGTATCATTAGAACAACCCATTGCATCTGTTCCTCTTACATGATAAACAGTATTTGATAAAGGATGGATTTTTACTGTATCATTAGTTGGACCAATTAAGGCATAAAGTGGCCACCAAACATAACTAACAGCTCCATCTGCTATCAAATCAACTGTATCACCTTGACAAACCAAAGGATTTGTAGGTGAAATAGTTACATTAGGTCCTGGATTTACTAATATTAATTGAGTGGCTGTATCTCGACATCCATTCACATCTGTTCCAATAACTTGATAATTTTGGTCTAAAATAGGGAACACAGAAGTAGTAGCAGTATTTAATGAAGTAATATTAATATTAGGACTCCACACATAAGAACTAGCTCCTGCTGCCACTAATTGAGAAGAATCATATATACAAATATGATTAGGTGTAGCTGTAATGTTAACATTAGCAAAAGGATGCATATCTATTTCCACACTATCATTTGTAATACAATGATGTACACTTTCTGCTTCAACATAATATTTTGAAAAGGAAGTAGGATTTGCTTTTACATTATTTCCACTATTACTAACCAAGTTAATACCTGTCCATGAGAAACTAATTCCATTAGTAGCCAATAAACTTGCCGTATCTCCATGACAAATTAGAGGTGTTGTAGTACTAGCAATAACTGCAGGATCTGCATAAATACTTATTGTTTTGCTTCCAGTTTTAGTACAAGTAGGATATGTAATAGTAACATTATATGTTGCGGCTGTACTTTGAGAAACAAATATACTTTTAGTTATTTCTCCTGTAGACCAAGAATAAGCTGTTGGATTATTTTGAGCTGTAGCAGTAAGTTTTACAGTATCCTCAGGGCATTTTGTTGAACTTGTTGCTGTAATTATTGGGCTACTATAAATATACACATGACTTATTGCTGTATCTATACATGAATTTGCATCAGTACCTGTAACTACATAATCCTGATTTAAAGCAGGACCAGCATTTACTACTGCTCCTGTTGTTGCAGAAAGTCCATTTGCAGGAGACCACGAATATGTTACTGCACCACTTGCTGTAAGGGTTTGACTACTTCCTCCACAAGTAAAAGAACTAACAGGAGTAACATTTACATTTGGTTGAGGAAATAATCTAACTGTTGAAAATACAGTATCATGACAACCAGCTGGAGTAGATCCTATTATTTGATAAGTAGTTTGTACACTTGGTGTAGCAATCACATTTGAACCCGTTGTGTCAGATAATCCTAAAGAAGGACTCCATTTATATAAATTACCACCAGAAGCTATTAAATGTGTTGATGTTCCTGGGCATATAGTTGTATCATCTGGATTTACGGTAACTACTGGTAATGAATTAACTCTAACTACAATTGTATCTTTATTTGTACAAGCTGGTTTAATAGAATCAAAAGCAGTAACGATATAGGTAGTATTCACAATTGGTGCTACCATTATAGTATCATTTGTTCCTGCTCCATTATTCCAACTATAAGTTGTACCAGAAAGATTACTATTAGCAACTATAGTAGTAGTATCACCCAAACAAATAAAATCATCTCCTATTACTTTTGGTAATGGGCTTACTAAAACGGTTCTGCTCATTGTGTCCTTACAACCATAAGAATCACCAATAACTGTATATTTTATGCTAGAATCTGGTGATGCCGTTACAACATTCCCTACTGTAGAAGATAAGTATGTACTTGGAGACCAAACATAAGTTGTAGCACCATGTGCTGTCATAGTAGTAGAACTATTAGGACATATTAATGAATCCAAAGGAGTTAATGAAATAGTTGGATAATTGTGAACATATACCATACTATTTGTTGTATCCTTGCAACCTAAAGCTGTAGTTCCAATAATAGAATAATTAGTATTATTCACAGGCTTAGCATATACACTACTCCCTGTTGTACTTGATAAACCGGTAGCCGGAGACCAATCATAGGTAGCTGCTCCACTTATTGTTAGATTAACCGAATCAGCAAGACAGATATGACTTGTATCAGCATTCATCACAAGAATTGGTTTAGGATTAATATTCAAAGGAATATAAATAGAGTCCTTACAGCCATTATTCTTTGTGCCAACTATCTTATATGTTGTTGTTGTATTTGGAGTTGCAAAAACTATACTTCCTGTAGTTGTATTTAAACCTGTAGCTGGACTCCAAACATAGACTGTTGCATCTCCTGTTACATTCATATTTACCCCAATTCCATTACAACTTGTATACGAAGTCTGGCCAGGATTTATTTTTACATTCTTTATTACTTTAATATATGCTAAAGCAGTGTCTGCACATCCTTGGGCATTTTTTCCTATTACTGTTACTGTTGCATTATTTGTTGGAGTAGCACTTGTTGTAGTACCTGTTGATGAGCTTAAAATATTAGTAGGAGACCAAGTATATGTTAAAGCCCCATCTGCAGTTAATAGTTGTGAACTACCTTTACATAATACGCTTGAGTCTGGAGTTACTGTTATTGTTGGATAATTAAAGACTTCTACTGTTATGGTAGCGTCTTCAACACAGCCTTTATCAGAAGTAACTGTTACAGTATATGTTTTTGTATTAACTGGAGTATCGTAAAAAGAAGAAGAAGTGGAGGCTGAACCAGCCCATTGATAAGTTGAAGTAACATTTGAAATTACATTTATCTTAGTTGAATCTCCAATACATACCTTATTTGGTGAAGCTGTCAGATTTATTACTGGTGAAACAAATATATGCTTTGTAGAATTATTCTGACATCCATTTGCATCTGTTCCTATTATTACATAATCTCGTGGTATAGAAGTGTTAGTATATGCTGTACTAGGAGTAATCATATTTAGTTTTGATGTCGGAGACCAAAGATATGTTACTGCACCTGAAGCTGTTAAAAGAGTTGAATCGCCTTGACATAAACTGTCAACAGGAGCTGATAGAACAACATTTGGCAAATTATTTACCGTAACTAATGTACTATCATAACTATTACATCCTATTGAGCTAACACCTGTAACATAATACATAGTGGTAACACTAGGAGATAAAATCGTAGTTGAATTATTTGGTGATGAATTGTTTGTAATTGGTGTCCAAGAATATGAATTAGATCCTGAAACAGTTACCGTTACACTCTCTCCAATACATATACTTGGATTGTCTGGAATAAAATTTAAAGCTGGAGATATACTAACATGAATAGTTATTGAATCTATTCCTGCACAGTTTGTTCCATCAGTGGCTGTAACATAATAAGTTGTTGTATTAGTCGGTTTTGCATATATGCTCTGACCTGTAGATCCATCGCTCCACAAATAAGTTGAACCTACCATTGCAGCAGTAGCGGTTAATAATGTACTATCTCCTTGACATATTAAAGTATCAACAGCCACAATAATTGGCTTTGGAGAAACACTAATATTTGATGTAGCATTATTAGTACATCCATTATTATCAGTTCCCACTACAGTATAAGTAGTTCCTACAATTGGAGCAGCCGTCACACTTGTCCCTGTAGTACTTGAAAGTCCTGTTGATGGCGACCAAACATAAGTATTAGCTCCGGCAGCTGTTAATAAAGTAGAATTATCTTCACAAATATTAGCAGATGCAGGATTTACAGTAACAGTAGGGTTTTGATGTACTGTTAATGTTACGGTAGCTGTATTTTCACAAGTATTTACATCAGTACCTTTTACACTATAAGTAATTGTATTGCTAGGTGAAGCAGTAACCACTGCTGTTGTTGTTGAAGATAGACCTGTTGCTGGAGACCATAAATATTGTATCCCACCAGAAGCTGTTAATGTTTTTGATCCTCCTTCGCACATTTCTGGACTTGCAGGACTTACTAAAATATTGGGCAAAGGCTTAACTATTACTGTAGATGTGTCAGAATTTTTACAGCCATTAGGAGCTGTTCCAACAACTATATAATCTGTTGTAACTGTGGGTTTTGCAGTAACTAATGCTGCTGTTGAACTAGATAAACTTGCTGCTGGAGACCAAATATAAGAAATACCTCCACTCACACTAAGGTCAGTACTATCATTTATACAAATTGTTACTTGAGATGGAGAGCTTTGAATATTTGGTAATGGATCAATTGTCAATAAAGTTTGAGTAGTATCTCTACAGCCATGATTATCAGTACCAATTACAGTATAAGTAGTTGTTGAATTAGGCCATGCAAATATTGAGTCACCAGTAGTTGTTGATAAACTAGAGCCATTATCCCATAAGTAAGTATTTGCGCCACTAACTTTCAGATTACTTGTATCTCCCAAACAAACATGTGTTGGTAATGAACTTGCACTAATTATCGGTCTTTGATATACTGTAATTGCCATAGTATCTACAGCTACTATACCACAAGCATCTGTCACTTGTATACTATAGTTAGTATTTGCAGTAGGAACAACTGTGGTTTGCTGCGTTGTATCAGTATTGCTCCAAAGATAAGAATAGGGAGAAAAACCACTATTTGTATTTGCTGTTAAGTTGCTTGATTGTCCACTACAGAAGGCAGTAGAAGAACTATTAATACTAACACTAACTGAATCATAATCGCTAATAGGAATTATTAAAGTATCAACTGAACATGATGACGTTTCTATATGTAATTCAATATTTTCAACACCTTCTGTAATTCCATCAATAATAGGAATAATATTTATACCTATAGAATCAACACCATTTGCCATAAGCAAACTATCAGGAATAGTTTGATAATCAACACCATTTATAGCCGTTCCACCAATAGTATAGTTTACCCAACGATTGTACTGACTTGGATAATCCAAAAGCATACTTACAACAGCATTATTACAAGCTTCAACTGTTGTATGGTTAATTCCTGTTGTAGAATAATCTGCTTTAACTCTCAGAACTCCAGAACTAAAACTATTCTTCTTTAAGAATACACCAGAATCGTAAGAGGGGTCACCAGCGTCACCAATTGCTAGTTTAATATGATAACTCGTACAAGGTGTTACTACTATCCACGAAGTAAGTACAACCGTAAAACCATCATATTCAATAGTTGTACCTCCTCCATTATAAGTATAATAAGCACAATTGGTACAAGGACCTTGACCATAAGCACCGTTATTAATAGTATTTACTGAAACAGCCGTTGAAGTTCCTGGCAGAACAGCTAAATTCATA
>Ga0256827_10002132_pt1 | contig 12779 bp, 8 predicted proteins | sample CV84metaG_FD_185977 | JGI IMG/M metagenome (GOLD analysis project Ga0256827, IMG submission 185977) | Hydrothermal vent microbial communities from East Pacific Rise, Pacific Ocean - CV84 | ecosystem: Environmental > Aquatic > Marine > Hydrothermal vents | place: Pacific Ocean: East Pacific Rise... | reverse complement strand
GTAAAAGTTCCTGAATTTGTTAAGAATGTAGCACAGGTAATTGATGCACAACAAGGAGATACACTTCCTGTTTCTACTTTCGTAGGAAGAGAAGATGGTACATTCCCTGCAGGTACTACTGCTTATGAGAAACGTGGTATTGCTGTTGAAGTTCCTGAGTGGCAAGCTGATAATTGTATTCAGTGTAACCAATGTGCTTATGTATGTCCTCACGCTTGTATTCGTCCATTCTTATTAACTGATGATGAAGTTGCAAAAGCTCCTGAAGGTACTGAAACAATTAAAGGTGTTGGTCCTATAAAAGAATACCAATTCCGTATTCAAGTAAGTACACTTGACTGTACTGGTTGTGGTATTTGTGCTGATGTTTGTCCTTCTAAGGAGAAATCATTAATTATGACTGATGCAACTACTCAATTAGATGAAATTGATCGTTGGAATTATTTAGACGGAGAAGTTGGTTACAAAGAGAATGTAGTTGACAAGATGAAAAATGTGAAGAATTCACAATTTGCTCAACCATTATTCGAGTTCTCTGGAGCTTGTGCTGGTTGTGGTGAAACTCCATATATTAAAGCTGCAACTCAACTATTTGGTGAGAGAATGATTATTGCTAACGCAACAGGTTGTTCTTCTATCTATGGTGGTTCTGCTCCTTCTACTCCATATTGTGCAAATCAAGAAAGTGGACATGGTCCAGCTTGGGCTAACTCACTATTCGAAGATAATGCTGAGTATGGTTATGGAATGGCTGTAGCTATTAAGAAAATCCGTTCTCGCATGGAAGATATGATGAAGGACGGAATGGAAGCTGGTGATTTTGCTGGTGATTTAGCTGATGCAATGAATAATTGGATTGCAAATAAAGATGATGCTAAAGCTTCAGAAGAAGCTAGTGCTAAACTTCTTCCTCTTCTTAAAAATGCTGGTGATGCAGCAAAAGACCTTAACGGACTTACTCATTACTTAGTTAAGAAGTCAATGTGGATCATCGGTGGTGATGGTTGGGCTTACGATATTGGATTCGGTGGTCTTGATCACGTTATAGCTTCTGGTGAAGATGTAAATATATTAGTATTAGATACTGAGGTTTACTCAAATACAGGTGGACAAGCTTCTAAAGCAACTCCAGTAGGTGCTGTAGCTAAATTTGCTGCTAGTGGAATGAAAACTCGTAAGAAATCTCTTTCTTCTATTGCAATGACATATGGTTATGTATATGTAGCTCAAATCTCAATGGGTGCTAGTCAGTCTCAAACTTTCAAAGTACTTAAAGAAGCTGAGGCTTACCCAGGACCATCAGTAATTATTGCTTACTCTCCTTGTATTGCTCACGGTATTAAAACTGGTATGAGCAGTGCTGAGCAGGAAGAGAAATTTGCAGTAACTTCAGGATACTGGCAATTAACTCGTTATAATCCAGAATTGGAAAAACAAGGTAAGAATCCTTTCACTCTTGACTCAAAAGAGCCAGATTGGAATACTTTCCACGATTTCATTTATAACGAAGTTCGTTATGCTTCTCTTAAAGGTAGTTTCCCTGAGGAGGCTGAGCGTTTATCTCAGATTGCTGTTGATGATGCTAAATGGAGATATAATCAGTTCCGTCGTTTGGCAGAAATGGATTATTCAAAATAATAGAAATATTATTTTAATATATATAATTAAGCCACTCCTTTGGGAGTGGCTTTTTTGTTTAATGTCTCTAATAAACACTAGTTAGATTCATTTAACAAAATAAATTTCCCTTGTAATTATCTTATAACTATTAGGAGAATATTTATATTAAAACTTTTAAGATTTGAGACTTTTCGTTTTATTCTTCAATAATACGTTTCTATTAAAATCAGTATTCTATTTTAAGAATATCAATTAATACATTTAAACTGAAATACAATTATTAGTAAATTTGCATTCACTAAAAAGCAAACTAGATGAGTAAACTCTTAATATTCATAATAATACTAATCATTGCTCCAATTATTGGAGGATTGTTTGGAATTACTCATGACCAATTTACTTATACTATATCCCACGAATACTTTACAAAATTTAAATTCTATCAATTTCAATTGCTCTCTGGCGGAGAAGAAACAATATTTCCAAATCCTAGATTACAGGTTGCAATAATTGGATGGAAAGCTACATGGTGGATGGGAATACCAATTGGATTGATATTAGGGCTTGAAGGTTTAGGGCATAAAGATGCTAAAAGAATGTTTAACATTACATTTAAAGCACTTTGGATAAATGTTTTAACTGTCTTTATCGTAGGATTAATAGGTTTAGCTTATGGATTTTTAGTATTAAGTCACCAACCACTTGAGAACTTTGAATCATGGTATATACCTGATAACGTTGAGAATATTAGAACATTTATTAGTGTAAGTGCTATGCATAATTTCAGTTATATGGGCGGAATAATTGGCTTAATAGTCGCTATTACTTATACCATAATAAAAAGAAATCAGGACAAAAGATATGATTCTACTTTTGAAAGAATTTCAAAAAAAGAAATAGAATAAATTATTCAATTAACTTTTCTAATACACCTCTTTTGAAACTTGAATAAGGAGCATACTTTATTGGTGGTTCAATAAGCGTTGATTTATCCAAAATTGATTTATAATGGGAAAATGCATCAAATCCATACTGTCCATGATAGCTGCCAGTTCCTGAATCCCCTACTCCACCAAACGGTAAATTTGAATTTAGTAAATGCATCACAGCATCATTTACTGCTCCTCCACCAAATGATACTTCATGAAGTGTCTTATTAATATTCTTTCTATTCTTGCCAAATACATATAATGCTAATGGTTTTGGGCGACTTTTTATCTGTTGTATTGCCCAATCTAGATTATCAAACTCAATTAATGGGAGTATTGGACCAAATATTTCTTCCTGCATAACTGCATCCTCAAAACTTACATTATCCAGAACAGTTGGTGCAAAATAATTCTCTTTTTCATCATTATCACCACCAACTATTATTTTATCTTTATCAATTAGCTTAATTAATCGTTGATAATGTCGTGAATTTATTATCCTAACAAAAGATTCACTTTCTTTTGGATTATCACCAAGTATTGAAATAATTTCCTTCTTAATTTCAGGTAATAACTTCTCTTTAACTCCTTTTTCCAATAGCAAATAATCTGGAGCAACACAAGTTTGCCCCCCATTTAAGAATTTTGCCCAAACAAGTCTTTTAGCTGTAATCTTAATATTCGCATCATTAAAAACAAAACAAGGGCTCTTTCCTCCAAGTTCGAGTACCACTGGTGTAAGATGCTTAGCCGCAGCTAGCATAATAATTTTCCCAACCTGTGTACTTCCTGTATAGAATATTTTATCAAATTTTTCTTGTAAAAGAGCTGTAGTTTCCTCAACACTACCTTCTACAACATGCAAATATTTTGAGTCAAAATTATCATTGATAATTTTAGCCATTGCATTGGAAGAATTCAAGGATAATTCTGAGGGCTTTACAATACAAGTATTCCCTGCAGCAATAGCAGCAACCATTGGGGAAAGAGATAATTGATATGGATAATTCCAAGCTCCAATTACAAGTGTTACACCTAATGGTTCTGGAATAACATAGCTTTTGCTTGGCAAATTAGCTAAGTCTGTACTTACATTCTTTCTTTTTGACCATTTCTTTACATTTTTAATAGCAAGATTTATTTCATGGTATACCAAAGACAATTCAGTTGCATAGTTCTCAAAACTAGATTTCCTAAAATCTTTATAAATAGCATCATCCATTAAACCTTCATTCTCTTTCAGAACTTTCTTCAACTTTTTTAATTGAACTATTCTAAATTCAATATCTTTAGTTTCATTAGAATTAAAAAAATCAAGTTGTGATTTTACCAAAGCACTATAATTAAACTTCTTATTTGCATCCATAAGTCAATATCTTTATTATTACATTTGCAAAAGTAAGCCAAACTGACTTACTGATTCTTAACAAATGTTTATAAATGTACAATTATGGAAACAATTTCACCTACTCAATATGGATTATCAAGCAGAGTAAAGCTTTTGTTTAAGGATAATAGTATTGTTATAGTTAAGCAACGTAAGAGTAGAATAATAATGAAAGATTCTAGACAAATCCTTGATATAGCTAATAAAATTAGAGTTCAAGAACATGATAAGAAAATAAAGTTACTTATTTCAGGACCAATTTGTAGTAAAAGCATTAAGTTTCTCAATGAAAATAATATTACTGTTATCAAATAACAATATAGTTTCTTAATGATTGTTATACATAAAATCTATCAACTTTCTTGATAAAACCTCATTAGAATAATTCTTATCAATATTCTTCTTTGCATTGTCACAAATGCTGTTGTATTTTTTGGTATTTGATACTAAAATACTAATACTTTCAATAAACTCTTCAGCAGTATTGGCTATTAACACATCCTTTCCATCATTATGCATAATCCCCTCAATACCAATGGTTGTGGAAACAACTGCTTTTTTAAGCATCATTGCTTCAATTATTTTAACCCTCATACCACTTCCTGAAAAAAGAGGTACTGGCATTATTGCTTTTGACTTCATAAACTGTGCAGCATCATCAACTTCTCCAACTACTTTTACTCCATCAGCCTTAATATCCAATAACCATTTTGGTGGCCTACGGCCAGCTATATAAAACTTTAAATCCGGATATCTATTATGCAATTGTGGCCAAACATTATCCAACAACCATTTGACTGCTTCTTGATTTGGCATCCAATCTAAAGCACCAAGGTGGAATATTGAGGGATATTCCACTTCAACTTCTGAAGTTTCTATGCTCTTGGTTACATCAATTCCTGTTGGTACAAAAGTAATCGACTTCCTAAAACCAAAAGATAGAATAATATTCATATCTCTTTCAGTAACTGTGTATATTGCATCCACATTTTTGAATGTTTCCAGTTCTTCTTTCTTAAGCCTCTTAGTTAAAATATTTAAGTAGAATTTTTTTAAAGGATTTCTTTCAATTTCTGCTAATCGTTGCCAAATAATAAATTCTACATTTGGAGCTCTCAATACTAACTTAGCATTAGAATACTTTCTAATAATAGGTATATAATCTTTAAGAAAAATACTTTCAATTTGAATAATATCAAAAGAGTTTTGTTTTAAAATTTCAATCAGTTTTTTAGCCATTTTACTATCGTAAAAACGACTAATATTATAAGATTTTTTAGTATAAAATAGATTAGCAAATGCAGGGAATATCTTCACCGATAAATCTACTTCAATTGCTTGAAATTTTGTTTCTTTAATATACTTTTCAGGAAGTTTAGAAACATCAACAAAATGTTTCTCAGAATTAATACTTAATACAGTCAAATCAAATCCTTCATCAATAAATGCTTGACTAACATTATGCATACCAATGGAACCACCATCTTTAGGAGGGTAAGGTGGTTTATTACAGAATTGTAAAACTTTCATTGCTTTTGCAGACTCTCGCATTCTATTTACGTTTCTTCAGTTTAGCAATAATATTAAACCTACTAAAAAACTTATGCCAAGCTTCTGAATCTAGCAGAGGAGCATCAGTCGTTGCTTTCCATGTAAGGAATATTCCAATAGGAAGATAAATAAAACTCGCCATCCACATTCCAAACCAAGGTTCCATAACCTGAGATTTCACTGATTTCTCGCCTATTATTGTAAATACATGATAAAGTACAAACATCAGTATAGAAATAACTAATGGAGTTCCCAACCCACCTTTTCTTATAATTGCTCCCAATGGAGCTCCAATAAAAAACAGAATAATACAAGCAATTGACAAAGTAAATTTTCTATGCCATTCGACTTTAAATTTTGCTAAAAACTTACTCTTTGCATTTATTCTTTCAAAAGATGTTTTTGTTTGATATGAAGCATTTCTTGCTAAAGACAAAGCTCCAACTACAACTCTAACTTGTGTAAGACTATCAAAATTTTCAATAAACTCCTCTTTCAATGGTGGATATTCATCTATTTTTGAGTTAATCTCCGAATTCTTCTTCTTTTTAGTACTTTTTGAGACTAGCTTATTACTTGATTTATCAAGTTCGCTCTTTTCTGCAACTAATACATTAGAATCACCATTAATAAGTCTATCTAAACTATCTTTTAACACTTTATCTTCACCCCTTTTTATCTGTTTTTCCTCTAAAGATATATTATACAAATTTAAATAGCTTAAATCCTTATCAACATAATCAACAAAGCCATCAATCATACTGTCTAATTCAATAGTTAATGAATCTTCAAAATACTCAAGTTGATTCACATTTAACATTTGATAATTATTACGCATAAGTCCTCTATCAGATTTCTTAAAATTAAAACCTGCCAAATTTACTCTTTGAACTTCTTTCTTAAAATGAGTAATTTGCATTGGCAACTCATGTTTCTTCCTATCATTAGCTATATTCTCATTATAATTTACACCATCAAACAAAGTAAGTATTAAGTATTTTTTATCATCGGTCATTTCCATCCTACCTGCATCAGCTAATGTAATATTCTTATTACCAGTATTTTGAGTATGATTATATATTATTACATCCTCAATACCTGCACCATCTGGATTTTTCTTACCAACTTTAATAATAAAATTACCAATGTCGGAATTAAAAACACCCTCTTCAATAGAGACAGCAGGTTTTTGATGCCTTACATCTCTTAGCAACGAGTAGAACTCCAAATTTGCTTTTGGAAGAATAAAATTAGAAAAATAAAAAGCACTACCACTAAGCATAATAATAAAAACCACCAAAGGTCTAATTATACGTTGAAGTGAAATTCCTGATGATTTCATTGCAACTAGCTCATAACTTTCACCAAGATTACCAAATGTCATTAATGATGATAGCAATACAGCAAGTGGTAAAGCCATTGGAACAAATGTAGCAGAAGCATAAAACATCAATTCTGCAATTACACCAAAATCAAAGCCCTTACCAACTAAATCATCAACATACTTCCATAGAAATTGCATTAATAATACAAATAATGAAATGAAAAACGTAAGGATAAATGGTCCTATATAAGATTTTAATAAAAATTTATCTAATTTGTACAATTTTCTATATTTAATTATTACGGATGCAAATATAAAATAGATTACTATATAAATAACTATTCATAATTATACTTATTGTTAATTTAGTATAATATGTTAAAGCTATTGTAAATAGTATAATTGCTTTGAATATATTTGCAGCAAATTTCAAAATATGAGGTATTTTTTGCTTTTATTTGTTTTAATTATTGGTATTAATGTATCCGCACAAAGAAGGAATACTTTAAAGATAATACATGCAAATAAACTTAAATCTGCTACATTTAATGGTAAGAAGGGACAAAAACTTATTGGAGATGTAGCATTTAAACATGGTAAGACATTAATGTATTGCGATAGTGCTTTTAGTTACAAAGGTAAAAATACAATTGATGCTTATGGCAATGTACATATTATTGACAAAGACTCTGTAGATATATATTCTAACGTATTGTTTTACAATGGTAATACAAAGCTAGCAAAACTAAGAGGAAATGTCTTAATGAAAGACAAGAAGATGACACTTCGTACAGAGAAACTAAATTATTATATGAAAACAAAATCTGCCTTCTATTTTGATGGTGGAGTTATTGTTGATAAAGAAAATACTCTTACAAGTGATATCGGAAATTACTTCTCTAAACAAAAAATATTCTATTTTAAGAAGAAAGTAGTTTTAATAAATCTAGATTATGTAATGAATTCTGATACTTTAATTTATAGTACAAATTCAGAAACAGCATTCTTTAGAGGCCCCAGTACAATTGTAAGTGATGAGAACTCAATTTACTGTGAAAAAGGATGGTATAATACTAAAACAGATATTTCTATTTTTCAGAAGAACACATTTCTTAAAAATAAAACTCAAGAACTTGGTGCAGATAGTTTGTATTATGATAGAAATATTGGTTTTGGACGTGCATTGAAGAATGTTGTGCTTTTTGATAGTGTTAAGAATATTATTATTAAAGGTCAATATGCAGAATATTTGGAAAAGGGAGGCTCTTCTTTCTTCACTGATAGTGCCATTGCTATTATGATTAATGAAAGTAAAGACTCATTATACATTCATGGAGATACTCTTAGACTAGATTTTGATACTAATAAAGTTGCAGAATACTTTTATGCATATAATAAAGTTAAATTCTACAAGGAGGATATCCAAGGCAAATGTGATTCATTAGTTTACTCATTGTCTGATTCTGTTCTATATTTGAATGGTCGCCCATTAATTTGGAGTGACAACAGTCAAATGTCTGGCAAAAAGATTAGAGCTTTAGTTAAAAATGGTAGTGTGAACAGATTGTATGTTGATACTAATGCATTTGTAATTCAACATGACACTTTAGAATATTACAATCAGGTATCTGGAAGGAATGTAATAGCATATTTTAAGAATGATGCCATAGATTATGTAAAAGTGCTAGGAAATGCTCAAACAATCTATTTTGTTAAAGAAGAAGACAACTCTTTAGTAGGCGTGAATCTTGCTAGTTCAAGCAATATGCGAGTACTTTTTAATAGTAAAGGAATAAGTAACATTATTTATTTATCGAAACCAAAGGCTAGTTTAAACCCCATTAAAAAAGTATCAAAAAGAGCACTTTTTCTACGAGGTTTTAAATATTATGATTATTGGAGACCACAGAATAAAAATGAGATATTCTATTGGGAACCAGAAAAAGTAAAGGAAACTACCAAGCTTCAGAATAAGTAGCAACTTCAGACTTCGTAAACTTAAACTCTTTATCAGCTATCTTTTTATAATCAGCTGCAGTTTTCTCATCATCAAACTGCCCAACACAATACTTATAAAGTCCTTTATGCTGTACAACATATATTTTTTGAGTATCAGGAAAGAATTTAGATAAATCTACTTTACTAATCTTATTAATCTTAATTGTGAATTGTACATAGTATTTTGCTTTATCAGCATCTGTTAATATAGGTACTACAGTAATCTGAGCATCCTCCTTAATTTCGAATGCTCCATTATCATTATCAGGGTTGGCTGCAACGTTTACTTTTTTAGACAATTCAGACTCCAAATCTTCAGCAGTTTCTTCTCTTAATAACTCTTCTCTTTCGTGCTCCTTTACTATCTCTTCCTCTGTCATTTGCTCTTCCTCCTGCTCTACCTCAGGTTCCTCAACCTTAACTACAGCAGCTTCCTTCTTGATTTCTTCTGATATTTCATTATTATCCTCTTGTGGTTTATCGTTTACAATAGTTTTTTCTACAACAACAGTATCAAATGTAACTACTTCTGTAGTTTCCTCTTTTACATCATTTTGACAAGAAACTAATCCTAAAACTAAAAATATGTATATGAATGATTTATAATGTTTTATTATTCTCACAAGCCTTGAATTAAAAATTTATTTAACGTTTTTATTGTAATATCAATATCTGTTTTAGAGAAACCTCTCTTCTCTGCTAACTTGACACATAATTCATATTCTTTTTCATGCAACTCACCGTCTATCATTGCCATAGCTACAATATCAGATAAGAAATCTATATCATCAACATTATATGATTTAGTATTCTGAAGTTCATCAATATTTGTGGCAAGCATTTCTTGTATTGAATCCATAGGAAAACCTAATTCTTCAGCTCTACTAGAAAAAAATTCACGCTCTTCATCCTTTAATTTACCGTCTGCCATAGCAACCGACATTAAAGCCATAAAATACTCTACGTTTAATTTCTTTCTTGATTTAAAATACTGCTTCATAAATTTAGTTTAGTTCTCTAACTATACTTCTATTAAACTACGCTACAAAAATACATATTAATAGTATTCAGAAAATAGTTTTTGAATAGATAAATGGAAAAAAAATAGGGAAATTAATTACCAAGCACTCTTATATTGAGAAACAAAAGCATCGCTTATATTATATTTTTTAACGATTTCTTTCTTATAAGCTTTTGCTTCATCAAAAGTATCAAACTGACCAACAGCATATTTATAAAGCCCATCTTGCTCTATTTCATATACCTGCTCAATATCAGGTATGATTGACATTAAATCCGCAGATTTAAGTTTCTTAGCAGAGGCTTTTATTTCAACACGATAAAAAGCTCTATCTTCATCACTATCAACAGGAGTAATTGTTTTCTCTATACCTTTATCTTCAACAGGTTTTGCAGTATCAGCTTCAACAACTTTATTTCCAAATACCATAGATACTACTTGAGCTCCATCATAACCTTGTTTACTAACTTTCTTCAATAATTTTTTAGCTCCTTTTTTCTTACTAAAGCTTTCAGTAATGTATAGGAACCCTGCATTTTGACCAGTAATACATCTAATATTTGCAATACCATTTAAAGTATCAAAATCAGTTTTCAACATTCTAGCACCTTCATTAGGGAACAATTGAACTAACCATACGGTACCCTCTTCATTAGGCTCTACTACAGGCAAATAATTAGGATCTTCCAATTGAGTTTTTTGCTCAGGCTCTTTCTGTTTTGCTGGCCTATTTCTTCCACTAGAACCTTTCATTCTATTAATAGGTAGTCTCCTAGAGCGTTTTCCTCTAATATTAATATTTCTCTTATTTTCTGCAAGGTAGAAACTAACATTATAATTATCAAAATCTTCTGTAATATCAATAGGAATATCATTTTGTTTAAAGTTAAATTGCCCTGAAACAGCAGCCTCATTAGCCATTACAATATAATATCCATTAGGTAGATACATTACAAAACGGCCATCTCCTGTAGTTAAAGTACTGAATGTCTTTCCATTATCTTGATTAACAGCTGTAATTCTAATATTTCCTATTTGCAATTTCTTTGAAGAACCAAAACGATCTCTTTCTACTAAAATAGCACCACTTATTCTTGCCCCTTTACTCAAAGGTATAAATATTGTTTTATTCTTATCAACAGTTCTATAGAATGTTTTTCCATCAAACCAACCACCCATAGAAACTAATGGTGTGGCAGTAATTACATAATCACCTAGTGGAACATTTTGATATTCAACCATACCGTCATTATTGGTAACTAAATCATATTGCTCATTACCTCCATAAATAAACTCACCACTTGCATTATTATTAGAAATAGAATCATTAAGTTTAAAATGAATAAGCATATCTCCAATACCTTCTTCATTAATATCTTTAACACCATTACCATTCATATCTTTGAATGCAATAACTTGTACATCATAATTTTTATGTAAGCCTATAGGTACATTAATATTAAATTTAATACCTGCTCCTATTTCAAATCTTGAGTTTGACGATGAGGGGACTATAGTTTCTGTAGTACCACCAATACCAGAATAGGTTCTTGAATATTCACTTTCACCAATCAAGATATATCTTGCATAAGCACTAAATCTAAACCCACTTTTTGCATAGTAAAAAAACTCTGGTCTAATATTTAATTGCTGTCTATTATGAATAGTATTAAAATAATAATTTAAACTAGAATTAAGTTTCATTTTATTATTTAAGAACCAAAAATCATGAAAAATATTTGCAAATAACTTTTGTGAATTTTCTTCTGTTAATACATATTGAATTTGCTCCATTTGAAAATACGGACCATAATAATATCTTGCTGTAGCTTGAAGGTGTTTATACCTTATAGAACCTCTAACAAATGCAACAAATACTTCACCTAATTCAGGGTTTCTAGAGAAATGTGTGTAACCAGCAAATGAACTTGCATAAAATTTAAAGGCTGAACGAGAAGAATATCTATAATCAAAGAACATTCCTGCAGTATTTGCATCAATAGGATTACTTAAGATTGTATGGTAGGATGGTTGAAAAATAAATAAATTTAAACCATTTTTATAATAAAGTTTAATGGAGTAATCTTCATGATTATTATAAATACTATTATTCAATAGTTTTCCTCTAGAATACATATCTGGTTTAAAATCAGAATACCTATATGAGGCCTCAATTTGAAATGTTCTATTAAAATAATAACGTAAAGAAGGTGATAAATTAATATTACCACGTCGAATCAAATAACTAGGAGAACCATAACTTGCATAAACACTAAACCTCAATTTATTAAAATTTCCATTATAACCAAAATCAGCACCATAACCAATAACTGATAAAGGAGATAAAGTATCCCAATTATGATTCTCAATACTGTAGCCTCCTCCTATCCTAAATGAGTGTCTTCTACCTAAATTAAAATTCAATCCCGAAACACCTAGATCACTACTAACTTTATTCAAATCATTATCGATATGTTGGTAATTATTTAACCAACTAAGCTTTTTTAATGTAAGACGATGAATAGCACCATAGCCAGATGAATAATAATAATTAAACAAAGTTGGTTTTCTTATATATATTCCTCCCAAGGTATTATTAAATAATGTAACAGAACCTTTTATTCCCTTACCATTTAAACCTGTATTAGTACCTGTAGATCCTATATCCCCAATTTCAATGGAAAATTTTTCATGTTCATACCCAATATACTGATAATTTCCAAGATATGAATTTGGATTCAATTGATTTTTTACAAAATCTGCTTGAAAATAATAATTTAATCTACTATTATTTTCAAATGTTTTATTTCCATAAATATTTACTGAATTATACGTTTGTTCCGATAAGGCATCATACGCATTTATTTCAACCGTAATAGGAAGAGAATTATATCTTGTTTCTTTTAATTTTCTTTCGTTTGCTACTTTAAAAAAATCAATATTACTAGA
>Ga0256827_10002131_pt1 | contig 12781 bp, 9 predicted proteins | sample CV84metaG_FD_185977 | JGI IMG/M metagenome (GOLD analysis project Ga0256827, IMG submission 185977) | Hydrothermal vent microbial communities from East Pacific Rise, Pacific Ocean - CV84 | ecosystem: Environmental > Aquatic > Marine > Hydrothermal vents | place: Pacific Ocean: East Pacific Rise... | reverse complement strand
AGCTGATGGACCAAAAGACAAAATATTAGCTGCATTGCAAGGAAAAACAAATGAATAGATTGTTTGAAGATGAACAATGGAACTATTATACTTCAGTTATACCTATTATGATTATGTTTGTGGTGTTTATTGTATGGGCTTCATTTAGTCAACTTGATGAAGTAGTACGTGGTGATGGAAAAGTAGTACCATCTGGACAAACAAAAGTATTACAACATCTTGAAGGTGGAATAGTTTCTAGAATACTTGTTCAAGAAGGAGATCTTGTAAAAAAAGGTGATACTATTTATGAATTATCTCAAGCATTTTTTACGGCTGACTTACAAACTAAAGATATTAAATTAAAATCATTACAAGCTAGAGCATTAAGAATAATGTCAGAAGTAAATCTTGAAGAAGATTTGATATTTCCAGATAGTATAGTGCATAAAATACCTAATATTGTAGAAAATGAAAAAGAAATATTTTTACAAGATACACAATCAAATATGCAAAAAATACAAATAGAAGAAGATAAGTTAAAACAAAAAATACTAAAGCAAACAGAATTGAAATCAAAACTTGAAAATTTAAATTTAGAATTGAAATTAGCAAGAGAAAATATGAAGATACTTGATAATATGTATAAAAAAAGAGTTATTTCTAAACAAAAATATCTAAAAGAATTACAACAAAAACAAACTCTAGTAACTAAAGTAGCAAATATTAGAAACTCAATTCCAATAGTAGAACAAGAAATAAATGAAGCGTTATCAAAAGTTAAAAGTATCAAATCAGGAATCAAATCAAAGCTTTTAAAAGAGTATTCAAAAGTACAAGTAGAAATAAGTACATTAAAACAAAGTGCAATTGCAAATAAAGATAGAGATAACAGAAAAGCTATAGTTTCTCCTGTTGATGGAACAATACAAAAACTTTATTTTTATACTGTAGGAGGTATTATAAAGCCAGGAGATAAAGTAGCAGAAGTTACTCCTAAAAATGATTCATTGATTATTGAAGCTAGAATTAAAACATCAGATAGAGCATTGGTTTATAGTGGACAAGATGTTAAAATCGCAATTACGGCATATGATACTTCAAAATATGGATTACTAAAAGGTAAAGTATTATTTATTAGTTCAGATAGTAATGTAGATCAAAGAACTAGTGCTACATTTTACTTAGTAAGAATAAAAGCAAATCTTGAAGGATTTGCTCCAAACCTTCCAATACTTCCAGGAATGGTAGCAAATATAAATATTTTAACTGGTAAAAAAACTATTATGCAATATATTATAAAACCTCTAAAAGATATATCTAGAAATTCGCTAACAGAAAAATAATTATTATGTTATTTTAGTTTAGCATATTTGATATACAATGATTTATGATATTGTTTCATCATATTTAATTTTATTGTAATAGTTGGAGTTGTTTTCTTTGCATTTTTCTTTTTCTTTATCTTTTCTTTTTTTGTGTAATATTTTTTTAATGCTTTATAATACAGTGGATATATTGATTTAATTTTATTTATATCAATTTGTTTAAGATAAAGTGAAAACTTATTATTTGGTTTTCTAAGTAAAATCATTTTATTTCTATCTAATCCTGCTTTTACTAAAAATCTTGCAATCTTCTTAGCAAATGTTCTATTAACTGGAGCATATTTAAAATTTGCAGGTCTATCAATGTTTGTCATGCTTAATGAATCAGTAATATCTTTTAATTCATTTGGTTTTAACTTTCTAGGTGTTGTTGGAGCACTATCTTCTTCAATGAATGTTATTTCACCAGAACTAACTGTTTGAGTAACTCCACCAGAGCTTACACTCATACTCCCACCATTAATACTCAATTTATTTTGACTACCAGTTATAACTGCAGCATTTAGGTTTAATAGTATAGTAAAGCTAATAAATAATTTTATCATCCTCTTACTCCAATAGTTGAAAATTTTGTTTTAATTTTAAAGTTTCTAGGTGCAGTGTCTGCAATCTTACCTGTTTTAATTTGGAATGTACCATTTTCAATTTTGAATCCAGCAGCATTTCTTGAACCATTTTTAATATTATATAAATATTTTTCAATTTTTAATGTCGATCTTTTACCTATTTTAATAACAGTATTATCTTTTAATCTTATTTGTATAGTTGATTTTCTAAATGTTTTAATAGAATCATTTCTTTTAACTTTAAATCCAAGTTTAGAAACAGGGATAATATTATCACCTCTTGTAACTAGTGCAAATGCTTCTTCAGATTTATCCATACGCCCTTTTTCAATAAGACCTATAGTTCCTGCATTAATATATGATAATAGTAATAAAATAATAAATAACTTTTTCATTAAAACACTATCTCCTAATACATAATATTATAAGCATTTTAACAAAATTTTGTTAAAATAAAGTTAATTATACATAAAATGGAAATAAATGAAAAATATTATTAAATATCTAATCTCAGTAGTTATCATTACAATCAGTATTATTGCTGTAAATAATCAATATCCAGATCACCTAAAATATATAAATGATAAAGTATTAAATATATTTTTTAAAAATAGAGAAGGAATTGATATTGATGATAACGTTGTTATAATTGATATTGATGATAAAAGTATAAATGAAATAGGACAATGGCCATGGAGTAGGAATACAATGGCAAAGTTAATAAATAATTTAAATAATTTATCTCCAGCTGTAATAGGATCTACGATCATATTTTCTGAATCAGACAGAACTTCTCCTTCAAACTTTTCACATAATGAAAATGTTGAAAATTATGATGAAATTTTTGGTATATCAATTGAAGATTCGGCTGTTCCAATTGTACTAGGATATAGTTTTTTAGATATAGATGAACAAAGGGAAAATCATATAGTCCCGTATGTTCCAGCAGTTTTTAAAACCAAAGATAAAAGCAAAAATAAAATTTCATTTTACAATCCAAATAGTGCACTTTTAAATATTCCAACAATTCAAGATGCATCATATTCAAGTGGATTTTTAAATTCTATTAGAGATGAAAATGGAAAAGTAATTTTTATGCCTATGCTTATGCAGTTTAAAGATCAACTATTACCATCTATGGCACTTGAATTGGTAAGAACAATATATTCTTCAAGAGAAATATACATTGACTGGAATATGGAAGATGGTAATTTTATTGAGTTTGAAGATATGAAAATTACTATAGACGAATCAGGATTACTTAGAGTAAATTATTTTGAAAATTATAAAAATATAAAACTTATTTCTGCAATTGATATTTTAAATCAGACTTTTAATGGTTATAATAAAAATGATTTTGAAAATAAAATAGTTTTAATTGGAAGTAATGCTTCAGGTATTGCTCAATATACACCAACTCCATTTGGTAAAATATCATCACTTGAGTTACAAGCGTTAATGGTAAAAAATATTCTTTCAAAAAGGTATTTAAAAATACCATATTGGGAAAATATATTTCAATACATTGTAACAGCAGTTTTAAGTATGGTAATACTTTTATCGATATTCTATGGATCTGTATTATTAAATGTAATTATAGCAATTGGATCAGCAATTGTATCTTATTTTATTCTATTTAATTTATTTACAAAATATGGATATATAATAAATAGTGCTTATATAGTTGAAACAATTTTAATATCACTTATCGTATCAATAATAGGATATTTCTTAAAAAATAGAGCAGATTTAATGACAGTAAAAGGTAAGTTTGCATCAAAAGTATCTAAAGAAGTTATGGAAGATATTTTAAGTAATAATAAAAATGAAGATAAATCATCAAAGAGAAAAGAAGTAACAATATTTTTCTCAGATATTAAATCATTTACAAAAATTACAGAAAAGATTGATGATCCAGGTAAACTTACTAAGTACATAAATCGTTATATGGATGCAATGACAAAGAATATTATGCTTTTAAATGGTACCGTCGATAAGTTTATGGGTGATGCAATAATGGCATACTGGAATGCACCAGGAGATGTTAAGAATCATAGTGATAAAGCATTAGTTTCAGCAATTGAACAAGTAGAATTATTAGATGATTTAAATACAATTAATGTATCTGAAAAATTACCAATAATTGAAATAAGAATAGGTTTAAATGCAGGAGAAGTTTTTGTTGGTGAAGTAGGTGGAGAACTTAGAAGTGATTATACTATTATGGGTAAAAATGTAAATCATACAGCCGTACTAGAACAAGCAGGTAAATATTATGCAGCAAGTATTATAATGTCTCAAAGTGTAAAAGATAATTTAATAGGAGATTATACTTATATGTTAATAGACATGATGCAAGTTGATGGAACAAGTGATGCTTTTAATATATATCAAGTATTTGAAAAAGGTAAGCCTACAAAGTTTTCAAAAGAGTTTATAGAAGAATTTGAAAAGGCAATTCATTTTTATAGAGAAGCCAAAATTGATGATGCAATATTAATTTTTAGAAATTTAAAATTAAATGAAATTATATTAAACGAAAAGTTATGTGATATGTATATAAGAAGATGTGAAAATGCATATTTAAAAATACAAAATGGTACATTTACCCCTATACAATCTATAGATAAGTCGTTTATATCTTCATAAGATAAGTGAAAACTAGTAATACAGTTTATTTCTTTTCATAAAATCTTTTGCAAATTTATAACCATTTTTAGAAGATAAATACATCCAATAAGTAGCTTTTTGAATATCTTTTTTTATACCATATCCATTGTAATAACAAAAACCAACATAATATTGAGCAGGTGGATATTTTTGAGCGGCTGCTTTAAAGTACCAATAAAGAGCTTTGTTATAATCTTGATTTACTAAATTATTTCCTTGTCTATAAAAATGACCAAGTTTTAATTGAGCTAATTTATTTCCATTTATTGCAGATTTTTTAAGCCATTTATGAGCAAGGCTAAAATCTTTTTTTATACCACTACCACTGTAATACATCATTGCTAAGTTATATTGAGCTAATTTATCATTTGCTTTTGCAGCAATAGTATATAATTTAGCTGCTTTTTTATAATCTTTTTTAGTACCATTACCAAAATAATACATTGTTGCTAAATTATTAGTTGCTACAATATTATTATTGTTAAAAGCTTTTGTATACCAATAAAAAGCTTTTTTTGTAGATTTTTTATTTATAAACTGTGCATAATGCATCGCTAAATTTAATTGTGCGATATCATAGTTTTGATTTGCAGATTTTTTATATAATTCTAAAGCTTTTTTTATATTTTTTATATCAGGAATAATACCTTTTTCATACATATAAGCTAATTTATTTTGAGCTTCTTTATGATTTAGTTTAGATGCCGTTGTAAGCCATATAAAAGCCTGAATTCTATTTTTAGTTACTCCAATACCATTGTAGTACATAAGTGCTAAATTGTATTGAGCATTAGCATTATTTTTTCTAGCTAATTTATCATATATTTCAAATGCTTTTTTGTATTGTTTATTTTCGTAATATTTAGAAGCCTCACTAAAGTTATTTGAATATAATAAATTTAATAAAAAGAATAAAAATATTAAATTCTTCATAGTTTTATTTTATCAGTCTTTTTAGTGTTATTTTCATCTTTTATATCAATAATATCTAATTCTTCAATATCTTTATATTCAGATATGTTTAAATCAAGTGAAATATTTAAATCATCATTAGTAATTACAGTTGGAGTATTTGGCAAAATTAAATCATCTATATTTTCTAATTTAATATTTTTAATAATATCGTTTTCATTAACTATATCTTTTTTAATTCTAATTTTTGGTGTGATTATATCATCTTTGCTAACTTTATTATTTTGATTATAAATCCTATCACATAATATACCATCATAATTAAATTTTATATTATGTTCAAAACATGTTGGCCATGATTTATTTAATCCAAGTATATAATTTATTCTATTCCAGATAAGATTATGCTCTTCTTGATTTGTAATAAGTACTTCTTTGTCAAAATAATCTTTTTTGTGTTTAATAGTTAACTTAGCTATTACAGTATTATTATCTGTTTGTGTTGTGATATTAATAGTATTTACTTCCAAGTCTGCACTATATATTTTGAACTTTGTGATTGCTCTTATTGCAGTTACAGAATTCGATTGAGAATCAATTTTAAATCTATTATCTGATAGTAAGACAACTTTCTTTGCCGCATTTAATATATAATCATTTTGAATATTTTTATATACACTTGTACTATACAATGGTTCATTTTTAATACAACCTGTAAAAGTTATTACAAAAAAGACTAAAGTTATAATATATTTTTTCATATTTTTTCCTATTTACTTGAACCATCAAAGTTAATTGATTCTAATACTTGATGTGCATCATCCGATTTTACCATATCTGCATATAATTTAATATGTTTGGCAATACAAAAATCTGAAATATTTCTAAGTATATTTTGATTTTGCTTATCTAAAACATCTGTATAGTTTGAATGTACTCTCATATAACTGATATCAACAATATCTAGTTGATCAAATGTAAGATCATTAAAATTAAATCTTTTTAGTATTACTGAACTTCCAAATTTATTTATAACATTTACAAAATTTACAAAATACTCAAAATTATTTTTTGCTGCAAATGATGTGATACTAAAAATTATTTTTTCTTTAACATCTTCATAGTCATATAAAAGTTTTGACTCAAGCCAAGTTACAAAACTATTGTCTTTTATAGAATCAATAGATATATTTACTGCAAGTTTATGCTCAATTTGAGAATTTTTTATAAACTTAAATGTTTTTTCAATAACATCTTTATCAAAAGCAATAGCTTGATTTAAATCGCTGGCAACTGCAACAAAAGTTCCTATAGGAATTTGATTACCTTTAAAATCAATTAGATTAGGATAAACTTCTTGAATTACTAATTTATTTGTTCTATAATCATAAGTGTCGTATTTATATGATAATGTAAAAGCACTATTATTTATAATTGAAGTTACTATTTTGGTTAATGAATCATTTTTATCACTTAATTTTTTGTTATCTTCATTATAAAATGAAATTTGTTTAGGTATGTCTACAGTTTTGTTAAAAGTAGTATTTAACTTATCTAACATAGGTATTGTACTACTATAATAATCAACTGGTATTGAACACATATGAGCAATTTTTGTATTTATAGAATAATCATCTTTTATTGTAAGTAATTTATTTGAAAGATGATTTAGAAAATCGTTAATATCATTGAATGTCATATTTCTAATAATCAATGCAAATTCACTACCATATATTCTATATATTGATATGCTATGTTTTTTATCTTTTGGTATAGAAAGATTTATTTTATTCACAAAAGATAAAATTAGATTATTTGTTGTATTAATAGTATTATTTTTTGAAAAGTTTGTCATACACAGAAGTTTTATTTTTACAATATAAGATTGAGTTTTGTTATAAAATAAGTTTTTAATTTCTCCTTCAAATATTTTATTATTTGGTAAACCAGTTAAACTATCTGTAGATACTTTTAACTCCAATTGATTTCTATTTACATTTAATTCATTGATAATTGTAGCCATTTTTTTAGATATACCACCTATATCTTCAGATACATCTTTAATGTCTTTATAAACTAATTGTTGTGAATCAAATCTATAAAAATTATTTTGCAAAATATCACTTGTATATTCTTTTAATTTTTTTAAATATTTATTAGTGGTATTTTGCATTATAAAATAATTTATAATTAGAAAGAATAAAACTACAATAAAAAATATGATACTAAAGTATATTATATATTCTTTAATTTTTGATTCAATTAAATCATATATATATTTATTGTTATGTTTATATATAATATTTGCAAATTCTTTATTATAAACGTAGAAAGTTATTATTTTTTCTTTATTTTCAATATGTATAAATTTTTTAAATTTTGAGTATAAAAAACCATTATTTTCTATTATTTCATTTTTGTATTTTGGTAAAATATAATTAATCCTTGAAATTATATTTACAATATCTTGTAAATTTTCTGCCTGAGATTTTATAACTACTATATTTTCATCTATATCAAAACTGGTATTAGGTTTGATTATATGAGTTGTACTAGTAAAAGGAAGAATAGTTCCTTGCTTTACATCGATAGTTATATCATTTAACTGCCACGACATATCAATATCTTTGTTTGCATGAATTACTATACTTTTATTTGTAATATAGTAAGTTGTATATTTTAATTTTACATATTCATATGTATTTAATGAAACTAAATTATTTAAAAGCTCTGAAGTTTCTTTATATTGATTATTTAGTATTGTTTCTTTTACTTTAACTTTAAAATTATTAAATTCTAAATTTCGTTTTTCATTTTCTTGTACTACAATTTCATTTTTCAATTCATCAAAATATAAATAAACTGATGAAAATAATAAAACTACATAAATAAAAATACTAGAAACAAGATATTTAAATATCAACATTACTTACTACCTTTATTCTTTTTATAAACATTTTTACTTAGTTCAATACTTCCTGTTTTAAATAATACTTGTTTTCTTCCAACTCCTTCAATAGTTGGTCTATTTACAGCTAAGTTTTTTGGAAGATCTTTTACTGCTTTTTTAGCTTCTTGTTTATTTTTGTATAGTCCATACATAACTTTATAATAATTTTTTCCATTTTTAATAAATGCAACAGTAAATGTTTTATCTTCAATTTTATGATTTTTTACAAATCTTTTTGCATTATTAGCTGATAAAAATACAGCCATATTAGTTGTGTAATAAATTTTTGGATCGGCATTTAAAAATTTATTTTTAAAAGTTTCATTATTATAGCTATAAGTTATTTTTGGAGATTTATTTATTTCATCAATATTTTTAGTATCTGATAATATATCTTTAATTTTAGCAATATTTTTAACTTTTTTAGCAACAGTTTTTTTATTTTTTAACTTTGTAGCTTTTAAGATATCTTTTTTAGTAGCTTTTATTATATGAGTTTTATGTATTACAGGTTTATTATATTGTTCAAACTCTTTGTATAGTTTTTGTTTATTGTATATTTTTTCTATTACTGGATGATACTGTTCAATAAGTGATTGTTTGTTCTGTAAAGCATCAAATGCTTGTGAATAACTTTCAAATACACCATATACAACTTTTACCCACTTGCCATCTCTTCCGTATTTAAATACAAATGAATCATTAAGTATATTATTATTTAAAAGTAAAATTTCTGCTTTTTTCATACTAGAAAGAGATACTATATTAATTGTGAAATATTCTTTATTTGCAGATAAAAATTTATTTTTAAATGATTGATTAGTTTTAAACTTTTTAGGAATAATAGGTTTAATTACATAAGGCTTAATGTATGTAGATAAGCCATCAACATATGATAAATAATTATTTTTTACATCTTTAATTTTCACAACAGAAAATATTTTTGAACTACTATTTAAAGTGTCTTTTATCTCATTTTGTGCATCTTCTTTTGTATTATAGATTCCATGTGATATTTTTGTTGCAACTTTTACTTTTTTTATTAAATTGTCTTTTTGTAATTGACCATTTTTTCTATAGTAATCATAAGTAAATGAATCCGATATTAGTCTGTTTAATTTGATATAATTATATGCTTCATAAGTATTTTTAAAATCACTAATAACAATTGTATATTTACTATTATCTGATTGTAAGAATTTGTCTTTAAAATCAACAATATCATCAAATGTATACTCTTGAATTAATTCTAAGTAACTATCTGTAGTTGTTTTTAAATTTACAAGTTGAGTATTTATACTTGAATTCATATCCACTAATTTATTTTGATCTTCAACATCTGCAAAGTTAATAAAATTTGTATCTTCATAATTTATACCAAAAAAACTAGCTAATTCGTTTGTTTGATTTAGTACTTTAAACATATTTGTTAAATAATCTTTTTTAAACTTCAATAAATTTATTTTTGCAGTATTTAGTTGTCTTTGACCTTGTAATAAAATCTGTAAATCTTGTTCTCCTAATTGAAAACCATCCCAATATACATCAACCATTTCATTTGATGCTTTTATTTCATCTTGAGTACTCTTTAACGACTTACTTAATGATTTAATTGAGTTATATAATTTTGATGTATCCCAAGATATTTTTTTAATCTCTTCTTGATATCTATATTGTAATTCTTCTATTGAACTATATACATTTGTAATTGCATTCATATCTTTATTTTTATTGTATATATTATATCTGAAAGATAATTTAGCAGTATATATTTGTTCATCGTCTATATAATCTTCTTGATTTAAGATATGTGACATTTTCATTTGTAAATCAATTTTTGGTTTTAGCTTATTTTTAAAACTTTTTAGTTTGTATTTTCTGCTATCTATATTGATTCTATAATTCATTAGTAATAAATTTTTATTTATTATATCTTGTTTTAATTCTTCAAATGATCCAATTTTTATTGAGAAGTTTTTTTCATATGGTTTTGTATTTTCAAATTTATTATTCAATAAGTATAAATAATAATCCATTGAATCAGCAAGTTTAGATCTTGTACTATTTAATTGTGTTTGTGCATTTGCAACACCAGCTTGTATGGCTGCTAAGTCACCAATACTAATTGCTCCACTATCATATTTAATTTGAGATATTTCAAGTATTTTTGATAATTTTTTCATATTTTGACTTGTTAAATCAACTTTTTTTATATCAAATAATAATGTAAAATAAGCTTTTATGGCACTTTGAATAGTTTGATTTAAAACAATTTGATATTTATTATTAGCTTCTTCATATTTAGCTTTTAAAGTTTTCATTTTTAAACCAGTTGTTCCTCCAGAATAAAGTGGTTGATCTACTGTTATTTTATATCTTTGGTCATGATTTGTTTTAGTTTCTCGCGTTCCTACTTCTGGTTGTATTACTGCATATCTTTTTTCTACTTTTGTATCTAAAACAAAGTTTATTGTAGGTAAATAACCATTTTTACCTTCACTATAAGCAATTTTACTTTGGATTAATTTTTCATTTGCAGCTTTTAAATTATTACTGGAAGCTAATGTTTCTAGAATTACTTTTTTTAATGTTATGTTTTTATATTTTGAAAAATCAAAATTTTTCTCAAGATCATTATAGTTTTGAGTTTGTACTATATTTTCACTTATTAATGCGCTTTTATTTTCATTGGCATTACCTTCTCTTGCATCAGATATTATATCAAGTGATTTATCAGGAGTACTCTCATTATTAGTAGTAGATTTAATTGCATCCACTGCTAAAACAGATACATTTAAAATTAATAGTATTAATATATAAAATCTCATATTTTTTTTCATTATTTTCCTCTAATTAACTTTCACAACAATAAATCCATATTTAGAATCAATATCTTCTGGAATTTTAATTTTATCACTTAATTTAAGATGTAAATTTTTCATATTAAAATTAAATTTCTTAATTAATGTTCTAGTTGATATGATTCTTCCTAATGAAATTTGTTTTGTTACAGTTAAACTTACCTGATCTACAGGATCAACTGAAGATAAAGTAAGTTTTGCATTTGGATATTTTTTCTTTATTTTATTTATAAATGTTTTTAATTGTGATACTATTTTTTCATTTATAAATATTTCATTACCATTAAATTTAACATAAAATATTTTATCCTCTTCTTTTATATCTTGAGTTTGCTCTTGATCAGTTCTTTTCTTATCTGCTAAATCTTCTCCTGCTGATTCAATATCTGTAGCCGCAGTAAGATATTTTTGCATAGCTTGAGTTGTTATATCTTTCATATCTGTAGTTTGTAAAACATGATCGTTATCTTTTAATTCATCTTTTCTTTCATCATCAACTTTTATTACATCGTTAGTTTCAGTTAATATGACTTTATCTGTGGCAATAGATCCATCATATTGTATTTTGAATTTAAATTGAGCATAATAACCTACATTTACAATAAGTACTAATAAGAATAATAATAATACAAGTATAACAGACGAAAAGATATCAACAAATGATGGCCAAGGGTTAAATTCTTCTAAACATTTATTTGCCATATTCTATAACTTACCTTTTAACCAATTTATTATTTTCACTTTGTAATTCACTAAGATTTCTTAACGTTTTATGTTGACTAGATATTGTAGTTGTAACTCTATTTATTGCATCTTCAATTGTTGTAGTAGCAGAAAATTGATTTATATTTAGTTCCTTTAATGAATTAGCGATTGTTTCAAATAGTGCAGATTCTTTTTGGTTTGAACTATTTGCTTCTTCTAAATATTGAATTAATTGTTTGTAAATTAATTCACTTGATTTATTGGATGTATTTATACTTTCGGATAAGTTACTCATACTATCAACAAATACATCCATAAATGCAGTACTTCCTGTACTTATGTTATTGGTTGCGACACCACTACCATCACTTATTTTTTCATTTGATAGATCAATTCTTTTTAAAACTTCACTTGATTGAGACTCTATAAGTTTACCTTTTAACCAATCTTGAATATCTTCACTAAATGCTGCTTGTTGTCTTGAAAGTATATATTGTAAAATATTTAAAACAATGGCAGCAGCAACACCAAATAATGAAGATGAAAAACCAACGGCCATTCCACCTAGAGGACCTGCAAATTGAGCCATAATTTCACCAATATTTATATCTCCACCAAGACTTAAAATAATAGCTCCCATATCATCAATAGCTTTAAGTAAACCAGAGAAAGTACCAAATAAACCAATCATAAGTGAAGTTCCTACGAAAAATGATATATAACCTTTTGTATTGAAAAATTGTTCTTCAA
>Ga0256827_10002130_pt1 | contig 12783 bp, 11 predicted proteins | sample CV84metaG_FD_185977 | JGI IMG/M metagenome (GOLD analysis project Ga0256827, IMG submission 185977) | Hydrothermal vent microbial communities from East Pacific Rise, Pacific Ocean - CV84 | ecosystem: Environmental > Aquatic > Marine > Hydrothermal vents | place: Pacific Ocean: East Pacific Rise... | reverse complement strand
AGAACCAACAATGCCAGAATCTATAGGTATCTCTATAGCGTCTATACCATGTGCAACCTTAGTCCAGATAGTTTTTTTATCATCACTAACTATCCAAAGAGTACATCTATCAGCACTTGTTAAAGCTCTGCCCATATTTGCAAGCACTTTCAAGATATCATCATAATCTTTTAATGACGAAACTTCTGCTAGATAAACAAATATTAATTCTAAAATCTCGTTCGCACCTAAATATTTCGCTTCTTTTGACATATAAACTCCATTTCATAAATTATATCATTTTGAAAATTAAAAACAAAAGTTAGTGTTATAATTTCATTTAATTAAATAAAGGTTATAACATGTTAAAAGTACTATTCTCTCCATCTGAAAGCAAAAATCCAAAAGGCAATGAGATAAAAAAAGATCTTTTTGGGGCCTTAGATGCAAGGAAAGAGATTTTGGATAAGTACAATAAAATAATATCTTCAGGAGATGAAGATACTATTAAAACATTATTTGGGATAAAAAAATTTGAAGATTGTAAACCATATATAAATAATCTATATAATTCTGAACTTATGTACGCAATACAAAGATACCAAGGAGTGGCATATCAATATTTAGATATAAATACTCTTGATAAAAAAGCAATAGAATATCTAAAAAAAAACACCATTATATTTTCCAATCTGTATGGACCTATACGTGGTGGAGATACCATTGCGAACTACAAGCTAAAACAGGGTAATAAAATAGACAATATAGCACCAGAACAATTTTATAAGGATAGGTTTTCTTATCAACTAGATCTTTATTTACAAAATGACATATTAGATCTTAGAGCTGGTTACTACGATAAATTTTATAAAATAACTAAAAAATATACTACTCTAAAATTTTTAAAGAATAACAAAGTAGTAAGTCATTGGGCAAAGGCCTACAGAGGTTTAGTTCTTCGAGAAATAGCTAAAAACAATATCAATTCATTAAAAGAGTTTAAATCTATGGAAATTGAAAATTTAAATATACAAGAAATTAAAATTATTAAGAATCAAACTCAAATTATATATAATATAGTAAATTAAAAAAGGATACCCATGAAAGATTCTAAAGAGTATAAAGATAAAAAAACTTTTTTTGAAAAGATAATAACATTATATGGTAGAAATGTTGTACTTGAAATACTCCAAGACAGTAACATACAAATACATAAACTACACATGGCTAGTTCAAATAAGATGGATTCCAATATAAAAAAAATTATCTATTTAGCAAAATCTCGTTCTATAGATATAAACTATCATGATAAAAATGCTCTTAGTAGAATAAGTAAAAATTCAAAACAAGATCAGGGTGTAGCAATAGATATAATATCCGAAAGTTATAAAACAACTGATGATTTATTAACACTATCAAATTATAGACTTATAGCCTTAGATGGAATTCAAAATCCACAAAATCTAGGTATGATTATTAGAAGTTGTGCTGCTGGAAATATTGATGGTATTATTCTTCCAAAAAAAAATAGCGCTAAACTCTCACCATTGGTTATGAAAGCTAGTGCCGGTACACTATTTAAATTACCTATATACTACTGTGACAAACTTGAGAACATACTTCCTAAACTCTCTAACGCCAATATTTATACATTATCATCTCATGCAAAGAAAAACATTTACGATATACAAAAAGAAGAAAGAGAAATTTTTGTTTTAGGTAATGAAAGCAATGGTGTAACGCCAATAATAGAAGAATTATGCAATAATTCTATCTCTATACCTATGAATAGAGAAGTTGAATCCTTAAACGTAGCTATTACAGCATCACTTATAGCATTTATGAGGTCATAATATCATAAGGGCGTTTTATCTCCCTTATAACCTCATCTACTGACATATGTCTTGATTTTCTTAAAAACTCTTTTCCATCTAAAAAGACTAGTACCGTAGGTATTGCAAAAACTCCAAAATATGGTGCTATATCCTCTTCAATAGATATATCAACACTCTCAACAATAAACTCACTAAAATTTTCTTCAAGTGCTTCCATTAACTTTGGTTTAAGAGCATGACACACATTACAAGTTGGTGCCGAAAAATAAACCATTACTGCTAAATTTTCTTTTATCGATTTTTTTATATTTTCTATTGTATTCATAAGTAAAATTATACTAAACTTATCATATGAGTTCAATAATATTTAGCATAATAAGTGTATATATCTTTATCTTTATGGGTTATTTAGCGAAAATGAGCTTTAAAGAGAAGATAGATGATAAAACTATTACTATTATAAACGTATATTTTCTACAAGTTTTTCTTACATTTTGGGGACTTCTTATACATCCTGTTGATATGAGCTTATTATATGCACCATCTATATATTTTATTATAGCTATTATTTCTGCTATTATTTCTGCTATAGGTGCAAAATTTTTATTTGAAAATAAAAAAGAGTATTCTATTGCAACAGTTAGTGCAATTATAGGGAATACAGGTAATCTTGGAATTCCCATCAATATTGCTATTTTTGGTGAAGAATCTATACCGTATACAACAGTTGTCAATCTTGTAAATATCTTTATAGTGTATACAATAGGCGTATATTATTACTCACGAGGGACACATACTATACAAGCATCCCTAAAAAATATTATTAAACTTCCTATTTTATGGGCAGCTATAATAGCTATACTTTTAAGTATATATAAAATACCTATCTATAACTCTATAATGGATATGTTAATGATGGGTGCTTACACTTCCATGACTATGCAACTTTTTTTATTTGGAATATACTTATATGGTACAAAAATAAAAGAAATAAACAAAAAATTATTGACATGGGTACTATTTTTTAAATTTATCTTTTTACCGTTTATTGCATTTATAATTTTAATAAATATAGAATTAGAAAACATGATTAAGGGAATCATTTTTATAGAGTTACTAATGCCCCTTGCTATAGCAAATGTAAATATTACTTCATTGTACAACTGTAAACCAAAAGTTGTAACTGCAATCGTCTTTATTTCATCTTGTCTATTTTTAGGAATAATCTTTATTGGAATAAAATTACTAAACTATCTATAATATATACCTTAAACATATAAATCTAAAATATTGGCGTTAGAAACAGATGTAGACACATCATGAACCTGTGAAACCTCTAAACTTTTTGCTTTTGTTAAAGTCTCATTTACAGAATTTAATAAAGACTGATCTTTATCTAAACCAACATCTTGCTTAACAGAATTTGGATCCAATCTACCAACCTGAATAGGTGTACTAGAAGGTGATTTAAATGTATACTGTGCAACTCGCATGACATCCTCCTCATATTCTAAACTTACTAAATTATATCACAAATAAAATAAATTTACAAAATCCAAGTCGTAAATTTCTTCCCTTTTATTTTCCCATTATTTAATTTTTTATGCGCGAATTCTACATACTTTCTATCTATTGCAACATAACTTTGTCTATCGTAAATATCTATCTTACCTATTAAATTAGCATCTAGACCAGCGTCACCTGTTAAAGCTCCAAGTATATCTCCAGCTCGTACTTTATCTTTTTTTCCACCCTCTATAACTAATGTTATATTTTTAGGTTTAAGATCAAAGTCTGGATATGATTTTAGATCAGAATCATTATAAAATTCTATTTCTCTATCTGTATAATCTTTTATCTTATTTTCATCTTCAAAACTATATATACTTATAGCCAAACCACTTGCACCTGCCCTCCCCGTTCTCCCTATCCTATGAGTATAAGTTTCAATACTATTTGCTAAATCATAATTTATAACCATACTAAGACCTTTTATATCTAATCCTCTAGCTGCTACATCTGTCGCTATTAAAATAGGTGAAGATTCATTTGCAAATTGAACTAAAACATCATTTCTATCATACTGTTCTAAATCTCCATGAATAGCTAATGCATCTACATTTTTCTTTATAAGTTCTTCTACTAATTCTTTTGCTTGTACCTTTGTATTTGTAAAAACAATAGCTTTTTGTGATTTAAAATTTGCTAATACTTTTATTAATGTTTCTATCTTATTTGGACTTTTATAAAATTTTTCTTCTATAAAATTTGGCTTTTCAACTTCTATTGTTTTTATATTAACAGGATTATATAAATAATTGCTACTTACCTGAATAATATCATTATCATAAGTAGCTGAAAAAAGTAAAGTTTGTCTATCTTTTGGTGTAAATTTAATAATAGCATCTATCTCTTCAATAAACCCCATATCTAACATTCTATCAGCTTCATCCAGAACGAATGTTTTAAGATGAGATAGATCTAAACTTTTTTTATTCAGATGCTTTAAAACTCTACCAGGAGTTCCAACTACTATATGTGCTTGATGAGATAATGAACCTAATTGTTTACCAAAAGATTCCCCACCTGTTAACATTAAAATTTTTATATTATGTTTAAATCTAGCTATTTTTCTTAACTCTTTTGAAACCTGATCTGCCAATTCTCTCGTAGGACAAAGGATAAGAGATTGCACACGAAATTTTTTTACATCGAGATTACTTAACAAACCTATGCCAAAAGCTGCTGTTTTACCACTACCTGTTTTAGCTTGAGCAATAACATCTTTGCCATTAAGTATATATTTAATAGATTGTTCTTGTATAGATGTCATCTCTTTATATTCAATAGAGTCTAACGTTTCCAACATAGCTTGTGAAAGTTTTAATTTTGAGAAAGTCATATTTTATCTTTTTTAAAATTATATCAGTTTATTTATTATTTTTAAACTGATACATAATTATAGCAGCAGCAACTGACACATTAAAACTTTTTATCCCATCCTGCATCTCTATACTAACAACTTCATCACATAAATCTAAAACTTCTTTAGATATTCCTCTTCCCTCATGTCCTAAAATAAGAATCCATTTTTTAGAGACATCAACTTTACTAAGTTCAACAGAACCATCATAAACTTCAGCTGCATAAACTTTATACCCAAGTTCTTTAAGGATAAGAATAGTATCTATTATACTGTTATAGATATGAGTTTTTATCATAGATGAATGTCCCATAGAAACTCTTAATGATCGTCTATTAAATGGATGTGGAGTCTCTTTAGATATAAGTAAACTATCAATACCTATAGCAACACAACTTCTAACTATTGAACCTACATTTTCACTTGATGTGATATTATCTAATAATACAGCGCTAACGCCAATATCCTCAATATTTATATTTTTTGGTCTTATACCATGTAACATACAATTATGATGTATTTTATGTCCAACAATTTTTTTCATTTCTGCTTTAGTTGTTATATATTTTAATGGTATTTCATTTTTATCTATTAATTCAGAAAATTCATTATAATACTCAGCAGTTGCTAAAATACTTTTTATTTGTATATCATTTTTAAGTATGAGATTTACAACTTTTGGACTATCCGCTATAAAACTATTATCATTTCTAAAAACATTTTCTCTAAGTGAACTGTATACATCTAATTCTAAGATATCAATATTATCTACCAATCTTGTAATAGATTTTTTCACGACAAATCTCCTATTAATATAATTTTTAGCCCCATTATTATCTCCTGATATAAATACTTACTTAAAGTTTTTTTGATTTTTTCTTAATGTTGTGAAAGTACTTGTTTTAGTGGATTCGTAAGTGGTGGACCTCATTGAACCACGAATTACCTATTTAAAATAGCTACCCCCCCCTATCTATCCCTAAAAAAGGGTGTGTGAAATTTATTTTCTTTAGTTTTCGTTAAAGTAAAATTATTTATCTATCCACTTATAAATATCAAGTATCTAAATTCTATCTTTGTCGTTTTGGATAAAATATGTAATAGTATAACCCTTAAAAATCATATCTCTTACACTTTCATCATTATGACTTTTCGACTGTTTATATTTATATGTAAAATTTACTAAGTTGTTCATTGTGTTATCAAGTTGGCTTTTAAAGTTTAAAGCTCTATTTCTACTACCTTTTGCAATAAATGATAAAATAACTTTTAGTGCAGTCGAGTATTCTCTTCTTCTAAACTATAAGCATCTACAATGATTTTAAAAACTCATTCATATTCAGGATTATTAATTTGTATAGTTTGCATTACTAATAAACTCCTTATCTTTTCAACATTATAGCATTGTTTTATTGCGGTAAGGCTCCAATAGTAGAATTCTCATACCAGTAAAGATTACCTCAATAAAACTTAGATTACCGTAAATAGTAATGAATTGTATTGGATGCTAATTTCGGTTATTGTTCGTAGTTTATGGGGTTGTAGGATTATTTTGGATGTTATTAAATAAGTAGATGGTGGACCCTCAGGGATTCGAACCCTGGGAGGTGTGACCCTCGCCGGTTTTCAAGACCGGTGCATTCGACCAACTCTGCCAAAGATCCACATTTTTTTAGTAGTAATAATAATTATAAACTGGAGGTGCCACCCAGATTTGAACTGGGGATAGCAGCTTTGCAGGCTGCGGCCTTACCACTTGGCGATGGCACCAGTTTCAACAAACAATGGTGCCCGGGGCCGGACTCGAACCGGCACAGTATTGCTACCGGGGGATTTTAAGTCCCCTGCGTCTACCAATTTCGCCACCCGGGCATCGTGAGTGAATTCACAGTTTCATAATTAAAATGTTAATGGAGCGGGAAACGAGGTTCGAACTCGCGACCCCAACCTTGGCAAGGTTGTGCTCTACCACTGAGCTATTCCCGCAAAAACTCTTACATATTTTGTAAGTGAGGTGGAATTATAGCCGATTGTTTTTCAAATGTAAAGAGTTTTTAGCACAAATTTTAAAAAAAGTGGTATAATCGCATTTATATTTAAACATGCAAACTATTATACAGGAAATTTTATGAGAAGTGATACTATCAAAAAAGGGTTTGACAAAGCCCCTCACCGTTCATTGTTACGTGCTACTGGATTAAAAGATGAAGATTTTGACAAACCATTTATAGGTATAGCCAACTCTTACATCGACATCATCCCTGGACATTATTTTCTTCATGAGTATGGAGAGATTGTAAAAGAAGCTATCCGTGAAGCGGGTGGTGTGCCATTTGTTTTTAACACTATTGGCGTTGATGATGGTATCGCTATGGGTCATGATGGTATGCTTTACTCATTACCATCTCGTGAAATTATCGCAGACTCTATAGAGACTGTTATGAATGCTCACAAACTAGATGCTATGATATGTATACCAAACTGTGACAAAATTGTTCCAGGTATGATTATGGGATCACTTCGTGTAAATGTACCTACTATATTTGTTTCAGGTGGTCCTATGCCTGCTGGTCATAAAAAAGATGGTACACCGATAGATCTTGCTACAGCATTTGAAGCTGTTGGTGAATTTAATGATGGAAAAATGAGCAAAGAGGAGCTTTACGATATCGAATGTAATGCTTGTCCATCTGGTGGATCTTGTTCAGGTATGTTTACTGCAAACTCTATGAACACACTTTGTGAGGCTATGGGTATAGCACTTCCTGGTAATGGAACTGTACTTGCAATGACACCAGAACGTATTGAGATGGTAAAAAAAGCAGCAAAAAGGATAGTTGAACTTGCTAAAATGGAGAACAACGAAAAGTACAACTTTAAAAATATCCTAAACGAAAAAGCTGTACACAATGCGTTTGTTGTAGATATGGCGATGGGTGGAAGCTCAAACACTGTACTACATATGTTAGCTATCGCAAAAGAAGCAGATGTTGACTTTAAGATAGAAAACATAAACGATATAGCTGAAAAAGTATCACATATAGCGAAGATATCTCCATCACTTACAACTGTACATATGAAAGATATAGATGATGCAGGTGGTGTAAATGCAGTTATAAAAGAGGTAAGCAACCGTGGAAACGACATACTAAAACTTGATGCTCTTACTATAACTGGTGAAACACTAGGAGAGAGAGTAAAAGATGCTTACATAAAAGATACATCTATCATACACACAAATGAGAATGCTTACTCAAAAGTTGGTGGCTTATCTATACTTTTTGGTAACTTGGCGTTAGAGGGTGCTGTTATAAAAGCAGCTGGTATAGTAGATAGTATGCGTCACTTTAAAGGTAATGCTATATGTTTTAACTCTCAACCAGAAGCTATAAAAGGTATAATGGATAAAAAAGTAAAAGCTGGTGATGTTGTAGTTATCCGTTATGAGGGTCCAAAAGGTGGTCCAGGTATGCAAGAGATGTTAGCTCCTACTGCTCTTATACAGGGTATGGGACTTGGTGAGTCTGTAGCACTTATAACAGATGGCCGTTTTTCCGGTGCTACAAAAGGTGCATCTATAGGTCATGTTTCTCCTGAAGCTGCAGAGGGTGGACTTATAGCACTTATAGAGGATGGTGATGAGATAGAACTTGATGTTGATAAACATATCTTAAAACTAAATGTAAGTGAAGAAGAGATAGAAAAAAGAAAAGCTTCATATGTACCATATAAAAATGAAGTAAAATCAAAATGGCTAAAACGTTATCAACTTTTAGTTTCAAACGCATCAAATGGTGCAGTTTTAAAAACAGAATTATAGGAAAAGATATTGAGTGCAATAGCGATAAAACACAATGACGAGATAGTAGATTTAGTAACTGCAAAAGAGAGAGGTATCGAGGGTGAAGAGATAGAGTTAGATAATTCTGCAGAAGCTTTAGAAGTACTTCGCCACTCTACAGCACACCTTATGGCACAAGCGATAAAGTCACTTTACCCTGATGCTGAGTTTTATGTAGGACCAACTGTAAAAGAGGGTTTTTACTACGACTTTAAAACTAAAGCAGAGATAGGTGAGGGTGACCTTAAAAAGATAGAAAAACAGATGCTATCTTTTGCAAAGAAAAAGTATGAGATAGAGAAATATGAGATCTCTATGGATGAAGCAAAAGAGAAGTTTAAAGATGACCACCTAAAACTTGCTGTTATGGAGAAAATCCCTTCAGATACAGTAAGTATCTATAAACAAGGTGATTTTGAAGATCTTTGTCGTGGTCCTCACCTTCCATCTATCGGACTTATACGTTACTTTAAACTTACTAAGATAGCTGGTGCTTACCTTGGTGGTGATAGTAAGAATGAGATGTTAACTCGTATATATGGTATCGCTTTTGCAACAAAAGAGGCACTAAAAGAGCATATGGATATGCTTCGTGAAGCGGAAAAACGTGACCATAGAAAACTTGGAAACGAGATGAAACTTTTCACTTTCCGTGAAGAGGTTGGAGCTGGTTTTCCTATCTGGCTTCCAGCTGGTGGTCGTCTACGTGCGCGTTTAGAGTCACTTCTATTTAAAGCACACCGTAAACGTGGTTATGAGCCTGTTCGTGGTCCAGAGATGCTTAGAAGTGATCTTTGGAAAACATCTGGACACTACCAAAACTATGGTGAAAATATGTACTTCACTAACATAGATGAGATAGAGTTTGGCGTTAAACCAATGAACTGTGTTGGACACATAAAAGTTTATGAAGATGAACTTCACTCATACCGTGACCTTCCTATCAAGTACTTTGAGTATGGTGTAGTACATCGCCATGAGATGACTGGTGCACTTCATGGACTTTTCCGTGTTCGTGAGTTTACACAAGATGATGCACATATCTTCTGTACTGTTGATCAGATAGAAGAACAAATTATCGAAGTTGTTGATTTTGTAGATAAGATTATGAGTACTTTTAACTTTGAATATAAAATGATGATAAGTACAAAACCAGAAAAAGCGGTTGGTGATGCTGAAGTTTGGGAAAAATCAGAAGCTGCACTTATCGCTGCGATGGAGGCACATAACTTACCTTATACTATAGATGAAGGTGGTGGTGCATTTTATGGTCCAAAAATTGATATCAAAATATTAGATGCTATCGGTCGTGAGTGGCAATGTGGTACTATTCAGCTTGATAATAATCTCCCAGCAAGATTTGAGCTTGAATATAATGGAGAAAATAACGAAAAAATTCAACCAGTTATGATCCATCGTGCGATACTTGGTTCATTTGAACGTTTCATAGGGATACTTACAGAACACTATGCTGGTGAGTTTCCAATGTTTATTGCTCCTACACAAGTCGCAATTGTTCCTGTTGCATCGACACATAAAGAATATGCTAAGGAATTATCGGATAAACTTATCGATATTAATGCCGATAGTGAAATATACGGTAAAAATGATTCACTAAATAAGCGTATAAGAACTGCTGAAAAAACTCGTGTTCCTATGATAGCTGTTATCGGTGATGAAGAGATAGAAAACAAAACAGTATCTGTTCGTGATAGAAGAACAAGAGAACAATATACACTAAGTGAAGAGGAATTCCTTAAGCTTATACAAACTAAGATAAATGAGGTAAATTTTTGAGTAAAAAGACAGACCGCGTCATCATGAACGATGACATCCGTGTAGCAGAAGTAAGATGTAATGTAGATGGAGCAGAATCTTTAGGGATAGTCTCTACTGATGAAGCTATGACTAAAGCAAATGAGTTGGGGTTAGACTTAGTTTTAATTGCACCAAATGCAAAACCACCAGTTGCTAAAATAATGGATTACGGTAAGTTTAAATACCAAGAAGAGAAAAAGCTCAAAGAACAACGTAAAAATCAAGTAAAAATCGTTGTAAAAGAGATAAAGCTCTCTGTAAAAATCGCAGAAAATGATATGAATTACAAAGTTAAACACGCAAGAGAATTTTTAGAAAAAGGTTTTCATGTAAAATTTAGAGTATTTCTTCGTGGTCGTGAAATGGCTCATCCAGAAGCAGCAAAAGAAGTTCTTCTTCGTGTTTGGCCTATGGTTGAAGATATAGGAGAGATGGACAAGCCACCTAAATTTGAAGGTCGTTACTACAATATGTATGTAGTTCCAAAAAAGTAGTTTTTAAAACTACTTTTTTATCTTATCTTTTAAAGAATCTTCTTCCAATGCTTCGCTTGCATATTTTATAACAACAACTTCTTCAGTTTCATTTATAAACCATTCTGCTATATGTTCACTTTCCAATGCATTTAACTTATCAAAATCAATTTCTATTTTAGGTATAACAAGATGTGAATATCTTAATGGATTTTTCATTTTTAAAGCAGTCCATATCAACCATGCAAGACCAATTGCACCAATAGTTAAACCAAGTGCAGCTCTACCACTAAAGTCAAGATATAAACCTGCAAATGTACCACCTAAAAATGTCATAAAATAAGCTACAGAGTTAGCTATACCAAGGGCAGCACCTTTTTGATGTACCTTTGCGAACTTGGATATCATAGACTGAACAAGAGGTTCCATCATATTAAAAGCAACAAAGAAAAAGATAACAGCTGTTACAAATACAGCACTAGAATTTGTAAGCCCCATCATAACAAATGAAGCGATAAATAATACTATGGACATCATAAATATCTGTTTTGGGATGTTTTTTTTCTCTCCAAAAATTGCTGCTGGTCCCATAGCTATAAGTCCAGCTATCATAGCAGGTACATAAACCATCCAAAGTTCACTTCTATCCCAATTAAAACCATATTCAGGTTTTGTTAAAAAGATAGGGATGATAACAAATGCAGCTGTCATAAGCCCTTTTTGCATAGCATTTATAATAATCATACCTAAAAGATTTGGATCTTTTAGTATCTCTTTTGTACTTGTTTTACCATGATATATATGTTTTATCTTTGGTGGTGTTGGAACCTTTGTAAAAAGAACAATGATAGCCACTAACGCCAGTATAGCAGTTATAAGAAAAATAGTACTAATACCAAAGTGAGAAGCGACAACAGGTCCTAGTGCCATAGCAACTGCAAAACTCATAGCTATAAAACCACCCATAATAGCCATAGCATGACCACGTGTTTTCTCTTCAACCAAGTCAGCTATCATAGCTGTAACAACAGACCCTATAGCACCTGCACCTTGTAAAAAACGACCAAACATAAGTGTATATATGTCAGTTGAAGCTGCACATATAAGTGAACCAACTAAAAATATAATAAGACCAAAAAGAATTGTTTTCTTTCTGCCTATCTTATCACTCATACTACCAAATGGAACTTGAAAAATAGCTTGAGTTAGAGCATATCCTCCAACGATAACACCAACAAGAAATGGTGTAGCACCATCAAGTTCTAATGCATAAACCGATAAGACCGGTAAAACTAAAAACAATCCCAAAAATCTAAGAAAAAGAATGGATGAAAGCGGAAATACTTTTTTGAACATATAAAGCCTTTATATAGTATAATTTTGAAATTATAGAGCAATAATTATTTATAATTGATTTGCAAAAGATAAAAACTATTATTTACAAGATAAGTTAAGGAAAAATATTTGAAATTAGTACTAGCAACATCAAACAAAGGTAAAGTTAAAGAGATAAAAGAGTTATGTTCCGAATATGAAGTTATACCATATTCAGAACTTATAAAACCATTTGATATAATAGAAGATGCAGATACTTTTAAAGATAATGCACTTATAAAGGCGAATGCTGTATTTAATGCAATAAAAAATGAAAATATTATAGTTATAGCAGATGATAGTGGTATAAGTGTAGATATTTTAGATGGCAAACCTGGTATCTATAGTGCAAGATATGCTGGAGTAGATGCAGATGATAAAGAGAACTTATACAAACTTATGGATGATATAAAAGCAAAAGGTGTTGACTCATCCCCTGCTCACTATACAGCTGCTATAGCTATAGTTACAAAAGATACACAAAGAACTGTACATGGTTGGATGTATGGGGAAGTACTATGTGAGGCAAAAGGTGATGGT
>Ga0256827_10002129_pt1 | contig 12792 bp, 12 predicted proteins | sample CV84metaG_FD_185977 | JGI IMG/M metagenome (GOLD analysis project Ga0256827, IMG submission 185977) | Hydrothermal vent microbial communities from East Pacific Rise, Pacific Ocean - CV84 | ecosystem: Environmental > Aquatic > Marine > Hydrothermal vents | place: Pacific Ocean: East Pacific Rise... | reverse complement strand
TAGCTACTATGACTACTATCAACCCGAAGCCTATATTCCACGACAAGACCTTTTTATTGAGAAGGACTCCTCTATTAATGAAGAGCTAGAGCGTCTACGACTCCGTACGACAGCTTCTCTACTAAGTCATGATGATGTTATTGTTATTGCTTCAGTGAGTGCCAACTATGGGTTAGGGAGTCCTGAAGATTACCGTAGTATTGTGCAAAAAATTGTCCTAGGTGAGAGTTATGTACAAAAAGAGCTTCTACTAAAGTTGGTCGATATGGGCTATAAACGCAATGATGACTTTTTTGATATTGGAAATTTTCGTGTCAATGGTGAAGTGATTGATATCTATCCTGCTTATGCTGATGCCATGGCGATACGGATTGAGTTTTTTGGAGATGAAGTCGATGCACTCTACGCCTTTGATACCCTTACGGGTGAACGCTCTAAAGAACAAAAAGAGGTCACCATCTACTCAGCCAACCAATTTATTGTAAGCAAAGAGAAACTCGCATCTGCTGTGAAGTCTATTGAAGAGGAGTTAGACCAACGTCTTGCTTACTATCTTGAACAAAACCGTATGGTAGAACACCAACGCCTCAAACAGCGTACAGAGTTTGATTTGGAGATGATAGAAGCCACTGGAATGTGTAAAGGAATTGAGAACTACTCCCGTCACCTCACCCAAAAAGCCTCAGGAGAAACCCCCTACTCTATGATGGATTACTTTGAAGTGATGCACGATGACTACCTTGTCATTGTCGATGAATCACACGTAAGCCTTCCTCAATTTAGAGGAATGTATGCAGGAGATAGAAGTCGAAAAGAGGTACTCGTAGAACACGGTTTTCGTCTCCCCTCAGCACTAGACAATCGCCCTCTTACCTTTGATGAGTACATCAACAAAGCCCCCCACTATCTCTTTGTCAGTGCCACACCTAACCCCTTAGAGTTAGAACTCTCTAGTGTTGTTGCCCAACAAGTTGTACGCCCCACTGGACTCCTTGACCCTCCTATTGAGGTCATAGACTCTACCTACCAAGTAGAGAACCTCTATGACCAGATAAAAAGTGTGATTGAAAAAAAAGAGCGTGTACTCATTACCGTCTTAACGAAAAAGATGGCAGAGGAGTTAGCAAGCTACTATAATGACTTAGGGCTAAAGTGTCGCCATATGCACTCCGATATGGACGCAATTGAGCGAAACCAGACCATTCGTGCCTTGCGTCTAGGAGAGTTTGATATTCTCATTGGTATTAACCTCCTCAGAGAGGGGCTTGACCTTCCAGAGGTGAGTCTTGTTGCCATTTTAGATGCAGACAAAGAGGGGTTTTTACGCTCAAAAACAGCCCTCATTCAAACAGCAGGACGTGCTGCAAGAAATGCCAATGGTCGGGTTTTAATGTATGCAAAACACATCACAGACTCTATGAGATATACCATTGAGACCACCCAAGCACGAAGAGAGAAGCAGATTGCCTACAATCAAGCACATCACATCACCCCTCAAACTACCCTTCGCCAACTCGATACAGATTTAAAAGTAGAAGAGTCCCAAGAGAGCCTCTTTCACAAAGAGAAAAAAGAGAAAATCCCCAAAGCCCAAAGACAACAGATTTTAAAAACCCTCAAAGCACAGATGCTTCAAGCCTCCAAAGCCCTTGAGTTTGAAGAGGCTGCACGCTTAAGAGATAAGATTGCTGAGATAAAAAAGTTATAACTTTTTGCTATAATAAAGAGAAAAAATTTGATAGATAGGTTTTGACAATGACCCAAACAGATGCAAACAACACACAACACTTCTTTAACCGAGAGCTGAGTTGGTTACAATTTAACTCTCGTGTCTTAGCACAAGCCCTTGACCAGAGCCTTCCACCCTTGGAACGATTGAAGTTTCTTGCCATTTATGGTACGAACCTTGATGAGTTTTATATGATTCGTGTCGCAGGTCTAAAAGCCCTCTTTAAAGCACGTATTCAAGAAACAGGTGCTGACAAACTCACCCCTCACGAACAGCTCAATCAAATCCACCAATACCTCCATAAAGAGCATCAAGTCTTAGAGTTATGCTACACCTCTATTATTGGACAACTCCAAGAGAACAGTGTCTATATTCAAACCTTTGACACCCTCAAACCAGAACAAAAGAGCCTCATTAAAAAACGCTTTTTTAATGAGATTTTTCCTGTGGTTATTCCCATTGCTGTCGATACCACACACCCTTTTCCTCACCTAAATAACCTCAGTTTTGGTTTAGCTATGACACTCAAAGATGATGCTAAAAATATTAAACACGGTTTAGTAAGAATCCCTCGTATTCTGCCTCGTTTTCTACAAATAGACCAGACCTTTGTTCCTATTGAGTCTGTTGTAGAACACTTTGTATCTGACCTCTTTCCTGGTTTTAAACCCGTTGCCTCTACCCCTTTTAGAGTGACACGAAATGCCGATATTGAGATTGAAGAGGAGGAGGCTGATGACTTTTTAGAGATTCTTCAAGAGGGGCTTCGTTCACGAAACAAAGGTTCACTCATTCGTTTAGAGTTAATGGAGGGGGCTGATAAGAAGCTTTTAAAGTTTCTACTCTCTCACCTCAACCTTGATGAGAATGACATCTATACCTACAAATCTCTCCCTTTAAACCTTGGCTCTTTATGGGAGATTGTAGGAGAGAAAGCCCTCTCACACTTAGTCCTACCAACCTTTAACCCTAAAACCCTACCACCTCTAGATAAAGAGACCATCTTCCAAGCAATGGAGAAACAAGATGTACTACTCTATCACCCTTTTGACTCCTTTGAACCAGTTGTACAGTTCATTCAAGAAGCAGCCGTTGACCCAGAAACCGTTGCTATTCGTATGACACTTTACCGTGCTGGACAGAAATCGCCTATTGTCAAAGCCCTCATTGATGCTGTGCGTGATGGTAAGCAGGTGATGGTACTCGTTGAGTTAAAAGCCCGTTTTGATGAAGAGAATAACCTACGTTGGGCAAGGGCATTAGAAGATGCTGGCGCACACGTTGTCTATGGGATTCCAGGTTACAAAGTACACGCGAAAATTGCACAAGTCATTAAACGTCAAGAGAATAAACTCAAAAGTTATCTCCACCTTGCAACAGGAAATTATAATCCAGGTACGGCCAAAGTCTATACCGATATCTCCTACTTTACCACTAAAGAGATTTTTGGTACAGATGCGACACACTTTTTCCACTTCCTTACAGGCTTTTCAACCCATACCAAACTCGATACCCTCTATATGTCTCCTACACAGATTAAACCTAAAATCTTAAAACTCATAGAGAAAGAGGCACAACATCAAAAAGAGGGGCATATTATCTTAAAAGCCAACTCCCTTGTCGATACCGATGTCATTCGCGCACTCTACAAAGCTTCAGCTAAGGGGTGTAAGATTGAGTTGATTATTCGTGGTATCTGCTGTCTTCGTCCTCAACTCAAAGGGTTATCTGAGAATATTCGTGTCTCATCTATTATTGGAAAATATTTAGAACACGCACGTATCTACTACTTTAAGCACAATAAGGCACAATGTTATATTGCAAGTGCCGACTTAATGCCTCGTAACCTTGTACGGCGTGTAGAGTTGATGACCCCTATTGTCGATACCCATCTTAGTCGTAAGATTGAACAGATTTTAATGCTTCAACTCTCAGACAATACCCTACGTTGGGAGTTACAACCCGATGGGAGCTACACCAAAGTTCCCACAAGAGGAAAACCACTCAACAGTCACGCTATTTTAGAGGAGTATGTCTCTAAAATTTACGATAAAACCAAAAAAGAGACGCCTGACTATGTGAGCCGTCTTGCAACACGATTATTAAAGGAGAGTTAATGATATTACCATTTCAAAAATGGACACCAAAATTGGGAAAAAATGCTTGGATTGCCGAAGGTGCTTCGGTCATTGGACGTACGGTTATGGGTGAAGACTCAGCTGTATGGTTTGGATGTGTAGTACGTGGTGATGTTCACCATATTCGTATTGGAGATAGAACCAATATTCAAGATTTGAGTATGATTCACGTCACCCACCATAAAAAGCCTGATGAGAGTGATGGACACCCGACTATTATTGGAGATGATGTAACGGTTGGACACCGTGTGATGCTCCATGGGTGTACCATTGAAGATGCGTGTCTTATTGGTATGAGTGCAACCATTTTAGATGGTGCTGTCATTGGAAAAGAGTCTATTGTAGGGGCATCTTCACTTGTAACAAAAGGGAAAAAGTTTCCTCCACGAAGCCTTATTATGGGAAGCCCTGCAAAAGTAGTAAGAAGTTTAACCGATGAAGAGGTTGCTGAACTTTACGCATCAGCCAAACGCTATGTTGCTTTTAAAAATGAGTATCTTGTATGAGTCCTATTCTTCTTCTTGGTTTAAGAGATATCTTCTCAGGATTGGTACTACGTTTTCTACTCAAGATGACCCTCATCTCTGCTACCATCACAGCAGGGGTGATTTGGCTTGTGCATAAACCCCTTATGGGAGTAATTCAAAACTATTTAGCTTTTATTCCTTGGGAGTTTGCACAGACAACGGGGGCATCGGTGGTCTCAGTTGTGTTAGCCTATATGCTCTTTATCTTAACCCTCTCTGTGGTGACTTCACTTATGAGTGAACCTCTGCTGATTGCCTTAGCAAAGAAGCACTACCCTGAATATCCAGCAAAAGGTTCACCCACTTTACGTACCTCTTTAGCCTTAAGCCTCAAAAGTGGACTACTCTTTTTAGGGACTTTTTTACTTACATTTCCTCTTATGTTTATCCCTCTTGTGGGTGCTGTCTATATGTTGTGGCTCTGGTCACTACTAATTAAAAAACCCACACACTATGATGTCACAGCACTCTTCTTTACACCCAAAGAGCAAAAAGAGCGTCACATTCCTCACGAAACCCTCTTTGCTATGATAGCCTCAGGTTTTAACTATATTCCTCTGCTCAATATCTTTGCCCCTGTCTTTGCACAGATTCTCTATCTGCACGCTGTACTGAAAAAAGAGGAGAAGTAACCCTTAGCACTTCTCTTTGGCTAGTCGTCGCTCTTTACGGCTAGAGTGTGCAAACTGAATGAGTGAATCAGCACTCGTCACATACGAAGGGAGGTTTTCAAAACTCTTCTTCATCACCTCATACGCACAAAGGGCATCACTATATGCACGGTGGTGTGTGGCTGTTTCAATAGAGAGGTGTTCTATGAGGTAAGCTAAACCATACTTCTCAGACTCAAATGTACGCCGTGCTAACTCAATGGTACACATTGTAGGGTTTCCAATATTTCCCAAACCAAAACGCTCAAAAGAAGCATCTAAAAAACCGTAATCAAAATTGACATTGTGTGCCACAAAGATAGCATCATCCATAAAGTGGCGTAGTTTGGTTAACACCTCTTTACCACTAGGGGCATCTTTTAAATCTTCTGGCTGAATACCTGTAATTTTACTAATATACTCTGGAAGAAAAGCACATGCGACAAAACTCTCAAAACGGTCAACAATCTGACCATTCTCAACCATCACAGCACCCACCTCTATTACTTGTGAAGTTAACGGTTTACTCCCATTGGTTTCAATATCAATAATACAGTAGCGTTGCGATTGGTAGGGGGTAAAGTAACTCTTTAGACGATACCCCTTTTCATCTTCTTCTATGGGGTAGCCTGAGGCTTGTAGCCATAAGAAAATGGTATCACTCGACTCTAAAAGAGAGGTATGTTTTTGTGTAATGGTTTCAAACTCATTAGCACTCAAGTAACCTCTCTTTTTACGAAACGCTTGGGTTAAGGCATTAAATACTTTTTGCATAGCGAATAAACTGCTCCACTTTTTGAGGGTCTTTCTTCCCATAACTCTGCTCAACACCTGAGCTAATATCGACCCCATAAAATCCATACCCTGCTACTTCTGAGATATTCTCAGGGCTTAAACCTCCAGCAAGGATAATCTTAGAACAATCAACACCTTTAAACCACTCTAAATTGAGCCGTTTTCCACTACCACCATACGCTTCACAAAACGCATCAACCAAACGGTACTCTCCCTCAAAACGCTTCACATCTTCAGGAGATTTGGCACGAACAACAGGGAGTGAAGCCATACTTAAAGAGGCAAAAAAATCAGCCTCAACATCAAAATGTATCTGTGCAAGGGTCATTCCACTTTGACGCATCATCTCCTCAATCTTTTGAGGGGTTTCATTGACAAAAAGCCCTACTTTCTCTACAAAAGGAGGCAATGTATCAACAATCATTCGTGCCTCTTGTACACTTATAGCCCTTGGGGATTTCTCATAAAAGACAAATCCTAAAGCATCTGCACCATACCTTATGGCATCTAAGGCATCTTCCCTATTGGTAATACCACAAATTTTTACTTTCATATTCTCTTTCTCCTTTGTAGTGAGCAAAGCCCCCTACAAATTCCTCTCACTGAAGCTTCGTTTAGCACCTCAGAGCCTCTTTTTTCTCCTTTGTAGCGAGCAAAGCCCTCTACAAATTCCTCTCACTGAAGCTTCGTTTAGCACCTCAGAGCCTCTTTTTTCTCCTTTGTAGTGAGCAAAGCCCCCTACAAATTCCTCTGGCTAAGCTTTCTTTAGCACCTTAAAATGACTTCTTTCTCTATGGAGGGTGTGAAGGCTACTTTAATGCCTCTATGGCAACTTGAACCCCTTGAGGGTGTTTATAGACAAATGACCCAGCTACAACCATATCAACCCCAGCATCGGCTAAGGCTTTAACATTGGCATCACTCACACCACCATCTACTTCAATCATACAAGCAGGGTTATGCTTCTGAATCAATGCTTTTAAACGTGTGGCTTTCTCAATAACAGAGGGGATAAATTTTTGTCCACCAAAACCTGGGTTGACTGACATTAACAGTACCATATCAACAGACTCTAAAAGATACTCTACCGACTCAGCAGGTGTGTGTGGATTTAAGACAATAGCAGGACGAATACCCAATGAACGAATCTTTTGAATCAGACGGTGTGGGTGCTTCTCCTCTTCAATATGAAAAGAGATAAATGCTGGTTTTAATGGGGCAAAGAGGTCAACAAAAAAACTGTTATTCTCTACCATCAAGTGAATATCTAAAGGCTTACTTGCACTCTTTGCAACAGCTTCTACGACCACAGGTCCAATGGTAAGGTTTGGTACAAAGTGTCCATCCATCACATCAACGTGTACAAAATCACACCCATTTTCACAGATGGCTTCAACATCTCGACTTAAGTGACCAAAATCGGCCGATAGAATACTTGGGGCTACTAACATAAACAATCCTCTTTTCATTTGATTCAAAAAATGATTATAACATAGCCTTAATAAGGTGTCGATTGAAGAGGAAAAAGGAGAAACCCTTTCTACTTAAGCTAATACTATGTAATTTTTTTCTATAATCACACAAATTTTTCACGCTTCAAAAAGCGTTAGTGATATTAAAAGGACACACAATGGCAAGAAAATGTGACATTACTGGTAAAGGCCCACTGACAGGAAACAATGTTTCTCACGCAAATAACAAAACAAAGAGAAGACAACTTCCAAACCTTAGAAGTGTAAAAATTACACTTGAAGATGGTACAACAAAAAGAGTAAAAGTAGCAGCATCTACTCTTAGAACAATGAAGAAAAAAGCTGCACAAGCTGCAGCAGCAAACTAATTCTTTAAGATAAGAGAGGATATACTCTCTTATCATGACTTTTATCCAAAAAATTAAAAAATTTCTCGGCTGGAGAACAGCCCCTAAACCACACATTACCCTAAATGATGAGTATTATAGTCATTTAGCCCCTTTTAGACTCCCTGTTATCTTAACGGTTTTAATTATGCTTATTGGTACACTTGGCTATATGGTCATTGACCATTTTCCTCTGATGGATGCTATCTACCAAACAGGTATCACCTTTACAACCGTAGGGTATGGTGAGATACAACCCATCTCTGATATGGGACGTATTTTTACCATTACACTCATTATTTTAGGCTTTGTGGTCTTCTCGATTGCTGTGGGGATTATTGCTGAGGTGGTTAAAAAAGGGGAGTTTCAAAAAACTGCAAAGGAGCGTAAAATGCTTTATGAAATTGCTAGACTCAAACACCACTTTGTTGTCTGCTACCACAATGAGTTTACCATTCAAGTGACCAAACAGTTACGAGAGAACCATATCCCCTTTGTGGTGGTTGACCCACGTGAAGATTTAGAAGAGATTGCCAAAAAATACCACTACCCCTACTTTGTGACAGCTGAAGCCCACACCGAAGAGGGCATCTTAAAATCACATCTCTCTTCAGCCAAAGGGGTTATCTCTTTAGCTGAAAATGTGGCTGATAATATTGCTGTTATCGCCTCTGCACGACTCTATGAGTCGGAGATTCACCGTGGACGTAAATATCTCATTATTGCCAATGCCCAAAGTCACGAAGATGAGACCAAACTCCTTAAACTAGGAGCAAACAAAGTCGTCACAGCGACAACACTCATGGCACAACGTATTAACGCTATGGCAGCACGACCTGATATGGAGAACCTCCTTCAAGAGTTCCTCTATAAAAAAGATACCCCTTTAGATATGGAGGAGGCAAAAGTCTCTAAGACATCGTGGCTCACACTCAAAAAGATTAAACTTGCCCGTTTTAGAGATATTGCCAATGTGACCATTATTGGTATTCGTCAAAAAGATGGAAAGTTTATCCCTATGCCTAAAGGTGATACTATCATTATGCCAGAGTCTAAACTTCTGCTTATTGGTACAGGAGAGGGAATTCGTAAAGCCAAAAAAATTATCCGAAAAAAAACCAAACCAGAGGAGTTACACTATGTTTAATCTTATTTCTACCCCCAATGGCATCAGTGATGTCGAAGGCTTCTTCTGTGGTGCAACCAATGTTGGTATGCGTCCAGACCCCAACCAAGGAGATATGGCATTTATCCGTTCCAATACCCCTTGTGATGTGACAGCACTCTTTACCTCAAACCGTTTTCAAGCTTCACCCATTGTTCACTTTAAACGCTACGAAGAGGGATTTCAAACCAATTTTCTACTAATGAATGCCAAAAATGCCAATGCCATGACGGGTGAAGCTGGGGTTGAAGATATTGACACCCTGCTAGAAGCACTCTCAAAGAAGATAACCCTTCTAAATCCTATTATGAGTTCAACGGGTGTTATTGGATATAGACTTCCTGTTGAGAAGATGAAAAAAGGGTTTGAGCAGTTTGACTTTCAAGCCAAAGATTCACAAGCCACAGCCCGTGCTATTATGACCACAGACTCATTTGAGAAGTCACTCTCTTACCGTGTTGAACTCCCCTCAGGTGAATACTTTCACATAGCTGGTATCTGTAAAGGTGCAGGAATGATTAACCCCTCTATGGCAACAATGCTCTGCTTTATTGTTACAGATGCCAATATTCCCAAAGAGGATATGAAACCCCTTCTTCAAGAGGCTACGGAGGGGTCATTTAACCGTATCTCTGTTGATGGTGACACATCAACCAATGATACCGTGATGCTTCTGAGTAATCACGCACGCTCAAGTTATGACAAAGAGGCATTTTCTAAAGTCCTCAAAGAGATGCTCTTTGATTTTGCTATGATGATTCTTCGTGATGGTGAAGGGTCAAATAAGGTCGTTGCCTTTGAAGTTAAGGGGGCAAAAACACAAGAGGAGGCTCAACGTGCATCTATGGCACTGAGTAACTCTCTTCTTGTCAAAACAGCACTCTTTGGAGAGGACCCAAACTGGGGACGTATTGCTTCAACCATTGGTGCAAGTGGCATTGCGTGTGACCCTGAGAAACTCTCTATCTATTATGATGATTTATGTATCTACTCAGCCACACAAAGAGAGTTAGATGCTCAACGTGAAGCCCAAGCCAATGCCATTATGAAACAGGCAGAATTTACCGTAACGTGTCATCTTGGTATGGGAGATAGCTCTTATACCTCCTATGGTTGTGACTTAAGCTATGAATATGTCAAAATTAATGCCGAATATCGCACATAAGCTTGATATTTAATCACGAACGCGTTACAATTCAAAACATTAAAAAAAGGAAGAAATATGTTACACGAATACAGAGAAGAGATTCACGAATTAAAACAAGAGAATGCACACTTTGCAAAAATCTTTGAAGAGCATAATGAGCTTGATGACCAAATTACAAAAGCTGAAAATGGTGAAACACCTATGACAGATACAGAGCTTGAAACATTAAAAAAGAAGAAACTTCTTCTTAAAGATGAAGCATACAAAATGATTATGGATTTCAAAAAATCAAAATAATCTCCTCTGTGGGCATCACGCCCACACATCAACTGTTCCCCTTTTTACCTAAAACCATTTTATTTCAATCAAAAAGAGTCTACCTATGTTACCATTTTCAACCATAACTGCCCTCCCTCAAGCACTACTCAAGAGTCTTGAAAGCTTAGGCTTTACCCAAATGACCCCTATTCAAGCAAAAGCAATTGAGCCTATTTTAGAGGGAAAAGATATTCTTGCACAATCTAAAACAGGTTCAGGAAAAACCCTCGCTTTTGGGCTTCCTGCTATTGTGAAAACCGATACACAAAACTATCAACCCCAAACCCTTATTATTACCCCAACACGTGAACTTGCACAGCAGATTGCTCAAGAGTTACGCCGTGTGGCAAGTTATAAGTCAAACCTTAAAATCTTAACCCTCTATGGAGGTGTACCTCTACGTCCACAAGCTGACTCACTAGCCAAAGGGGCGCATATTCTCATTGGGACACCAGGGCGTATTCAAGACCACTTAGCCAAAGAGACACTCACCCTTGACTCAGTCAAAACCCTTATTCTTGATGAGGCTGATAGAATGCTTGATATGGGTTTTTATGATGATATTCTAAAAATCAACCGTAATATGGCACGTCAAAAACAGACCCTCCTCTTCTCTGCTACCTTTCCTGAGAAGATAGAAACCCTCGCTCAAAGCCTCTTAAAAGAGCCTCTTACCCTTAAGATAGCATCACAAAAAGAGGTAAGACTCATAGAGGAGGTTCTCTATGAAGTAGAAGATAAACCCAAAGCCCTACGGAGTATTATTCAATCCTATCAACCCCAATCACTTCTTATCTTCTGTAATACCAAAAGTGAAGTGATAGCCTTAACCCAACAACTCATTAAACAAGGGCATAGTGCTATTGACCTTCACGGTGACCTTGACCAAAGAGAGCGTCAAGAGGCTGTCATTGCCTTCTCTAATGGCTCAAAACGTATCTTAGTTGCCACAGATGTAGCCTCTAGAGGGTTAGATATTGAAGGGATTGAACTCATCATCAACTATGACATACCTCTTGATGGGGAACTCTACACCCACCGTATTGGACGAACAGGACGTGCAAGCCATAAAGGGTGTGCCATTACCCTCTTTAGTGCCAATGAGCATCATAAGTGTCAATACATTCAAGATATAGCACAAAAAGCCTCCCTAAAAACGCTACGTGTTGACCCTAAGTTTCGTATGGAGAGTGAGTATGACACCCTCTGTCTTAATGGAGGAAAGAAGAGTAAACTGCGTAAGGGAGATATTTTAGGGACACTCTGTAAAGAGGTTGGTATCTCAAACACAGAGATTGGAAAAATAGAGATTACCGAGAGTAAATCCTATATTGCCCTTGATTATCGTGTAGTAGAGAGGGTCTTAAAAGCCCTAAAAAAAGTCAAAATCAAAAAGAAGAAATATGTTGCGTGGGTACTCTAAAGAAGCTTACGCTTCTTCTGTTTATAGAGATAGCCTCCGACTAAGAGGGCTATAAAAACAAGTGCATAGAGGGTTATCTCTGAGAGCCTCTCTTGCATTAACGCTTGATTCTCTCCAAAAAAGTACCCTACCCCCACTAACACCGATACCCAAAAAAAAGCACCCAGTAGTGTAAAAAGAGAGAAACGCCACAGCGACATCTTTGCCAATCCAGCAGGTAAAGAGATGAGTTGTCTAATAGCAGGAATAAGCCGACCTGTAAAGGTAGAGATTTCCCCATGTTTTTGAAAAAAATGCTCCAACTTCTCTAATGTGTGAGGTTGAATGAAAAAGTAGTGTCCATATTTAAGAAGAAATTTTCGCCCTAAAAGACGGGCAAAGTAGTAGTTAAAAATAGCTCCCAATAAAGAACCCAATGTTCCCATAAGCAGTACCATAAAGAGTTCCATCTCCCCTTGATAGACAAGGTATCCAGCAGGAATCATCACAATTTCACTAGGAAAAGGGAAAAAGGTACTCTCTAAAAACATTAAAAGAAAGATACCTCCATACCCTACACCTCCAACCACATCAAGAAGGGTTGAGGCGAGTTGATGAAACATCTAAGGCTTCTTTACTTACGCATCTTCGCTAAAGGCACCCACAGCAGTTAGACGCTCATAACGCTTCTGTAACATCTCATCGACACTCATCTCTCTAAGTGCTTTGACATTCTCTAAGAAGTAACGCTTTAAGACTTCACTGGCTGTCTGCTTGTCACGATGTGCACCAATGAGTGGTTCATCTAAGACATCATCAATGAGTTTATGCTCAAGAAGGTCACTTGGGGTAATTTTTAACGCTTTTGTTGCTGTTTCTACTTTAGATGGGTCATTCCATAAAATAGCAGAACACCCCTCTGGAGAGATAACAGCAAAGACAGAGTAACGCATCATTGCGAGCTTATCAGCCACACCAATGGCTAATGCACCACCACTTCCTCCCTCTCCAATGACCACAGAAATCATAGGCACTTTTACAGAGGCAAACTCAAAGAGGTTTC
>Ga0256827_10002128_pt1 | contig 12794 bp, 9 predicted proteins | sample CV84metaG_FD_185977 | JGI IMG/M metagenome (GOLD analysis project Ga0256827, IMG submission 185977) | Hydrothermal vent microbial communities from East Pacific Rise, Pacific Ocean - CV84 | ecosystem: Environmental > Aquatic > Marine > Hydrothermal vents | place: Pacific Ocean: East Pacific Rise... | reverse complement strand
GATGTTTAATGAGTTTGGCGCAGTCACCGGTAGAATCGGGTGTGATCTTTAACTGTTTTACAGTAATACCCATTTGGAAGATGTTGAAATAAGCAGTCTTGAAACTTATTTTATAGATGCCTCCAAGCCTTACATTTTCAATTTTCTCGCTAATGATTTTCTTGATAATTGGTCGGGTACCAAAGGAAACAGCTAAAATAATTATTAGCAGTAGTAAAAAAAGATATAATATTTTTTTTGAGGTTTTATTCATTTCTGCTAAGATAGGTTTTTTCTGCAAAAAAAATGCTCATTACCTATGAAGATAATGAGCATTTTTATGGTGTTTAAAACTCTATTCTTCTTCCAGTAAGTGTTTTATCAAGAAATTTGTCATTTTGGTATATAGGTGGAAAGTAGTGTTTCTACCGGTATAAATACCATGATTGCTATTAGGATACACCATTAGATCAAACTGTTTGTTGGCTGCCACTAATGCTGTAATCAAATCGTAAGTATTATGAGGATGCACATTGTCATCGGCCATACCGTGAATCAGTAAAAAGTTTCCTTTTAATTTATCTACATGGTTAATAGGGGAGTTCTCATCGTAACCCGAAGCATTATCCTGAGGTTTACGCATATAACGCTCGGTATAAATATTATCGTAGTAGCGCCAGTTGGTAACAGGAGCCACAGCAACGCCTGTATTAAAATGATCGGCCCCTTTGGTCATACATAAAGTAGACATAAAACCACCATAACTCCAGCCCCAAACGCCAATTCTGTCTTTAGCAACGTAGGGTAAGGCCTCAAAGTATTTGGCGGCTTCTATTTGATCAATGGTTTCGTATTTACCCAATTCTTTATAAGTGACTTTTTTAAACGCTTCGCCTTTAAAGCCGGTGCCTCTGTTATCGACACTCACTATGATAATGCCTTTTTGTGCCAGCATTTGATACCAGGCATCTCTGTATCCCCAAGTATTTTTTACGGTTTGTGAACCCGGTCCACCATAATTGGTAAACAGAACAGGGTATTTTTTAGACTCATCGAAGTTGGGAGGCATGATTTTAGAACAACTTAACACCACACCTTCTGAGGTAGTGATATCGAAAAATGTTTTAGGCTGAAAATGATATTTGGCAATGGTATCGCGTAAGGCCTGATTGTCCTGCATCACTTCAATGGTTTTTCCCTTAATGGTTTTTAAACTGTAAACCGGAGGAGTGTTGGCATCGCTCCAACTACTGGTATAATACATATAATTAGCACTAAACTTCACGCTGTTATTACCACTTTTTACCTCAATTGCTGTTTCTTTGCCATCCAGACTAACGCCATAGACCTCGCGGTTATAGGGCGCCGATTTAGCTGCTTTATAGTATACTATTTTCTTTTTAGCATCGTATCCAATGATAGTTTCTACATCCCAGTTTCCTTGAGTCAGCTGTGCCAAAGGCTTGCCATTCATATCAAAATAATGAATGTGGTTATAGCCACTCATCTCCGAAGTAAGGATGAACCCTGTGTTGTGATTGTCTTTATCAGCTATAAAGTGTAGGTTATCAGTAATTTCGATATAGTATTTATTTTCCTCTTGATAAATCTCATTAGTTTCGCCGGTTTGGGGATTAGCACTAAAGATTTTTAATTCATTCTGTGTTCTGTTCAGCCATAAAATAGCCAATACATCATTCTGCTTTGTCCATTTTATTCTTGGGATATAGGAATCGGCATCGTTTCCAATCTCCATCTTGATTGTTTTACCGCTGGCTATGTCGTAGGTGTAAATATCCACTATGCTGTTGTCTTCGCCCGCTTTGGGGTATTTATATTTCTCATGTTCAGGATAAAGCTCGCCATAGTAGTTCAACCAATACTCTTTTACTTTCGATTCGTCAAATTTATAGTAGGCAATGTAATTTCCTTCGGGTGACCAGTAAAAGGCTCTGGTAAAAGAGAACTCTTCTTCGTAAACCCAATCGGTGGTACCATTGATGATGCTTTCGTATTTTCCATCGGTGGTGATTTGTTTTTCGCTCATATCGGCTAAATCAACGATAAAGAGATTGTTTTCTCTCACAAAAGCAATCTTGCTGCCATCGGGAGAAAAGCTGGCCAAACGTTGTTTACCATTTTTACTTAATTGGGTAAGACTTTTATCCTTTAAAGAGTAGATATAGAATTCCGATTTTGAAGAATGACGGTAAATAGCCTCTGATTGAGTAGCTAATAAAACCATATCTTCTTGTGAGTTAAAGCTATAAGAACTGTACTTTATTAAGGTGCTGTCTGCTAATAATAAGGTGCTGTCTACTATAATCATACGGGTTTTCTTACCGGTTTTATAGCTGTACTCCTCAAGGCCGTCACGGGTAAGTTTACAGTAATGCTTTCCATCTTTCATCGATTGGATGCCTCTGACCGATTTAGGATAAAACTGATATGATTTAAAAGCTTTCTCTAAGGTAATCTGGTTTTCCTGAGCTTGTAGAATACCTACAAATAAGAAGGCAATCAGAATGCTGATGATATTTTTCATGAATATGTTTTTTTATTTTTTTAATCCCGGCAAAGTTAAAAAAAGCTTCCAAGTTAACGAGGAAGCTTTAATAATTGTTGTTTAATAATTTAAGAATTAATCTGCTTTGGTCCAGTAGGTGGTTCTACCAATCCATTTAACACCAATATAGCCTTTAATCATGAGTTTCTCGGGCTCTTCTAATTCCATATAGCAGCTATAGGTCTTGCCACTTTTAGGATCATATATCTCACCATCTTCCCATTCGTCATCTCCATCAAAAACAAAATCTTTTAACATCAATAAACCCTGAATGGCTCTGCTCTGTAGTTCTTCGTCAGGATTCTCAACGTCTAATTTAGGAGTGCCATCATCGTTATTAGGATTCTTTAACCATACGATTTTACCAAAATACTTATCGCCTTGTTTATAGATTTCAACTTTGGCATCTTTTTCTTCGTTTAACCATTTGCCAATTACCTTATCAGCATAGTTTTGTGCTACTGTTTGTCCAATACCAAATGTTAAGATAAGTGCAAAAGCTAAAATTGATTTAATCTTTTTCATCATGAATTTGTTTTTTAGGTTATATTTTTGCTCAAATGTACATATTTTTTTAATAATTAAAAATCCGTTAATTCTACCATCTGCCAAACTGTACCATATTAAATAATACTATTCCGGGAAAAGTTTTAAAACAGGGCTGGTGTTTTTCTCTTTTTGGTTTTTCATATTTCTGGCATCAATATCATTTATCATCATCCATTTCCCTTTTTCAAACCTAAAAGCATCCACTACATTCCCCGATGGGACCAGGAATTCATCATAATCCTGTAAATCGGGATACATAGAGACCAGATGATCGAAAACAATCAGCTTCTCCTGAAATGTTTTTGTATCGTATCTTCTTTTTGGGGCATTCCATTTTTTGGTGATATACGAATAGTCGCCATAATCTAATTGAAAACTACTTTGCGCATTATAGCCAAATAGCATACGATTCTTATGCTCGTTATTTATTTGGAAAAAGGGTGATTTCCCGAATGATGGTGTGCCATTATTACTGATAGTCAGGACTTCGATGATTTTATAAGAAGTTTGATTCTCTTTGGCAATCCATCCAAGGAGGGTGTAATAAGTCCGTTTATTATAGGTGTTCTCAATGAGTTTTAAATAAACAGCCGCCGGCCAGTGATGATCATTATTTCCGCTGGATGCTTTATAAGCTTCAATAAAATTATAGGGGGTAAGTTCAAATATCTCAAAAGCTTTTTGTTGTTTATTATAGGATTTAATAAAACCATAGTATTCCCAATGATCATGATATAATATGGCCCAACTGAGTATTTGTATGGTCTTATCTTGGCTGATAAGTTCAAAAATCAAAGCCGAAGAATCAAGTTTCTGAATATGTTTTTTATCTTCTGTTAGTTGGTGTTTAACAATATCAATAAGTTTTGAGTTATTGATGAGTTTATCTTTTGATGAAGAGTCTTTGAGTATTTTTGTTGATAATACCTGGATGTCGGATGTTTTTTCCTGTCCATAGATGTTTTGCCATGGAAATTGCCAAAGCAAAATCATCATTATTAAGATAATGTTTTTGTGTGTTATTCTTCTCATAATATCAATCAGGAAAATAATAAGGCTGCAAGATACATATATCAGTGATAATTATAAAATGAAATAAAAATAATGTACTTTTGAAATTCTTTAGAAATGATAAAATCAACTATAGTTTTGTAAAACCTCAAATTCATATTAATTAAACTATCGAAAGTAAGAGTTATGTTAAAAAAAATTACAAATCAATTATTTTATTTAGTGCTGATTATGGCATTAAGTATCAGTATGCCTGCGCATGCTAAGAAGAAGACAAAAGAGGAAGAGAAAGAGAAAACGGCTCTGGAAAAGGCGAGTATAGGTCTTAAATGGCGTAGTATTGGCCCTGCTTTTGCTTCGGGGCGAATGGCCGATTTAGCTGTTAATCCCAATAATCATAGTGAGTATTATGTGGCGGTGGCTTCTGGTCATATTTGGAAAACTACCAATAATGGGACGACCTGGAAACCTATCTTTGAGAATTATGGTGCTTATTCCATAGGTTGTTTAAAGATGGATCCCAACAATACAAATGTGGTATGGGCAGGAACGGGTGAGAACAACCACCAAAGAGCTTTAGGCTATGGTAATGGGGTGTATAAAACCGAAGATGGAGGTGCCAGCTGGACTAATATGGGGCTTAAGGAAAGCCGTCAGATTGGTATGATTGCTATTGATCCGCGCGATAGCGATGTGGTTTATGTGGCTGCCGAAGGCTCTGCCTGGGGGCCTGGTGGCGACAGAGGTTTGTATAAAACTACAGATGGTGGACAAAACTGGGAAAAGGTTTTGGAGATCAGTGAGAATACAGGTGTTAATAATGTTGTTTTAGATCCTGTGGATCCCGATGTTATTTATGCGACTTCGGAGCAACGTCGACGCCGTAGTTTTGGAAAGATTGGTGGTGGCCCCGAATCGGGATTGCATAAATCTACCGATGGTGGTAAAACATGGAAGAAACTTACCAAAGGCTTGCCCGGTGGTCATATGGGAGGCATAGGTATAGCTATCTCGCCATTGGACAGAAATGTGATTTATCTTATCATCGAGGCACAGGGCGAACAAGGAGGTTTCTTTAGATCGGTAAACAGAGGTGCTTCTTTCCAAAAGATGAGCGATTATCATGCCAGTGGACAGTATTATAATGAGATTTATATCGATCCACAAGATATCAATACTGTGTATTCTGTTGAAACCATTTCGAAAGTATCGAATGATGCAGGAAAGACCTGGCGAAGCATAGGAAACAATAACCGCCATGTAGATGACCATACTTTATGGATAGACCCCGATGATTCTCATCATTTTATGATTGGTAGCGATGGGGGCCTTTATGAGTCTTTTGATGGTGGAAAGAATTATATATTTAAGTCTAATCTGCCTGTCACTCAGTTTTATAGAGTGGCTGTAGATAATACCGAGCCTTTTTATTGGGTTTATGGTGGCACACAGGATAATAATAGTTTTGGTGGTCCTAACCAGAACACATCAGGCCGTGGTGTTACTGCCGGAGAGTGGAAGACTACCCTTGGTGGCGATGGCTTCTGGCAAGCGGTAGATCCCGAGAATCCCGATATTGTATATTCCGAATATCAATATGGTAATGTATACCGTTATGACAGGAAATCAGGCGAAAAGATATATGTAAAACCACAGCCTAAAAAAGAGGAGCTCACACACCGCTGGAACTGGGATGCACCCATGTTTTTGAGTACACACCCGGGACATGCACTATATATGGCTGCCAATAAGGTGTTTAAAAGTACCGATAGAGGTAATACCTGGGAAACCATAAGCGATGATTTAACCCGTAACGAAGACCGAAATCAGTTTACCATGATGGATAAGTACTGGCCCAGCGATGCTGTGGTTAAAGATGTATCTACCTCGCAGTGGGGAACGATAGTGGCTATGGCCGAATCGCCAGTAAAGCAAGGCCTTTTATATGTGGGTACCGATGATGGTTTGATACAGATTTCGGAAGATGATGGCGATAGCTGGACTAAGGTAAGTAGTTTTCCCGGTGTTCCGGAATATACTTATGTGAGTGATATTGAACCTTCGAAATTTGATGAGAATGTGGTATATGCCAGTTTTAATAATACCAAATCAGATGATTTTAAACCCTATATCCTGAAATCTACCGATAAAGGTCGTACCTGGACTTCTATCAGTAATAATTTACCTGAAAATGGTAATGTACATACCATTACACAGGATTTTATTAAAGAAGATTTAATATTTGTGGGCACTGAGTTCGCTTTTTTCTTTACTGTAGATGGTGGAAAGGAATGGAAGAAACTAAGCAATGGAATGCCGGATATAGCAGTAAGAGATATTGCTATTCAGCAGAGAGAGAATGACCTGGTAATTGCGACTTTTGGACGTGGTTTTTATATCTTGGACGACTATTCGTCTTTACGCGAAGTAGAGGCTTCCTTATTCGATAAAGAAGCATATTTGTTCCCGGTTGCCGATGCTCTGATGTTTACGCAGTCAGGTTCGCGTTATGGACAAGGCTCCACACCTTATTATGGTAAGAATCCTAAGTTTGGTGCAGTGTTTACCTATTATATTAAGGAAGTACCTAAGACCATTAAACAGGAAAGAAAGAAGAAAGAGAAGGAGCAGTTTGAGCATGGCGAAAAGATGGCGATGCCTACCACAGAAGAGTTAAAAGCCGAAGAGCGTCAGCAAAGTCCATATATTGTTTTTACGATAAAAGATGAGAATGGCAATGTGGTGAAAGAACAATACAAAAGTGCTTCGGAGGGTATTCAACAAGAGGTTTGGAACTTACGCTATAACAGTATGAGATCTGTTGGCACAAAGGAATTTAATACTACCAAGAATCTGAATTCTTACGGTTACCCTATCATGCCCGGGAAATATAGTGTGAGTATCTCCATGATTTTTGATGGCGAGAAAAAGCTGATGGCCGGTCCTGTTGAGTTTACTGCAAAAACATTGAATAACACGACTTTACCTGTTGATGAGCGTGAGGAATTAGTGGCTTTCCAAAAGCAAATTACCGAAATGATGCGTGTGATGAACGGCGTGGAGAAATATGTTGAATCATTAGAAAACAGAGTAACAGCTGTGCAGCAAACCATTCATAATACTTTAGGATTGCCAGAAGATTTGGATGATGCCGCTCAAAAGGTAGCCAACCAGTTAGATGATTTGAGATTTACTTTCGAAGGAAGCCCAACCAAAGCCAGCTGGGAGGAAGTGCCTCCTGAGATCATGCCTTTAGGTAATAGAATACAATATATTGCCTGGGGAATGTGGAGCTCTACCTCGGAACCAACGCAAACGATGATAGACAATTATGCTGTTTTAACCGAAGAAGTACCTAAAGCTTTAACACAATTGGAACAAATGAATGAGGCTTTAAAAACTATTGAGAAACAATTGGATGATTATGGTGCCCCATGGACACCCGGTCGTATTCCTATATTTAAGAAATAGATTTTTTAATAGCTGATTATTTTTTCAGGCAAAACATCAAGCACGCTGCGTTAAGATTTGTGATATACAATCAGACGTAGCGTGTTTTTTCTTTCAAAAAAAAGATGATATCTTTATACTCAAAATTAAGGTCGTTTTTTAGTCAATGAGAGTCCATATCAAATCCATATCTTTATTACTGTTATTTATGATAATGAGAACTGCTTTCGCTCAGGTGGATGCGGAGAAACGACCGGAATTGGGAAGTAATGATCAGAATTATAACCGAGAGGCCGTGGATGATAGTGTGAAGATATCTATCCTGGATATGAATATGTTAGAGCCTTTTGACGAGTTTAAAAGAAATCTGTATCGTCGTATAGGTTTAGACTTCGACTTTGATTATAACTCTTTATACATAGGCTCAAACTCAAGCATGGGAGAGGGCAAGGCTGCCGGTGGTGTGTTTCGTTTTTATGGTATTTGGGATGTAATAGGACGTAAAAGTGGCAATAAAGGAGGGTTTATTTTTAAGCTGGAGCAAAGACATAAATACACGGCTATTCCTGTCATCGATTTGAGTATGGATATGGGAAATGTAGGTATTTACGGTGTTACCTTTAATAATAATCAGTTTAGGGTTACCAATTTATATTGGGAGCAAAGATTATTCAAGGGCCGCTTAATATTGTTATTGGGCTTTCTTGATGCTACCGACTTTTTTGATGTATATGCTTTGGGGAGTCCCTGGGCACATTTTAATAATCTAAATTTCACTACCGGTCTTTCTGTGGCTTCTATGCCGGGGGATGGCTATCTGGGTTTTTCGGCTGGTGGTTGGCTTAGCAAACGAATATACAGCATTGCAGGCTTTGGCGATCAAAATTCCGATCCCTCACATCTGTTTCAGGGTTTTGACACCTTCTTCAACCAGCATGAATTCTTTAAGTTTATCGAAATAGGCTATTCATTGGCCGATGATTATGTTTTTTCTGATAATATTCATCTAAGTTTCTGGCATATTGATAACGACCACACCACAGGCACGGGTTGGGGCTGGGGTTGGGTTTTCTCGGCCACAGACAATATTAATAAAAAGTGGCAGCCATTTTTAAAGGCCAGTTATTCCGAAAAAGGAAACAGCCTGCTGGAAAGCGCCCTGAGTATCGGGCTTGGATATATGCCAAAACCCGATGGTCATCAGCTGGGAATAGGCTGTAGCTGGGGCCGCCCTAACAGCAGTACTTTGGGGTATGGCTTAAATGACCAATACCTTATTGAAACCTTCTACAGGGTACAGTTATCAAAAAAAATGGCTTTTACGCCCGGTGTTATGTATGTGATACATCCTGCTCTTAATCCTAATCAGAACAGTATCATCATGTGGAGCTTACGTGCCCGTATTGTGCTATAATACAGTGCTTAATAGCTTATTTGCCGTTTTCTTCCTTATCCTTTGCTTCTTCAACTTGTTTACGTACACGTTCAACAAGCTCTTTTAAACTTAAACTGTCCTCTTCTTCTTCGTACTCCGCTTCTGTTTCAGGTTCATCGGGCAGGCTAATGCTGCCTTTGAGAATCACAGGCATTTCCAGAGTGAGATATTTAAAATACAGGCTGATGTTCTCGCCTTCGCGGCTGCTCAGTTCCATCACATCATATTTTGAATCCTGATGATAAACTAATTTCTGAGATATGGTTTGATGATAGGGGTAATCCTTTTTTATGATGTTGTATACATCGTGTACAAACATCACCTGATATGGATTTTGGAAGCTCATACCTTCAATCAGGTCCTCTTTCTTTTTGTACTTGGGATCTAATTCAGCGGCTTTATCATAGTGCTTTACGGCTTCTTTGTTTTGGTGTAATTTATGAAAAGCATGGGCGCGTATGTAGTGAATATCGGCATTGGAATTGTTGATATCAATAAACTCAGATGTATATCTAAGAGTCTCTTGATATAATTCTAATTTGAACGAGATTCTTGAAAGATATTCCAAAGCAGGGATAAAACCGGGAGATATTTCGTGATATTTCAGAAAGCCCTTATAGGCCGATTGATACTCTTTTAAAGAAAGATAAGCTGTAGCTCTGTTGAAAAGAGCACTTTTAATTTCCGGATTGGTTTTGAGGCATAAATCGTAATGCTTAATTGCTTTTTTATAGTTTTTATCTCTTTTATGATAAATATTCCCCAGGCTGTTATAGGGGAGTGTATAGTGTTTATCGATGTTTAAACTTTTATGAAAGCAATTTTTTGCCTCGTGATATTTATTAATGAGGTAATAGCAAGTGCCTTGTAAATGCAGCGCATATTTGTTTTGGGGTTCCAGAAGTAATAAGGAAGATAAAATTTTAATGGCTTCGTGGTAGTCGAAGGGTAGGCTTGCCTGAAACTTGAATTGTAAACTGTAATTGAGATCGGAAATAAAATGGAGATAATGGTTGGTAGTGGTGTTTTTGGGGAGTGTTTGGCTGTTCATTAAGTTAAAGGCCTTATTAAACAGTTTGTTTATTTTGTTATTGTTAATAGACTGTGAACCAGTATTTTTGTTCATGTGAGTTTGTTTTAATGAAAAATTGATTGAATAAAAACTGACAATTTCCTATGTGTTTATGGTAATCCTTGCACTGAGTTATAAGCTCCTTGAGGCTTATGTTTGGCGTTACAGAAATTGAGATGCGAAAATACTCTAAAAAACGGATAATTACCTTAAAAAAAATTATAGAATAGGACTTCTTAAAGAATAAAGAATTACTTTTGTCAATCATTATAAAAACAGATATTAAGATGAGAAAAAAAATTGTAGCAGGAAATTGGAAAATGAATAATACTTTTGAAGAAGCAGATGATTTATTATTCGAATTAGCAGAATCTTTAAAAGACTTAGAGTTCGATAATCAGGAAGTTATAGTTTGTCCACCGGCTATATATTTAGAAATGTCGACAGATGTTGGTTTAGAGAATGGTTTCTCAGTAGGGGCTCAGAATTGTTCTAATCAGGAGAAAGGTGCTTATACAGGCGAGATTTCTGCTGCCATGCTTAAATCTTTAGATGTACAGTATTGTTTGGTCGGACATTCCGAAAGACGTAAGTATTATCACGAGACACACGAAGAACTGGCTCAAAAAGTAGATCAACTTTTAACCCACAGCATTTCTCCTATTTTCTGTTGTGGCGAAGCTTTGGAAGAACGTGAGTCCGAAAAGCATTTTGATGTGGTAGAAGCACAGATCAGAGACAGCTTATTTGGTTTCTCGAAAGATGAGATATTAAATGTTATTGTTGCTTATGAACCTGTTTGGGCTATTGGAACTGGCAAAACTGCTACATCGGCACAAGCACAGGAGATGCATGCTTTTATTCGTGGCTTATTAAGCAAGAAATACGGACAAGAAGTGGCTGACGAAATCACCATTTTATACGGCGGTAGCTGTAATCCTAAGAATGCTAAAGAGTTGTTTTCTCAAGCCGATGTTGATGGAGGCCTTATTGGTGGCGCATCATTAAAAGCGGAAGATTTCTTAGCTATAGTAAAGAGTTTCTAAGACTATAAAATGATATATACCGAAGCATATTTTAAAATATCTCCATTGCAACCCGCTATGGAGATATTAATTGCTGAGCTTGGTGATTTGGGTTTCGAGAGCTTTGTGGAGGAGGAAGATGGTTTAAAAGCTTATATTCAGGGAGATGATTTCAACAAAGAGGTTTTGAATACTTTATTTGTTATGCAAAACCCTGAGTTTAGTATTTCATACGATATAAAGACCATTGCCGATGAGAACTGGAATGCCAAATGGGAAAGTGATTATGAATCGGTATTAATTGATAACAGGTGTTATATCAGAGCTCCTTTTCATCCTTCTAAGCCCGAGATAGAATTTGAGATTTTAATTGAGCCTAAGATGTCTTTCGGAACGGCCCATCACGAAACTACTTCGCAGATGATTCAGTTATTGATGGTCGAAGAGGTGAGTCATAAATCTGTTTTGGATATGGGCTGCGGAACTGCTGTTTTAGCGGTTTTGGCCAAGCTAAAAAAAGCCGATAGGGTAGTAGCCATCGACAACGATGAATGGGCTTATAATAATGCTTTGGAGAATGTTAAGGTGAATGGCTTCTCAGATATCCTGGTACAACAAGGTGATGCTTCCTTGCTTCCGGGGCAGACCTTTGACCTGATATTGGCTAATATCAATAAAAATATATTGTTGGCTGATATGAAAAGCTATTCGGAAGCCTTATTAAAAGATGGGGCGATTTTATTTAGTGGTTTTTATGAAGATGATCTTAATGATATAAAAGCCAGAGCATTAGAGTTTGATTTGTCTTATGATACACATTTGGTGAAAAACAACTGGGTAGCTGCTAAATTCATTAAAAAATAATAATCAACATTTTGGACTTGAATTGTGAACAAAATTCATAAGAAAGCTTTAATGCTTTTCTTATCTTTGTTAATATCAAATCCCAGGTCCATGAAATCAATATTTACCTTCTTCAAAAGATATACAATCAGTTTCTTAATAGTATATTTTATATTATTTACTTTAAATACAGTTAGTTCTCAAGCAGTAGTGAGAGAATTCCCCTATTCTTCGGAAGAATATCTAACACAATTGGAATTACATTTCGAACGTGTTCAGGCAAAGGATAAACGCGATGCCAAACGCTTTTTAAAAGATCTGGAGGAAAAGTGGCATACAGACTATTATTCCGACGAGATGAAAGAGATCATCTATGAGACTTCTAACTTAATGGTTAAGAAAAAAATGCGGGCGATGCCTTTCTTCACTACATATTTCAATACCGTCAATACTATCATAGAACAACAATTTCCTAAAGACACTCAAGAGAACTGGATGAAGAGTTGTAATTTGATTTTAGAGAATCTAAAGAATCAGGAATTTATTAATTATCTAAAGAATAGTATTAATCTGATTCATCAAGAGATCATCTATAAAAACAGAATTATTGAATGGAGAGCCGATGGCATGTGGAAATTAGAAGTAGATACTACAATTAGATATATTTTTGAGAATACAAATTTAGTATGCTACACCAAGCGAGATAGCTCTAATATATATCTTACCAGTGGTGTGTATTTCCCATTGACGAATAAGTGGATTGGAGAAGGAGGGAATATCGATTGGCAAAGAGCAGGCTTCGACAACGATGATATGTATGCCGACCTGAATAATTATCAAATAGAAGTGAATAAATGTAATTTT
>Ga0256827_10002127_pt1 | contig 12798 bp, 13 predicted proteins | sample CV84metaG_FD_185977 | JGI IMG/M metagenome (GOLD analysis project Ga0256827, IMG submission 185977) | Hydrothermal vent microbial communities from East Pacific Rise, Pacific Ocean - CV84 | ecosystem: Environmental > Aquatic > Marine > Hydrothermal vents | place: Pacific Ocean: East Pacific Rise... | reverse complement strand
TAACATCTTCTATCTTAGAAGAGGAGATATAAAAGGTAGTGGTAGTATGATTTACAGGGACAAAATTGTAAAGTACAGGAAGCAGTAATATAACCATAAATATTTCCACATAGAGTACAAAACGTCTGTATTTAGCTGAGATTATCTGTTTCATTGAGAGTGATTATACCATAGTAGTATTACCTTCTGTAAAAAATGTTATGATCTAAAAGAACCATACTTTTAAAAGTATGATATAAAGCAAGCCTATCCACTCTAAAGGTAATAAAAGATTAATGCACAAAGTATATAATCCTGTTTTTTAAGAGTTAACGTATATGTATTAAAGGAGTAATATTGGGATTTAAAAATGTTACAGTTAGGGTACTGGTTCTAGTATATTTGTTAAGTATATCATTGAATGCAGTAGAGTTTAGAGTTGGTAAAGGTAATTTTTCATGGGAGATGGGAATAGATAATTTTATGCAATCAGATGTTGATCTGGATATATTTACAGTCTCCTTCAATGAACATCACAGCAACTTTAATGATTCAAAACTTTATTACTTTTTTAGTGCAGACTTTTACGGTTCGGAAACACTCGATACCGTAACACAATTTGCATCCATACCGGTTACCACTACAATCCCTTTTTATGGAGGGTCTATCAGTGATGCCGTTGATCAATATACCAAAATACCTGTGCCGAGTGAATATAAGATCAGAGGGTTTGATCTGAATTTAGGAGTAGGGTATGATCTGTATAAAGAGAATAATAACTTCTTTGGTGTGGGTATCAATACAGGTCTCTCTATGCCTGTGATGAAAATGCGAAATTATATTGAAACAGCACAAGCGGTGTATGATCTGCTTGATGCGACGGATACAAGTTTGATGACCTACAAGTTTGGACCATCCTTACAGTTCAATTATGAGTTTGCACCCAGTGTCTCTCTTTACGGGTATGCCAGTTATGGTGTACAGTATGGAGATATAGACAATGACTGGTTTCTCTCTTCTATGAATGTGGACGGTACTTATGGGATTATTGATATAGGTATTAAATACATACCGTATAGAGGTAGTTATGATCTTGGTTGGTTCAATGCTAACCCTAAACTTTTCGTGACATTTGGGTTTACATCAAAAACCTGGAATATAGACAGTATGAATGTCAACCTCTCTAAACTCTTTCATGCAGATGTCTCAGGAATGTTCAACAATACTTTACGTATGCATAATGTCTATTTTGGTTTTGGATACCATTTTTAAACATGTTTTGCTAGAAATGCATTGAACTGATTGGCAAAAGCATGGGCATCTTTTTGTCCGAATGGTTTTGGACCACCCAACATCTCTCCACTCTCTCTAATGCTCTCCATAAGATTACGCATAGCAAGGTACTGTTTGATATTCTCAGTACTGTAGAGTTCTCCTCTGTGATCTATGGCATGGGCATTTTTAGAGATGACCCTGTCTGCTAGAGGGATATCTGCCGTGATAACCAGATCATTCCTTTCACACAACTCAACAATACGGTGGTCTGCTTCATCTGCACCAAGTTCCACCACAATATACTCTATATGGTTGGACTTTCCGATGTTTATCTTTTTATTGGCAATGACTTTGGTAGGTAAGCAGAGACGCTCAATAGAACGCAGAACAATGGGTTTTAAAAGGTTAGGAAAGGCATCACCGTCAATAAAAAGTGTCACAGAATCTCTTTTACGCGTCCTACTTCACCGGTATTGAGACGCACCTTTATACCGTGAGGGTGAGTAGGGGAGTTAGTGAGGATCTTTTGCACTTTACCGTAGGTAAGTCTACCTGTAGCCTGATCTTCTTTAAGTACCACCCCTACATCAAGTCCATATCTGATATCTGCTCTTTTTTGTCCGTTTGCCATATTATGCCTTGGGTGTATAGTTCAAAGCTTTTTTCACAGCATCAACAGAACAGAAGAAGAGGGCATCAAACACAGGATTGAGTTTGGTTGTGTTTTCATCTATCACATCAAACGGTTGAAAGAAGAATCCGGGACCATCTTCTTTAAGTGCCGGTTTTACATGAAATACAATAGGTTTAAGTGCACGTACAAGATTGAGTACTTTTTTGTAATTTTTCTCCTCTTTATTAGGAAGTAGATTATCTTGTTTCCCTTCGTTGATACGGGCTTTAAGAAGGAGTTGAAGTTTGTCATTGAAGATGACCTTATTCCATTTGATCTTCCCAAGTTCAATGGTAAATTCACTGTTCGCAGCTATCAGTGGATGAGGTTTTGTCTCTCTAATGGCTTCAAGCAGTTGCAAAAAGAAGTTTTTCCCGCCAAAATTGTTGGCACACTGCAGTAGTTTTTCATGATGAAGTTTTTTTTCTTCATCTGTAAGTGTATTAAAGTCACACATGTTTATTCTTTATGTTAATTTTGATGCAATTATACCTGAATTAATCAATACACCTAAGATTAATCAACTTTCTATATAATTATGATAATTATAAGTGAAGGGAAGAATTATGGGAAAGCAGCCACAAGAGGTCGAAGAGCTTGCAATAGTAAATAAAGAACATAAATATGCACGCTATGAGGATGTCAATAAAGAGCAGTTAGAAGAAGATGTAAATGCTATTAAAGAGACGATGGGTGCAGTAACAGAAGAAGATTTTCAGCATCTGTTAAAACTTGAAAAATGGGGAAGAATGTTCACTTTTTCAGGATACGGGCTGATCTTGCTTTTGAGTATTTTAGGGCTTGGTGGAGAGTTGAGTGCATTTCTTTTTTGGCCTATCGCAATTATTGCTGCACTACTTATTAGTACAGGAAATGTTGCCAGGTGGGCAGATGTTACACATCCCATTTTACACGGTGCATATGATAAAGTACCCAATATCCCTGAGCGTTATACAAAAAAGTATTTTGCTAAAGGTGCAAGACGTTATGTTGACTGGCTGGACTGGATCAAGCCCCAGGCTTGGGAGTATGAGCACAATATCATGCACCATTATCACCTTGGAGAGACGGAAGATCCGGACAATGTAGAGAAGAACCTTCAGTGGCTCATCCAGTCCAAAACACCGATGTGGCTTCGCTATGTGATCGTGTATGCTTTTGCAGGGATGTGGAAATTTCTCTATTATGCACCCAATACACTGAGAATTCTTGAAAATAAAAAAAATAGGGATCAACAAAAGCTGGAAGTGACTGACTATGAACTTGATCCTCGTACCAAAAACGGTTTGGAGCTGTGGATGGAGTATTATCTCCCCTATATTGTGATTAAATTTATTGTATTCCCGATACTTTTTTTACCGTTTGGGGCACAAGCTTCGATCAATGCACTGATTATCATTTTGATAGCAGAGTTCTTTGCCAATTTACACTCATTCTTGGTGATCGTACCAAACCACTCTGCAGAAGATATTTATATGTTTAATGAACCACATAAAAGTACCGGAGAGTTTTACCTTAGACAGATCATGGGATCTGTGAACTATAATACAGGTACGGACTTCTTAGACTTTGTACATGGTTTCCTTAACTATCAGATAGAGCATCATCTTTTCCCAAATATGCCGCACAGTTACTACCAGAAAATGCAGCCTATTGTGAAAGATATCTGCAAAAAGCATAATCTTGAGTACAGACAGGAGTCAGTGTTTAAACGTATAGGTATGACGATCGACCTGATGGTTGGGAAAACAAAATTGCTTAGAGTGGACGGGATTTAGTTAGTATCCCTCTATGATAGATAAACGTACAGACCGTATAGAAGAGATACTACTACGCAAACAACCGACACTGCAAGTGATGCTTGACGGTGTTCACAGTTCTCAAAACCTTTCAGCCATTTTACGAACATGTGATGGTGCAGGGGTACTTTACTTTCACTACAATACCCAAAAAAACCAAGATCTTCGTATACATAAGACCATTACACAAGGTGCACATCGTTGGGTAGAACGTATGCGTATAGACCATGAGAAGAGAGTTGATTTTTTAAAAGAGAAGCAGAAAATGGGGTTTCAGGTAGTGGTTACCCATTTGGCAAAAAATGCTGTCTCTTTTAGAGAGGTTGACTATACTAAACCAACTTTAGTGGTTATGGGAAATGAGAAAGATGGTGTGAGTAAAGAGGTGGTTGATCTAGCGGATGAAGTGATCATTATCCCAATGCAGGGAATGGTGCAGAGTTTGAATGTCTCTGTAGCTACGGCACTTATACTTTATGAGGCAGAGCGTCAACTTGAAGATGCGGGTAGATATTTGAAACCAGAGCTCGATAATGAACAAAGAGAGAGTCTACGTGATGCATGGCTTTATAGAGATATCATCGCTCGAAGAAGTAAAGGGAAGATCCCTTTATAGAGCGTTAATCGTGTTGATCACTTTTTTACAAAAGGTATGAATGTCAGGAAGTTCAAGATCTGTATCTCTCTGTTTTTTACCCCACATAGGTTCAGGAAAATAACTGTCTTCTTCAAAACGTGCCATGATATGCCAGTGCACATGTGGCATGTAGTTCCCAAAAGAGGCAATGTTGATCTTTTTTGGACGGTAGTAGGCAAGCATCTCTTTTTCTATGACATCAAGCAGAGTATAAATTGTTAACTTTATATCTGTAGGCACTTCACTCATCTCTTTGTATGGAATTTGTGTGAAGATCTTGAGCCAAGGGATTTCACTCTCTTCGATCTCTATTTTAATCGTTTCATTTTCATAGATCACTGACATTAACGTATCCTTTTTATAGCATAGTTTCCAAGTTTATAGATGTGTGAAGCCTGTTTGGTCTCTTTTAGTGGTGTAACAATGACATCTGCCGCATTTTTTGCAAAGTTCTCATCATAGGGCTGGTTACTGAGGTTTGCAGAGGTTGTGTATGCCCATTTAAGACTGTTCAGGAGTAGAAGATGATGTTTATCCTTCACCACACGGTAAGAGTAGTTGTTTGGCATAATAAAGGTTGTTTTAACCGCACGTCTAACCCTATTTTTATGAAAAGAGGGGACACGGGTAAAGGTTTTTAGTGTCTGAAGGCTATTGACTGCTTTAATGTAGTGCTTAAGAGGAGGACGCTGTTTAATAGCTGTGAGTCTTTCTTCATTTTGTGACACAAACCCTATGGTTGTATCGGTTTGAGTAAGAAAGACCAGTTTTTTTAACTCTCCACTCCTCACTTCTTACTCCTCACTAACTAAGGTAATCCTGTAATGCTTTAGGCTCAAGTTCTCCGCCTGTAGCTTTAAGCTCTTTGATCGCCATGGCTGTTGCTTTTGCAGCGGCTAGTGTAGTGAAATATGCCACATGGTTTGCAAGTACAGACTGTCTGATGGTCTTTGCATCAGATTTGCTAGATGAATTGTCTGAAGTATTTACAGCGATGGCTATCTCTTCATTTCTTATCATATCATCAATATTTGGACGACCTTCAGAGATCTTGAGTACTTTTGTTGAAGTAACACCTGCAGCTTCCAGCGCAGAATGTGTCCCTGAAGTAGCAACGATCTCAAAACCAAGATCAGTGAACATTTTACCCACTTCACCGGCATTTGGTTTATCTGACTCAGTAAGCGAAAGGAATACTTTACCTTCAAGTGGAATGTTGTTCTTGGAAGCGAACTGAGACTTTGCAAATGACATACCGAAGTTGTCTGAGATACCCATCACTTCACCGGTAGATTTCATCTCAGGTCCTAAGATCAGGTCTGAACCGGGGAGTTTATTGAATGGGAATACTGCTTCTTTCACGGCAACATGCCCTTTGAGATTAGGCTCCATGATCTTTTTCTCAAAGTTTACGACGTTAAAGGTATCGTAGAATTTGAGTGCCTCTTTCAAATTACCTTGTACCATGACTCTTGTAGCTACTTTAGCAAGAGGAACACCGGTTGCTTTACTTACAAACGGTACGGTTCTCGATGCTCTAGGGTTGACCTCAATAAGGTAGATCTCATCCTTATGGATCGCATATTGAATGTTCATAAGACCTACAACGCCAAGACCCAGTGCGATCTTTGCTGTCTGTTCTTTTACCTCTTCTTGAAGTTCTGTAGAGATACTTACAGGAGGCAGAGAGCAAGCAGAGTCACCGGAGTGAATGCCGGCCTCTTCAATGTGTTGCATCACCGAACCGATGTAGACATCTTTACCGTCACAGATAGCATCCACATCAAGCTCAATAGCGTTGTCAAGGAATTTATCTATCAGTACCGGTGCATCATGAGAGACAGAGACAGCTTCATCCATGTATTGGTTAAGTTCATCATCTGAGTAAACGGTTTTCATACCACGTCCACCCAATACAAATGAAGGACGTACAAGTACAGGATAGCCAATACGATTTGCAACCACAAGTGCTTTGTCTTTTTCAAAGACTGTACCGTTTTCTGGCTGCTTAAGTCCCAAATCATTAATAAAGGCAGAGAAAAGTTCTCTATCTTCAGCAAGGTCGATGACTTTTGCCGTGGTGCCAGAGATCTTTGCACCGATCGCTGTAAGGTTCTTTGCCAGTTTCAATGGTGTTTGTCCACCAAAGTGAACGATCACCCCATCCGGGTTTTCAAGCTCGATCACATTTCTTACATGCTCAAAGTCGATCGGTTCAAAGTAGAGAATGTCAGATGTGTCATAATCGGTAGAGACTGTCTCAGGGTTACAGTTATACATGATAGACTTGATACCCATATCTTCCAGGGCAAATGCTGCATGTACACAGCAGTAGTCAAACTCAATTCCTTGACCGATACGGTTAGGACCACCACCGATCACCAGTACTTTCTTATCATTGGTCACTGAGCTTGTCGAAGTGGCAGAAGCAGGAAGCTTCGTAATGTTCGTGGTTGAGTAGAGGTACGGAGTCAATGCCTTGAACTCTGCTGCACAGGTATCTACTTCATTATATTCAAGGGTTACGCCCATTTTATCTCTTGCGGTATAGATATCATTTTCTGTAAGGTTTAGCCCCTCTTTTGCATTGATCACTTCAGCGATCATGGGGTCAGAGAAACCTTCGGATTTGACTTGACGGAGTCTAGTGGCATCTGAGAGCAGAGCAATATCCATCTCTTTTTCTCTAAGGGCTAACTCTTCAAGCTGGTAGAGGAACCATCTGTCTATCTTACAGAGATCAAAGATCGCATCGACACTCATACCGCGTCTCAAGCCTTCAAATACATACAGCATGCGGCTTTCATTGGGGCGACGGATCTCTCTTATAAGCTCTTCTCCGTCACATTTGATAGGGTTAAACCCTGTGAGTCCTGTCTCTAGTGAGCAGAGTGCCTTCTGGAAAGACTCTTTAAAAGTGCGACCAATACTCATCGCTTCACCTACAGATTTCATAGCTGTGGTGAGTGTAGAATTTGCAAGAGGGAACTTCTCAAAGGTAAATCTAGGAAGTTTTGTTACAATATAGTCAATGACCGGCTCAAATGATGCAGGTGTACCTGTAATATCGTTGGTGATCTCATCAAGGGTAAATCCGACAGCTAGAAGTGTTGCTACTTTAGCGATAGGATAACCGGTTGCTTTAGAGGCAAGTGCAGAGGAACGGCTTACTCTCGGATTCATTTCAATGACGATCATACGACCGGTATCTGGATTGATAGAGAATTGTACGTTGGATCCACCAGTATCTACACCTATTTCACGTAAGATCTTGAAAGAGGCATCTCTCATATTTTGGTACTCTTTGTCTGTAAGTGTAAGGGCAGGAGCCATAGTAATACTATCACCTGTATGGACACCCATAGGATCAAAGTTTTCAATAGAACATACGATGATGCAGTTATCTGCCTTGTCACGGATAACTTCCATTTCGTACTCTTTCCAACCAAGCAATGACTCCATAATTTCAATTTCATTGATGGGTGATGCATCTAGTCCCTCTTGGGCGAGTTTCTTGAATTCGTCTATATTATACGCTACACCAGAACCACCACCAGCCATGGTAAATGAAGCTCGTGAAATAACAGGAAATCCTATCTCTTTAGCAAGTGTAAGTGCTTCTTCAAGGTTATAAGCATTGGCACTTTTTGGTAAATCCATACCGATTTTTATCATCGCTTCATTAAATAGCTGTCTATCTTCACCTTTTTTAATGGCTTCAGGATCGGCTCCTAAGAACTTAATACCTTTAAGCATACCAGCATCATTCATATCCATAGCAACGTTGAGTGCAGTTTGCCCACCCATTGTCGGTAAGATGGCATCTACATTCTCTTTTTTAATGATCTTGGAGATCACTTCAGGAGTGATAGGTTCCACATAGGTTCTGTCGGCAAACTCAGGGTCTGTCATGATCGTTGCAGGGTTAGAGTTGATAAGTACAACTCTATAGCCTAACTCTTTAAGTGTTTTAGCTGCTTGTGTTCCTGAATAGTCAAATTCACAAGCTTGTCCAATCACAATTGGGCCTGAACCGATAAGTAAAATAGTTTTGATGTCTTCGCGTTTTGGCATGGAGAAATACCCTTGATTTTTAGTTTGATATTATACGTTAAAGAGGCTCAAAAAGCCCTTAAGAAAGCCCTTGTTGAAGGGCTTTTTTTAGAAGAGGTCCAAACTACTTGGTTTAGGCTTTGGTTTAGGTCTTGGTTTAGGTCTTGGTTTGCGTTTTTTACGTACTTTTTTCTTTATGACTTTTTTCGGTGGTTCTATTTTCTCTACAGGGATTTCCGGTTCGATCACCTCTTCTTGTGTCTGATCAATACGACTTGGAATACTTGAAATGATCGGTAGAGTCTGATTATGTTCAGGTGCTATGATCTGTGTTCCATTCTGATCAGTATTGAAAAAAGCAGATTGATTAATATCAATGACAGATGCCGGGATACATTGTGGTACAGCAGGCTTTGGAAAATGTGTAGCATTGCTGTCAAAATTTTGAGCAAGTGTAGCTTTTGCATTATTGATAAGGAAAAAAGTCTTAGGATGAAAAATATCACTGTATGTTTTTATATGAGCGACTTTATAGGAGCTTTGTACCTCTATTTTTTTGACAATCCCTACAGGAACACCTGCAAAGAAAATATCATCCAACCCTGAAGTAACGACTCTGTCACCTACGACTATTTTATGCCATTTTGGGATGAATTTAATGATCATCTTATTTTTTTCTACACCCATAGTAATACCGGGAGCTTTATCTTTCCCTACAAAGACGGAAAAACGGCATTTTTCATCAGAAGTAAGATATCCATAGAGTTGATTATTATGTACTTTAGCTGTTCCTGCTACGACAGTACCTTGTATGAGTCCATAGAGTTTATCTTCTATAAGTGCTTTAGGTTTGGTAAGAATGATCTGTGAAAAACTATTGAGTTTCACATAGGAGATCGTCTCTGCTATCGAAATATTGTGTACAGGTAATCTGGAGAGTTTAGGCAGAACATCATAAATATTTTTAATTTGTTTAATATAGTGGGTCTGTTCAAGGAGACGTTTACGTAAAATACGGTTCTCTTTGGTCAGTTTTTCGATAGACTCTTTTTGAAAAATATAGGAGTGACTTTTATTTTCAATATTTTGTGTGAAATTCTTATAGTTCTGTTTGATCGGGTTAATAATACCCAGAAGCGTATCGGCGATACGCTCATCATTTCTTGTCAATAGTACTGTTAAAACCAATAACAGTGTAACAATAATAACGATTCTAGTCTTCATATGCCATTTGTTGAAGGATATCTATTTCGTCAAGTGCTTTACCTGTACCTTTAGCAACAGCAAGTAGGGGATCTTCTGCAATATATACAGGGATCTTTACAATATCTGAAAGATATTTATCGAGTCCACGAATAAGTCCTCCCCCTCCTGTGAGAACAATACCGTTCTCAACAATATCCCCTGCAAGTTCAGGTGGTGTTTGTTCTAGTACATCTCTAAGTGCATCTGCTATCTCTTCTAAAGAATCTTTCATTGCAGCTCTAAGGTGCTCAGAAGTAATATCAATAGAAGCAAGACTACCTTCAACCTGATCTCTCCCGCGAACAGCCGTTGTAAGTTCCTCTTCTAGAGGTATGGCAGTACCGATCTTTATCTTAAGCTCTTCTGCAACACGTTCTCCGATAAGTAGATTGAAATTCTTTTTGAGATAATCAACAATGGATTGATCAATATGATCACCGGCAACACGAATGGACTTAGAAATTACAAGCCCTCCGAGTGATGTTACACCTATCTCAGTGGTTCCTCCGCCGATGTCAACCACAAGGTTACCATTAGGATCTTTTACCGGGATACCTGCACCGATCGCAGCTGCCATAGGTTCTTCTATAAGATAAACATATCTGGCTCCGGCTTGTTCTGCAGACTCTCTTACGGCACGTCTCTCTACCTGTGTTAACCCATAAGGGACACAAATAATAATACGGGGAGAGAAAAATCTTTTTCTGTTGTGTGCTTTCTCAATGAAATAGCGGATCATCATCTCTGTGACTTCAAAATCAGCAATCACTCCGTCCTTCATGGGACGTATCGCTTTGATGTTCCCCGGAGTTTTCCCTACCATGTCTTTTGCTTCCTGACCTACTGCCAAGATACGTTGTTGACCATGTTTATCATACTGGATCGCTACAACTGACGGTTCATTGATACTGATTCCCTGACCTTTTACAAGAACAAGTGTATTTGCTGTTCCCAGATCGATCGCAAGATCATTAGAAAACATTCCTAATATTTTTTTAAACATCTATTTTTATCCTTTTAATAGCGTATTTACGCAGTTTTTTTATCTTTAATATAAAGAGGTTTTGCCCCTGTTTCTACAACTTCTTCGGTGATGATGACCTCATAGCCTTCAAGTTCCGGTAGTTCATACATAATGTCAAGCAGTACATCTTCAAGTATAGAACGTAGTCCTCTTGCTCCGGTTTTTCTGTCTATAGCTCTTTGTGCAATAAGATTCAGTGCTTCATCTTCAAAATTCAGTTTTACATTGTCGATCTCAAAAAGTTTCTGATATTGTTTGACCAAAGAGTTTTTAGGTTCTATCAAAATACGCACCATATCTTCTTGACTGATCTCACCCAATGTTGCAAGTATATGAAGACGACCTATAAGCTCCGGTATAAGACCAAAAGAGACAAGATCCTCTGATTCCACAAGATGAAGAAGGTTCTCTTCTTCTTTCTTCGAACGTTTAGCCTGACCAAAACCTAAAGTATTGGAACCAAGTCTTCGTTTAAGAATGTCATTTAAACCGTCAAATGCTCCCCCACAAATAAAGAGGATATTGGATGTGTCAATTTGAATAAAGTCTTGATTTGGGTGCTTACGTCCGCCTTTTGGCGGGATATTTACAACAGAACCTTCTATCAGTTTAAGCAGTGCCTGTTGTACACCTTCACCTGAGACATCACGTGTAATGGAGCGATTCTCTCCCATTCTTGCGATTTTGTCTATCTCATCGATAAATACGATCCCTTGTTCTGCCAACTTCGGGTCACCATCTGCTGCCATAAGCAGTTTAGTAAGGATGTTCTCAACATCTTCACCGACATATCCTGCCTCAGTAAGGTTCGTTGCATCTGCAATAGCAATAGGTACATTTAAAAATCTGGCGATAGTCTGTGCCAAAAGTGTTTTTCCTGAACCGGTAGGTCCTATGAGAAGTACATTGGATTTTGCGATCTGCGTATCATCTTCGATGTTGTCTCTGAAAATACGTTTATAGTGGTTATATACAGCAACAGAGAGGGTCTTTTTTGCATTTTCCTGACCAATGATATAGTCATCTAAAAGTGCATTGATCTCTTTGGGTGTATAAAGTGTATGTGCTCCCAATTCTGCTTGTGTCTCTTCGGGTTCTTCTTCCCCAAAGAGGATCTTATAAGCAGAGATCACACAGTTTGAACAGATATATGCACTCTCTCCTGCAATGAGTGGATTCTCTTCACTCTCATTGGCTGAACAGAAGCTACATTCTTTAATTGGCATTTTTTATCCTCATATCTTTTTATTTTCTTGTAAAAGGGATACCTCTTTTAGAGGTCTTGATAAATTCACAAAGCATTTTTACTTTTTCAAAATCACTTGTCTCAAAAAGTCTCTGAGCTACTTCCTGCAATGGATTACCTTGCTCAAAAAGTTCTCTGTAAGCAACTTTGAGTGCATTGATCTCCTCTCTGCTTACCTGTCTTCTAAGTCCGGTAAGGTTGAGTCCACGTAGGTTGGCACGGTTACCTTCTGCCAGACAGAATGGCGGGATATCCTGTGCCAAGGCACTGGCTCCGCCTATCATTGCATAGTCACCGATGTGGACGAATTGGTGTACAGGTGTAAGTCCACCGATGACCACATGGTTACCAAGCTCAACATGTCCTGCAAGTGTTGCACCGTTTGCCAAGATACAGTGATCACCCATGATCACATCATGACCTAGATGGACATATCCCATCAGAAGGTTATCATTACCTATTTTAGTGACAGAACCGCCACCTTTGGTTCCGGGGTTAAGTAGAGTGAACTCTCTGATGGTGTTATTGTCACCGATAATAAGCTGTACAGGCTCACCGTCATACTTGAGGTCCTGAGGGATCGTCCCCACAGCGGAGTGAGAGAAGATACGGTTATGCTTACCGATCGTTGTATCTCCCTCAATCACAGCGTGTGAAGCCACAGTTGTATTATCACCGATTCTTACTTTCGGACCGATGTATGCAAAAGGACCGACAGAGACATTGTCACCTAGAACGGCACCTTCTTCTATCACGGCACTTGGATGGATGATGGACATGTGAACCTACTTTTTATTTATCTACGATCATAGCTTTAAGCTCAGCCTGTGCAACTACTTTGTCATCGACATAAGCCTTTGCATCAAG
>Ga0256827_10002126_pt1 | contig 12798 bp, 12 predicted proteins | sample CV84metaG_FD_185977 | JGI IMG/M metagenome (GOLD analysis project Ga0256827, IMG submission 185977) | Hydrothermal vent microbial communities from East Pacific Rise, Pacific Ocean - CV84 | ecosystem: Environmental > Aquatic > Marine > Hydrothermal vents | place: Pacific Ocean: East Pacific Rise... | reverse complement strand
TGCTTCAGGTAATGGTGCATTTGCAGGAATGTGTAAATGTACAGTAATAATACCGTCATTATCAAAAGTATGTAAACGTTTACGAATCTGTTTTAACCAGTCTTTCCCCATCTCTTCAACTGTTAAAGTGGCATAACGATCCTCTTCATATTTTTCTTCTGAAAACAGAGTATATTCTTGTTCAGGCAGTGCAGTCTCATTTGTTAGTGTTAGCATTTCTATGGAAGAGAGTAATTTTTCACTAATCTCTTGATGTACTTTTGGTACATAAAGCATAGTAGATTTAAAACCATTTGGGGCTATGAGAGCATAGAGTAAACTCTCTCTGTTCTCTTCATCAGTATCTAACCCTACGAACTCTGCCTGATCATGTACAGAGAGTTTTAAAGCTGTAGGAATGAACTTGTATGCCATTAGTAAACGCTGAGATTTGGTATGGGCTGTTACTAGTTTAGAGTAAAGAACACGCAACCCACTTTTCCCTTGTTGAATGTAGTCCAATTGCATCCGTGTCACACGCAATAATGCACGATTTAGTCTGTATTTCGGTCGAGACATCAACATGCCTGCCTCAGCAATGGCATCACAATATTCTGAACGGAAAAAGGCAGAATTTATGGCTATGTCATCTTCACTGTTTTTACCAATAAAGGAGATGATTTTTTCATCTTTAATAGCCTCTTCTAACTCTTTACGATAATAGAAAATCTCTTTTACATAAGAGTAACGATAAGTGAAATAGGTAAGTTCCATTAATTCATAAGCATCTTTAGGCTTGGCAAGAGTAACTTTTAGTTTCTCTTTACCATAAAGAGCAAGTTCCTTTTGGCTTATCTCCTCTTCTTGCTTTAAGGAGTGAAATGCTTTAAAACGTTTTTCAAAGCGTAGTACCCAGCCATCATTTCCTCTGTTTTGAAATTTTACTGCATCTGTCAAACTTTCAATGAGAAAAAAGGGAAGTCCAGCTAAAGAGTCTGTTGGATTTTTACTATCATAAACTGGTAGATTTTCTTCATCTACTGGTAAGCCTCTGTTTTCAAAGTAAAAACTCAAGCCCTGCTCTATAGGTTTGCACTCAATCTTGAAATTTTCATCTTTATCAGGAAGAAGAGCATCTATAATGAATGCTGCAGCCTCTTCTGCAGCCAATTCGAGTTGCTGCACCTCTGTATCGTTTGCACCAAAAAAACGACCTGTTTCAGCTACATAAGAGCGAATAATACCTATAGCTTGTAGGTCATGGTATGTTGAAAGGTGTGTTATCAAATTTTACTTCCTTTTTTAAATAACAATCGTGGTAGAATAATGATTATCATAGTTTATCGAAAAATATATAAGGAACTTTATGGAAGCCCATTTTTATGAAGAAGAAAACCATCTTATCGTTGTTGCATCAGGGAAACTTGATACTATTCATGCACCAGAATTTACGCAATTTTTAAAAGAACAATTAAGTACAAAACCTAGCTCTTGTTTACTTGACCTAACTACAGTTTCTTTTTTATCAAGTTCAGGACTACAATCCCTGCTTACTGGTGCCAAAATCGCTAAAAAAGAGAATTTTGACTTTGCTGTTTTTGGAATGAAGGAGATGGTCGCAGATGTTTTTAGTATGTCAGGCTTTGACCAATTTATTAAAAGTTATGCATCCAAAGAAGATGCATTAGCAAAGTCATGACCATAGATATACATTTAGACAATATGGCTATAACATTGGTTTCCATTGAGACAAAGCTCAATTCTCTTGCCAACGTAATTTCCGAAGAGAAAATGTACAAAGCAAATTTTATCTGTGAAGAGATTTTAACAAATCTAGCACGACATGCAGATTTTGAAGAGAGAGATCCCCATGCTACTCTTTCTCTAGTTAGCTCCAATACAGATACCTTGACTCTATTGTTTAGCGACAACTCCAAACCGTTTAATTTGTTAACTTTTCCCGATCCTCAAATGAGTCTCGATATTGATGAGAGAGAAATAGGTGGACTAGGTATCTTTCTCACTAAAAAATATGCAAAAGTCCTTGAATACTATTATGAAGATGGATACAATATGCTAAAGGTGATTTTGTGAATAGTATCTCTTTACGTTTTGCACTCTCTGCTGTGGCAGGGTCCCTTCTTATACTTGCACTGATTGGTGGTGTGAATTACTATTTTCTCAAACAAGAGTTACTCCATGATGCAACTGTAAAAGCTGAACTCATAGAAAAAAATGCTGTTAATGAAATACACAATATTCTTATTCAGACTAAAATAACAATCAATACAATGAAAGAGCGATTGGAAAATGAAGGTTATAAAAAAGAGACGCTAGATAAAGTCATTAAAGATGGATTATCGGAAGAGTCCTATTTCTTTGGTTCTGCAATGGCTTTTGAGCCTCATGTACTTAGGGACAAAATGTTTTGTCCATACTACTATAAAAAAGATCATACCATTGCCTATAAAGATGTATCTTTAAATAAAAATTACGATTATACTATACAACAATGGTACACGCTTCCAAAAAATGCTAAAAGTTCCAAATGGTCAGAACCATATTTTGATGATGTTGGAGGAGAGATACTTATGACTACCTATGGTACTCCTGTGATGCATAATGACAAATTTGCAGGTGTGTTGACTATTGATCTATCCTTAGAGAGACTTGAGAAGATTATCTCTGCAATTCATATTTTAAAATCTGGTTATGCCTTTTTGCTCTCTAATAATTATAAAATATTGGTACACCCAGATAGTAAAAAAATTATGACTACCTATAAAAATAAGACTTTACAATTTAATCAATGCATACAAAAGGGTAAAGAGTGGGTTTACTATGCACCAGTTGCTTCCACGGGTCTTATACTTGGTATTGTACTTCCCGAAAGTGAACTTTTTGCTTCACTCAATAAAATATCATTAATCTCTATTATTTTAGCAGTTATAGGAAGTATTCTTCTGATTATTATTATGCTACTTATCTCTCGCCGTATTACTGGTCCTATCAAAGAAGTAACCAAGCTTACTCAAGAAATTGCAAATGGTAATTTTGAAAAAAGAATTATACTGAAAAAAACAAAAGATGAAATCTATTATCTTTCTCGTTCTATTAATCGCATGCAGGAGAGTATTCAAAACTATATTTCTGACTTGAAAGAGGCTACCATTAAAGAGGAGCGTGTAGAGAGTGAACTCACTATTGCCAAGTCGATACAAATGTCTATGCTTCCACATGCATTAGAGCAGAACCCATACATCTCCATTGCAGCCATGTTGAAACCTGCTAAAGCCGTGGGAGGAGACTTTTATGATTTCTTCTATATTGCTGAAGATCAGCTCTGCTTTGTAATGGCAGATGTCTCAGGGAAAGGTGTACCTGCTGCCATGTTTATGTCTGTTACCATGTCTTATATCCGTGCCTACAGTAGTAAACAGTTACCTTCGAAAATTGTAAAAAGAGTCAACAATACCATTGCTAAAAATAATGATGCCAATATGTTTGTAACACTGTTTTTAGGTATTTTAGATGTAAAAAGTGGGGAATTTACTTATGTTAATGCTGGACATACCTCTCCCTATATTGTAACAACTGTTGGTGAAGTAAGCGTATTGAAATCTTCAAATAATCCTGTTGTAGGTGCTTTCGAAGGCTTAGAATATGATGATTATACTATGACATTAAAAAAAGATGAAAAACTTTTTTTATATACAGATGGTGTGACGGAAGCGTTTTCTGAAGATGATGAACAATTTGGTGAGAAGAGGTTAGAAGAGATACTATCTCATAGTAAACATATCTTATCTGAAATATGTGTAGAGAGAGTAAAAAATGCCATTACAGAGTTTGCTGGAGAGTGTGAACAGAGTGATGACATTACAATGCTTGTGATTGAAAAAAGATAGTACTGGCAATGCAACTTTTGGTTGCATTACTACACTATTGCCTAGTGCTTTTCTTTAACTGTAGTTTATCGTATCCATATACATCATCAAAAAAACGTACCGTACCATCTTTGTCCACAAGTGCAGTCAAATAAACAATATCTACAGGTACAGTTTGAGATAATCTGAAAGGTGTTTTCTTATTCTCATCCAAAATTATTTTTGCTTTTGCTGCATCAATTCTGGGTTCTATTTCTGCAAAAGTATCAAGCAAATCAAAAGGTTTTGACAATCTTACACAGCCATGGCTCAATGCTCTGTAATCTTTCACAAACAGATACCGTTCATTTGTATCATGCATATAGACAGAGTATTTATTTGGAAAAAGGTATTTTACTTTTCCTAAAGCATTTGTTTCACCAGGAGATTGCATAAATCGGTAAGGAGGTAGTCTCTTTGTGTATTTATGCCAATTTACAGAGTATGGATTGACCTTTTTTGAATGCTCTGAATACCCAGTATGAATTTCTATATGCTTCTTATTTGTATATCCTGGATCTTTAAGTAGCTTCGGTACTGTTTCATGCCTAATGATACTTGGTGGAATACGCCAATATGGGTTCAATACAATTGTTCTGACCCTACCGTAAAAGATAGGTGTTTCATGCCCTTTGCGACCCGTAATAACTCGCATGGACTGTATGATTTTTTTACCATCATACATATACATGGAAAAAGAAGGAATATTGACATAAATATGGTAACGATCAGCATTACGTTTAATCCACTTAATACGATCTAAATTAAGTTTGAGTTTGCTTACCTTCTCTTCTGCACTTGCATTCAGTGCCTGTCGTGTCATTTTTCCTATATATCCTTTTGTTTCCAAACCATGTCTGCCTTGAAATTTTTTTATAGCTTCAACTAAGCATCCTGCATAGTGTGTACCTGTTTCGTTCTCATCACAGACATAGTCACCCTCTATAGCCAATCTTTCTCTCAGTGCTGGTACAACAGGATCATGCATACCAGGTTTCATGTTTTTAAAATTAGGTAACTTTTCCCAGCCTCCCTGAGCTACAATATTCTGATATTTTTTTAAGGCATTCAGCATTCTGTTATAGTGGTTGAACGGTGGTGTTGCTTTTTTAAAAGCAACACTAAGTGATTTGTGTTTAAGAGATTCTATGAGTAAAGATTCTGGTGTTTCTAAAATAGGATGCACCGTCCATACACCATGTTTCATAGTTGTATGAATAGTATGTTCAAACTTTTTCCAGTCTATGTCTCCATACAGTTTATGCGACATAAAATCTTGATACAACTTAGCAATTTTAAACTCTTCTTTTGCAATTTTCTCTTTCTCTTTAGCTACTTTGGCATTTTTTACTGTTTGATACTCTTGGTAAATACTACTGTTTTTATTGAGTGTAATATCTGCATCTATTTGTGAAAAAAGTGTCTTTGTATATTTTGTTAGCCCCTCTTCTGTAATCCAGATAGGCTCATATTCTAACAACTCATACATCGCTTTAAGTCTATCTTTCTTATCTTTTCCCATGAGTCGTGTTGCCAGTTTTCTGTACTTTGCTTGTTTCGCTTCAGTTACAGACAAATTTAAATCTTGTGTAAAAGTTTTATTTACAATTCTCTCATTGGCAATTTCATCAATGGCAGCCATGACACTTTTCTCTTTCACAGCTTTTTGAAGTAAGGTCACAGCATTGTATTTACTCTTTTTGTCTTTTAAAATACCAGCAATACTTTTTGCATAGAGTTGCATAATGGCTATTTCCATTTTTGCTTTATCGGCAAGGGAATCAGACTTAAATACGTTGTCTTCATTTGGTAGCAATTTCTCATATGCTTCTTTTAGTTTAGGATGTAATCCTTGCTGAAAGTCATTTTTTAACTCTGTAAATAACATTTCACTATGGTATGTCAAATAGTCTTTATCGACCCATATTGGCTCATAATTGATTGTACTATAAAGGTGTTTTACTGTTTTGGAAGCATGCTTTAACTGCTTCTTCATCTCTACTTTAAACTCTTTATTGAAGGCTATTTTATCTTGTTGTTCAACTTCTTGAAAGCCTTCATTTGCAGACAATGAGAGTATTATTACCATCACCATCATGATTATCGCTTTTATTTTAATTCCTGTCATCTCTTCCCTTGATTAGATTTTCACTTTTTATGGTATCAGATTAATGGTTACAACAGGATAAATACGATTTTTTACTTAGGGTTTTAGAGGGTTTGTGGTATTATTTTAATATGATTTAAATGCAAAAATTAAGTTGTTTAATGGTGTTAAAATTTCCCGAAATATAAGGAATAATGTAATGTATGAAATAGTAAGTATTTTGCTACTGTTAGCTATGCTTTTATCGATGATACGATTTTTAAAAGGACCAACTTTGAGTGACAGAGTAGTTGCCTTTGATGTTATTGGTATTATGGCACTCTCTCTACTTGTAATATTGGCTCTTTACTTTAAGCGATCTGTTTATCTTGATATTGCTTTAGTTCTTGGAGCCATAGGTTTTCTTGGAACAACAGTATTTGGAAGATACATAGAGAAGGGAATATAAAAAATGGTTTTTATCGGATTCTTTTTTATCTTTATGGGTATTTTTAGTTTTTTAATTAGTGCTGTAGGGCTAATACGAATGCCTGATGTATATACTCGTATTCATGCTGGAGCAAAATCTCCAACCATGGCTACAATATTAATAATTACAGGGGCTATATTTATAGAGCCTAGTTGGATGCCAAAGTTAATACTACTCGCTATGTTTATACTAGCTACAAATCCACTATCGTCTTCTGTTATAGCAAGAGCTTCACGTAAGGCAGGTGTACCATTTTCAACTGACAATATGTTAGATGAGTTGAAAGATTTTAAGGAGAAAGAGGAATGACAGGCTTAATTATATTGGCTACTTTTATTGCTGTTATAGTGGTTGCTTTTGCTACTGTTATACAAAAAAAACTTCCTGATACTATTATTCTTTTTATGGGAGTAGGGCTTGGTGCAGTTGTTCTGTTTTTTGTATTTCAAGCACCAGATGTTGCTTTAACAGAAGCTGTAATCGGTGCAGGAATATCTTCACTAATTTTCTTAATAGCACTAAAACAGTTTAAGGAGGTAGTATGAATTTAAAAAGAGATGTCTCAACAAGAACATATAGTGGTTTTGCACTCTCTGCCTTGCTTGTACTTACTATTCTGAATGTATTACTTCAAAATGTGCCAGAAAAAGTAGAACGAGCAGGGGAAAAACTCTTGACTCTGAATGCTCAAGAGGGTGTTGCCAATGCAGTAACAACTGTAGTTGTTTTCTTTCGTGGCTTCGATACCCTTGGCGAGATAGCAGTACTTTTTATTGCAGCTTTGGGAATAGGGCTTATGTTGAGTAGTTATAGTATAAAAGAGCATAAGGAGGAGAGTAATTTTATTTTACAAAAAGCATCAAAACTTCTTTTTCCTATTATCGTACTATTTGGTGTATATGTTATGATTTATGGGCATTTAAGCCCTGGAGGTGGATTTCAGGGGGGAGTTATTATTGCATCGGGTGTTCTTCTTCTCCTTATATCAGATCAGAATTTTGAAGTGCCTCACTCGATTATTTCTACTTTGGAAACTTTTGCTGGTATTTCATACGTACTCATAGGGCTTATAGGTTTGTTAGTAATAGATAATTTTTTAGGGAACTTTCTACCACATGATATTTCTGAAATGGGAATGCTACTTTCTGGTGGTATTATTCCTCTGGTATATATTGTTGTAGGTATTAAAGTTGGAAGTGAAATGTCTCTCATAGTACAACACATGATAAAAAGGAGTGATGATGATTGAAACATTTTTAACATACTTAAATCAAGATAGTACAATCACTGCCATAGTCAATATATGTTCAATGACCCTATTTTTCATTGGACTTTTTGGACTCTTAACACATAGACATATTTTAAGAATATTTATCTCTATCTCCATTATGGAGATAGCAATTTTTCTTTTCTTCATTGGAAATACTTTTAACAAAGCATTTACCGCACCTCTTTTGGGAGATGGGCATACAGAATTTATAGCTATGAACGATCCCATTCCTCATGCTATGATTCTTACAGCCATTGTCATTGGCATGGCAGTATTTGCACTTGGTGTCTCTTTTGCTATTGAATACTATAAACTTACTGGAAAAACAGATATTAACGATATGAATGAAATGGGTGAATTATGAGTAGTATTTATTTTATAGCACTTCCTCTCTTGTTTGGTTTTGCTACACCACTCTTGGCTAAACTTGGTAAAAATGGCATAGCTTATGTATCTACACTGATGCAGGCAGGACTGTTTCTTTTGGCACTCTCTCTACTGCTTTCAACTACATGGCATGTTGAGGTTATCTCTATTGCTCCACCTCTGGGAATATCTTTTGTTTTAAATAAAGCATCACTCTTTTTTGTACTGCTTTTTACATTTATGATGATGATGTTCTCTTTTTACTATTTGGGTTTACGAAAAACAGACCCCTATAAAAGTGAAGGTAAATTTTTCATTCTGATAAATATGCTCTTAGCTGCAAGCATTGGGTTGGTACTTAGTTCAGATATTTTTAATGCTTATGTCTTTTTTGAAATAGCAGGAGTTTCTGCCTATATTTTATCTGCTTACAGAAAAACACCTAAAGCTTTAGAGGCAGGATTAAAATATTTAATCACAGGAATGATAGCTTCAATATTTCTTCTTTTAGCCATTACTTTGATTTACATTTATTTAGGTTCTCTAAATTTAGCTGTATTGAGCCAAACTTTCCATACTTTGCCTTACAATATAAAAGTATTGATTTCATTATTCTTACTTATAGGTTTTGGCTTTAAAGTGGAAATTTTTCCATTGAACTTTTGGGTGACCGATGTCTATGAAGGGTCAGACTCTCTTGTCAATGCACTTTTCTCTGGTATTGTTGTGAAGTCATATCTTTTTGTGTTTTTTCATATTTTATACCTCTTTATGCCTCATTCAGAATTTTCAACTTTCCTCATTATCTTAGGGGTTGTTTCTATGGTTGTGGCTGAGATAGTGGCATTGAAGCAGACTAACTTAAAAAGAGTTTTTGCCTACTCCTCTTTAGGACAGGTTGGGTTCATTTTTGCTGTGATGGCATCTGAAAATGTTTATGCACTTACAGCAGCACTCTTCATAGTTTTAGCACACTCTTTAGCAAAGATGATGATATTTTTCATTATCACATCTATTCAAAGATCATACAACAGTGTAAACATTGAAATACTCAAAGAACTTAACTCACCGTTTTTAAGAGTGATGCTACTTCTCTCTATGCTCTCTCTGCTTGGTATTCCACTCTTGGCAGGGTTCGTTGGTAAGTTTTTGGCACTTAAAAGTTTTGCAGTCAGTGGAGAGTTCATAATCTTAGCAGTAATTGTTATAGCCTCTTTAATAGAGAGTATCTATTATTTCAAAATAACTGCTAATCTTTTCTCAAAAGATACTAAAAGAGAAAAGGTACTACTGACACTTTCTCAAAAAGTAGTTTTTTCTACTTTGGCACTGTTGTTAATTGCTGTAGGCATACTTCCTTGGCTCTTTTCAGGGGTCATCAACGATGCTGCTCATATTATGATGGATAATGCAGCGTATGTACAAGCACTTATGGAGGTTACACAATGAAAATAAAATCGTTAATCTTCCCACTATTTACTGCATTTGTAGTATTGCTTTTGGTAAGTTTGGGTGGAGCTTGGCAGATGGATTTGAGTAGTTTTGGTTTAGAGCATATTAGTGTAGGGTTAAAAGTTACAGCTTTAGCAAATTTCTTTGCTATACTTATTGCTTTTTCCCTTTTGACTATCTCTTTTCTGTCTGAAAAATACTCTCTCAGCAAGAGTTTTAAACTCTTGCTATATCTCTTGACATGGTCTATGCTTCTCATAGTCTATGCATCTGACTACCTGCTCTTTTTTGTAGGTTGGGAAGTTATGAGTATTACAACCTATCTGCTACTCTCATATACTCTTAGTCGTGAAGCACTTATTAAATACATAGTTTTTGCTATAGCTTCAGCTATGGCACTGCTTACCTCAATTATGATTTTATATAGTGGGGCAGATAGTTTCTTATATGCTGATGCACATCAAGCCTATGTGGCACTATCATCTACACTAAAAGTTACCTTTGTGACTCTTATGCTTTTTGCACTTTTTGTCAAAATTGGGGTAATTGGTTTTCACTATTGGCTAGTAGATGCTTACACTCAGTCACATGACCTTTTTACAGCCTTTCTATCTGCTGTACTCTCTAAAATGGCAATATATGCACTAATTGTATTTCTAATTATAGTAGTAGATATATCTGCCATGAGTGATTTATGGCTCTCATATACACTGGCTATTTTAGGCTTGCTCTCGTCTATTATTGCTACTTTTAAAGCTATAAATGAAGACAGCATGAAGCGTCTCCTTGCCTACTCATCTATTGCACAGTTGGGGTACATTGTTACTGTACTCTCTTTTGCAGATGGAGTTAGTGGAGCTTTGTATCACTCACTCATACACACACTGGTTAAACTTCTACTCTTTATAAATGTTGCGAGTATTATCTATGTGACTTCCAAATCGAAATTCTCTGAACTTGGAGGGCTTATCTACCGTATGCCTCAATCTTTTGTGCTTCTGCTTGTAGGTATTATTGCACTGGCAGGTATGCCACCACTGGGAGGCTTTGCTTCCAAATATCTCATCTACAATACACTTCTTGAGCATGGCAATCTTTTAATCCTCTCTGCTATGATGTTCTCGTCAGCAGCAGCATTTTTATATATTTATAAATTGATATATGGAATTTATTTAGGTCATCCAACTTCTAAAAAGCTAGAGACTATTGAAGAGGTACCATCTATATTTTTAATTCCTCAGTATATTATTGCATTCATTGTTATTGTGCTTGGTACATTCCCAGGAATTATTACTCCGTATCTCAATAGCATATTGGGAGAACTAAAATTGAAAGCTTTACCTTTAGTCTCAGCAACGGTACTTGGTACAGAGAATGGAAGCTATAATGGTCTTATTGTCATTGTTGCTTTTGCTCTTATTTTTGCACTTATTCTTTTTGCCCTTTATTCTCTCTCTTCCAATAAAATTAGAGAGGCAAAAGACCGTTTTGACATCGCCTATTGTGGTGAAGTACCAAATGAGGGTACACATATGCATTATGCTTTCTCTATGGGGAAAGAGCTTAGACGTGTAGGATTTATTGGTACAATTCTTAGAAATTCCTCTAGTTATTTCTACGACTTTCTTAGCAGACAGCTCTTCTCTTTTGCACAATTGCTTCGGAGAATTTACTCAGGGAATCTCTCTGCGAACTTTAATATTGCGGCAATCTTTATTTTGACGCTCTTATGGTGGAGTTTAAAATGATAATTTTTGATTTACTTGGAATGTTCCTCTCGGCATACATAGTTGGTTTTTTATATTATGGATTATATAGAAATATTACAGCTAGATTCCAACGACGAATAGGACCAACTGTTTTACAGTCATTTTTTGACAGTATCAAATTCTTTTCTAAAAAAGAGAGTATCTCTCATGGATGGATGTTCTATCTTGGACCAGTAATCATGGCTACGGGAGCAGTTATGACACTATTTTTCATACCCTTCTTTTACAAAAGTGAAAGTTTCTCAGGATTGAGTCAATATGGAAATCTTTTTATAGTGCTTTATCTCATGATGCTTGGACCTCTTGGAAATGCTATGGGTGTTGGTGTGAGTGGAAACCCTTTCGCAGCTATGGGTATTACCCGTGGATTGACGCGTCTTTTTGCGATGGAGTTACCATTTTACATTGCAGTTATTGCACTAATGAGCATTAACCACTCAGCTGACATAGCAACCATAGCAGCAAACCAAAGCACAATGAATGCTTTTGCTTATCCACTTCTCTTTATAGCAGCTATGTTCTCTTTTGTAGCTATGATGGGGCAGTCACCTTTTGATGTGGTTGGTGCTCCTGTTGAAGTATATTCTGGACCTGCTGCAGAGTTTTCAGGTAAGTTTCTAGCACTATTAATGAGCCAATCTTCCATTATGAGTTTTGCAAAGCTTGTTCTAATGGTCAATCTTTTTCTTGGAGGGGCAGATGGTTTTCTTGAATTGTTAGGAAAAACATTTGTACTCTTCTTTTTTGTAATTGCTTTTGGGGCAATGTATGGACGATTTAAAACACCACAATCGGTAGATTTTTTAGTTAAGGTACCAACAGCCATAGCTGTTATTGGACTTATCTTAGCCACTTTAGGAGGGCAGTAATGGACGAGGGTTTTTTAAAAGAACAACAAATTATGGAGAGTGATTTAAATTCAGATACTTCACATAAAAATTCAGTTGATTTTCTAATGAACTGGTTTCGTAAACGCTCCATTTTTGTACTTGCTTATGGAACAGGCTGTGGTGCTATAGAGATGCCACCAACCTTTACAAGTCGTTACGATGCAGAGCGTTTGGGTATAAGAGGTGCAGCTACACCGAGACAGGCAGATGTTATTATTGTCTCAGGATACTGTTCATACAAAACATTGAGACGCATTATTAGAACTTATGAACAGATGGCAAATCCAAAATATATTTTGGCACTTGGTTCATGCACTATAAATGGTGGTATGTATTGGGACTCCTACAATACCATTAAAAAGCTTGAAGATTATCTACCTGTAGATATGTATGTAAATGGCTGTATGCCACGACCTGAGAGTATTTTGGAAGGCTTTATTGCCTTGCAAAAAGAGATTGCAGATGGAAAAGCTTCATCTTGGCAAAAATATGAAGAGAATTATGAATTTTATAGAAAAAATCAAGAAGCAGTTTTGGGTGAAAAAGTTGCTCCTGCCTATGATGCCGATT
>Ga0256827_10002125_pt1 | contig 12799 bp, 6 predicted proteins | sample CV84metaG_FD_185977 | JGI IMG/M metagenome (GOLD analysis project Ga0256827, IMG submission 185977) | Hydrothermal vent microbial communities from East Pacific Rise, Pacific Ocean - CV84 | ecosystem: Environmental > Aquatic > Marine > Hydrothermal vents | place: Pacific Ocean: East Pacific Rise... | reverse complement strand
GCATCAAGTCCTGATTGCAAATCAGCCTTTAACTTTTCTTCGTCAGCATTTAAATCATAACTAAGATTATTAAAGAAACCTGTCTTATCTTCATTCTCTAACCAATTAATAATTCCATCATAATCGTAGATAGTATTATATAATTTATCAGCAATTGCACCAGTATTATCACGTACATAAGTCTTATATACGTTACCACGAAATGAATTATAATCATCCATATCTTCTGAAGTAAGAGGACGATAAACATCCATTACCCATTCAGAAACATTTCCTGCCATATTATACAAGCCATAATCATTAGGCCAATAAGCATAAACAGGAGCTGTAATAGATGCAGCATCATTTAAATTACCAGCAACACCCATATAATCACCTCTACCTCTACGGAAATTAGCAACCATATCACCATAGTTATTAGGATCATCGGTACGAGTAATATGACCATTCCAAGGATAAAGTCTTCTTTCAACAACTCTTTCATACATAGTATTACCAATTAGACCAAGAGCAGCATATTCCCACTCTGTTTCAGTTGGTAGCCTATACTTAGGCAAAAGAATACCATCTTCCATTCTAGCTCTTCTATATCCACTACTATTAGGAGCGATATCAACTAATTGATGCTCACTTTCTTCACCAATACCAGTAATACCAGGAGTCATATAAGCATCTGTATTAAAGTGATTGTCAGAAGTTGGAGTCTCTTGATAATCCAAAACACCAAATTCAACTAAGATATACTCATTAACTCTATCTGTTCTCCAAGAACAGTAGTCACGTGCTTGAAGCCAATTAATACCTACAACAGGATAATCGCGATAAGCAGGATGTCTTAAGTAATAATCTACGTAAGGCTCATTATAAGCAAGTTTTGATCTCCAAACAAGAGTATCAGGTAATGCCTTTTGAACTATTCTAGGATTCTCATCAGAATAAACATGCTTTAACCAGTTTAAATATTCTAAATAATCAATATTTCTAACTTCAGTCATATCCATATAAAAAGAAGGAACTGTTGTTCTACGAGGTTGATTACTCCAATCGTAAAATACATCTTGCTCTGTACGTCCCATTACGAAAGTACCACCCTCAATAAGAACTAAGCCTGGACCAGTCTCCTGTTCCTCGTAAGGAATAACTTGAAAACCACCATTTTTAGGATTATTATATTCCCAACCTGTAGTAGGAGATTGCTCTTTACCACAAGAAGTGAAAATCATTGCCATAATAAACAACACTCCTAAACTTATAAAACTTCTTTGCTTTTTCATAACTTATAATTTAATTCCTTTTATTAATAACTAAAAAGCAGGGCAACTTATTTCACGCATACGTCTTCTTTTTACCGGACAATTGAAATCTAATCCAAAAGAAATCTCGTGAGCTCCACCTGATGCAGTTGCTAATTTTGAAACTGTAATATCGTAACTATAACCAAATTTGAACTTATCGTATTCAAAACCAACTTGAACAATAACAGCGTCTGACCCCTCAAGGAAATGACGATACCATAATCCAAAAATCATTGGTGCTTTCTTAAAATATGCTCCATAATTAAACATATGGAAAGGTCCTTGTTGCATATAAACAAAATTAGGACTTAAACTTGGATCGCCGGGCCTTACTCTTTTACCCTTAACAAGTGGAATCATATAGCCCAAATGTCCTGTTAATTTCATAGGAAGAATACTTTCTTCTTTAAAGCCAACATCAACTGGAACCAAATGACTTGCCGCAAATCCACCAAAAAATCTTTCATTATATACTATAAAACCTGCAGAAAAATCTGGTTTAAGAATATTATACTCTCCATTTGAGGGCCTTTTCTCTGCGGTAGAATTAGAAAATCCCCATCTAGAGTCTATTTGATCTCCAAATGTCAACTTATCCCAATCTAAATGCTTCTGAAAAAAACTTGCTTCCAAGCCTGCTTTAATAGCCCAATGCCTTGACAATTTAATTCTAGCAGAATAAATTAATGATACCGATTGTGTAGTTAATACACCTTGGCCTGCCCTATCGGAAGTAACAATAACACCAAGTCCACCACCAATACCATCAAAATGCATATCAAAACTTGCATTATATGTAACGTAAGATCCAGGGATTGACGGCCATTGGTTTCTATAATTCATTACTAATCTTGGGCACACCTTAGACCCTGCAAAGGCAGGATTTAAGTACAAAGGGTTGGCATAAAACTGCGAAAAATGCGCGTCTTGTGCCTTTGTTCCCAATGAAATAAACAAAATTAACAATACAATTATATATGGCCTGTACTTCTTTATAGTCATACTCTAATATTTCAAGTCACAATATTACGAATTATTTTAACATACAATACACAAATTAACACTATCTATTGTCTTAATCAATAAAGTTATAATACTCCTTAATTAAGTATTTAGTTACAGAAAATCAAAAGTAATTGATATAAAAATTATAAATAATAGATTTTAAGTAATTTATAAAAGCGCTTAACACTATGAATGCATATTCAAAATCCAAGACAAGGATTATGAAAAATCGTTGCGTAATGATTAATATTTTTTATTCTAAACAATAATAAGTGTTTTATTTAGTTAATTTGCAAAGGTGCTTTCTCTTAATTATTATAAAATTAATTATTGAATGCATCTACTCACTTTATCACACAAATAGTAAATATTTTAAAAGGACTTCTATATATATATGAAAAATATTATTCGCATACTTTTTATTATTTCACTTTCACTGTTTTCATTAAAGAGCTTTTCACAGAGTGTAATAAATAAAATTTTCACAATAAATAATATTGAACCAAAAAATAATACTTCCATAAAGTCGAATTACAAGCTTAATTTTGATGGAGCAGTTCCTAGCGAGAAGTATTATGGTCTAAATGCATTTATATATTCTATTTCTATTAAAAATAATGAAAGTGTAGATATTAAACTTGAGAACATAATAAATACTACCATTATTTCCGATTCTATTATTAAGAATAATAAATTAGATTCCTCATACTCATATACTGTTGATTATTATTATTCGAAAGGAGTTAAAAATGCAAGAATATTTATTGAAGTATTTAGAAAGAATGGGAAATCAGTTGAACAAATAAAATCATTTAATTTAAAAATATTAACTACAGAGAATAAATCATTTGTTCCTCCATCAATAAAAACTTACGCTTCAAACTCGGTATTATCTTCAGGAGACTGGTATAAAATAAGAGTTTCTTACGATGGTATATATAAGGTAACGGGTTCAGATCTATCTGAAATGGGATTCTCCATTTCCAATCTACCAATATCATCAGTTAGACTTTATGGAAATGGTGGTGGTATGCTCGGTGAAAACAATTCTATTGATAGATACGATGATTTAGAAGAAAACTCTATTCAAATACACGACTTTAATAATAATGGGCTATTTGACAATAAGGATTATTTTATCTTTTACGCTAAAGGTCCTCAAACATGGACATACAGCAACAATAGATTTTATCATAAAAAAAATCTATATGATGATGCTGCTTATTACTTTATTACAACGAAAACTGGTCAAGGAAAAAGAATAAATGAAGACACTACAACCTATAATACAGCAAATAAAACTGTAACAAGCTTTACTGATTACAAATTCCATGAAAATGATTCTTTAAACTTAATAAAAACAGGTAAAGAATGGTATGGAGAACAATTTGACATCATTAATAGGTATTCTTTTAACTTTAAATTTCCAAATATTGAAACTAATGCACCAGTTTTAATTAGATCAAATATGATTGCCCGATCGACTCTAAATAGCACAATGCTTTGCAGAGCAAATTCTCAAGAAAAAACATTACACTTTACTGCAACAAGTAGTCATTATTTAGCTCAATACGCAGATATTATTGATGATACATTTTCTATATATAGTAGCAACTCAAACATTAATGTTCAATATATATACAGCAAGCCTAATTCGAGCTCTCAAGCTTGGCTAAACTACATTGAGATTACGGCTAAAAGGCACTTAACAATGTATTCCAACCAAATGACATTTAGGACACCCGAAATTATTGATAGTGGAAAAACAGCAGAATATGTATTAGAAAATGTAAACTCACCAATAGAAATATGGGATATAAGCAATTATACACATCCATTAATAATGAAAAGAACTATCAAAAGCAATACTCTTAAATTTAAAGCCAATACTGATAGTTTAAGAACATTTATTGCCCATAATAATATTTATAAAAAACCTTATAAAGTAGGGAAAGTTAATAACCAAAACCTTCATAAACTTGAGAATATTGATTATGTAATACTATATCATCCAAAATTTAAAAGCCAAGCTGAAGAGCTTGCTGAATTTCATAGAAATAATAGTAATTTAATAGTATATACTACAGAAGCTTTAGAGATTTACAATGAATTTTCGAGTGGAGCAAAAGACATAACTGCTATAAGAGATTTCATGAAAATGCTTTACGATAAAGCGAATAATGACCCTAATAAGATGCCAAAATATTTACTCCTTTTTGGTGATGCTTCCTACGATTATAAAAATAGAGTTGCAAATAACACAAACTATATACCTACTTTTGAATCTATCAACTCATTAGCACCAACGGGATCGTATAGTTCCGACGACTATTTTGGGCTTTTAGATGCAAATGAGGGTAATGATTGCTATGGTGATCTTGATATTGGAATTGGTCGTTTTCCAATAACTACAGTTGAAGAAGCAAATACTATGGTTAGCAAAGTAAAGAGATATATTAAACCAAGTATTAATTCTAACGAAGGTGCTTCTTGTACTGATGGAGATAATGGCATTTCTGCCATGTCGGATTGGAGAAATGTATTTTGCTTTATTGGTGATGATGGAGATAATAAAGATGGATCTATACACATGTACCAAGCAAATTATTTAGCTGATTATGTTGGCGATAATTATCCAGATTACAATATTGATAAAATATTATTTGACGCATATCCTCAAGTAATTACTCCAGGAGGACAAAGGTATCCAGAGGTAAATCAAGCAATAAATCAGCGTGTAAGTAAAGGTGCTTTGGTAATAAATTATACTGGTCATGGAGGAGAGGAAGGTTGGTCTCACGAATCAGTTCTAGAAGTTAAAGACATTAATGCTTGGACTAATTATAATAATATGCCTCTATTTGTAACTGCTACCTGCGAATTTAGTAGATATGATGACCCAGGTAGAATTTCTGCTGGAGAACTTGTAATATTAAATCCTAACGGTGGTGGTATTGGGTTACTAACCACTTCAAGAGTTTCATATTCTTCATATAATTTTAATTTAAATAAGGTATTATATAAAACCATTCTTGAGAAGCCCAACGGAAAATATCCATCTCTAGGCGATTTGATTAGAATATCTAAGGTTGGTTCTGGGTCTAAAGCTCCATTACGAAATTTTGTACTTCTTGGCGATCCTGCTTTATGCTTATCCAATCCCATTGATGAAGTTGTTACAAAATCAATTATTGATGGAGAAACAAATACTGAAATTGACACACTAAAAGCTTTGCAATTGGTAACTATTGAAGGTGAAATTCAAAAAAACGGACAATTAATGAGTGATTTTAATGGCGTTGTTTATCCAACAATCTTTGATAAATCTAAGATATATACTACTTTAAATAATGATGGAGATATTCCAGATTTTAAATTCAAGCTTCAAAAAAGTATTATTTATAAAGGGAAAGCACTAGCTAAGAACGGTAAGTTTAGTTTCACCTTTGTAGTACCAAAAGACATAGGTTATAATTTTGGTACTGGTAAAATTTCATATTATGCTACTAATGGCAAAACTGATGCCAATGGTTATAGTAATTCTTTTGATATTGGAGGCTCATACGAGAACTCAAATTATGATGAGCAAGGTCCTGAGATTTTACTATATATGAATGATTCTCAGTTTGTAAATGGAGGAATTACTAATGAGAATCCTAAACTATTAGCTTATGTTTTTGACGAACATGGTATCAATACTGTTGGTAATGGAATAGGTCATGATATTACCGCAATTTTAGATGAAAATAGCTCTAAACCAATTATTTTAAATGATTTCTACCAAGCAAATCTTGGTGATTTTAAAAGAGGGAAAATTTTCTTCCCTTTTAGCGAATTAGCTGATGGTGAACATACATTAAGTGTGAAAGTATGGGATGTGTATAATAATTCGACAACAGCTCATATCGACTTTCTTGTTGGAGAAAAAGAAGAAGTTATCATGGACAATCTAACAAATGCCCCAAATCCATTCTTCGACCAAACATCAATTATATTTGAGCATAATCAATCATGTGATTTCTTAGACGTTCAAGTGTTAATATTTGATATTAACGGCAGATTGGTTCGCGAACTTAATGCAAATGTAAATGCAAGTGGATACAGAGTTGGCCCAAATCAGCTTGTTTGGAATGGAACTAGTGAAGGTGGCAAATCTCTTCAAAAAGGAATATATGTTTACAAAGTTAGAATTAAAAATACTGACGGTAGCTATATAGAAATGACTGATAAGATGTTACTTCTAAGGTAAATAGAATTCTTTTGTCAGCTTATTGAAATCTTCAGTAAAAGAATTATCTTGATTTTTAAGCACTAATTCTTCTTGCTCAAAATTAAATACCTTAGCATTTTTAAAATGTAGGATACTACGTTTAAATTCAGAATTAAATTTATCTTTTATCCGCAATTCTTTCCATAGATATAGATTATTATACAGAGCTGCTTTAATAAAATAGAAGCGTTGAGAATAAGGAAATATTACAATTAATGATGAATCGTCATTTAAAAGTTTCTTTGAATTTTCGCAAAGCTGATTTGGATTTAATTCTAGAGTTTGTCTTGCTGTTCTTCTACCTGAGATTTCTTTTGATGCTCCATCTTCAAAATATGGTGGATTAGAAACTATTAAGTCGTATTTTCCTTCAAAATTAATAGATTTGAAATCTAGTAATATTGGGGATATTCTATCAGACCAAGGTGAATTATTAATATTAGTTGTTAAATCGATAAAAGCATCTTCATTTATTTCTATGGCAGAAATCTTAGAATTAGGAAAACGTTGTGCCAACATCAAAGCAATAATTCCACTACCACTGCCAATATCAAGAACACTAATAGATGAATTTTTGCTTGCCCAAGCACCCAATAATACTGCATCTACACCAACTTTCATGGGAGTATTAGTATCATCAATACTAAAGCTTTGAAACTTAAAAGACATTATTCTTCCTCCTCTGTAGTATCACGATAAATATCTAATAAACCATCAGGAAATTTCACATTAACCCTTTTATTCTCTCTATCAATACTTTCAATAAAATCGTCTACTATAGGCAATAAAATCTCTGTATAACCATCTTTAATTTCAAATAAAGCTTGTGCTGCTTGATCATTTATTGACTCTATAACTCCTACTCTACCATCTGTAGCATCAAAAACATCAAAGCCTATTACTTCATGATAATAAAACTTATTACCTTCAAGTTTTGGGAGAGTAGATATAGGCATATAAAGCTTTGCATTAAGCATTCTTTTGGCATCAGATTCTGTATCTATATCTTGCAATTTAACAGTAGCATTATTGTTTTTAAAGTTTATTCTCTCGATAAAAAACGGAATGACATCTCCATTAATATCAATGAAAACATTTTCAATATCATAATACTCAGAAACATCATCAACATCAAAGAAGAATACTAATTCTCCTTTAAAACTAAATAGCTTAGTAATTTTCCCTAAATAATAAAACTCATCACTCATAATACTATTCTTAATAATTTGAAATTAGTTATTGTCAGGTATTTCAACAATTACTTCTGTACCTTTATTAATTACAGAAGTAATTTCAAATTTACCATTAAAATCATTAACTCTATTTTGAATATTTTTCAATCCAATACCCTTGGCTTTTTGTGAAGTATCAAAACCAACACCATTGTCTTTCACCCTAATACTAATCACACTATCCTTTAACTCAAGATAGAACTCAATTTTTGAAGCTTTAGCATGTTTCAATATATTATTAATTAATTCTTGAGAAACCCTGTATATATTAATCTGTACATTTTCTGAAAGCTCATTCCAACCAATTTGAGGCACTGCGGAAAGTACAATTTCCATTTTAGAATGCTCAGAAATTTGATTAATATATGCTTTTACAATATCTGTAATTGAGTCAAATTCAAACTCAGGCGGTGTAAGATTATGTGAAAGAGTCCTAACTTCTTCATAAGTTTTATTAATATTATCATGAACTAAATCGAGCTCAGCTATTTTGTAAGTTTTGCGTAAAGAGTCAACATACAACTTAATAGCGGCTAAAGAGCCTCCAATACCATCATGCAACTCTTGAGCTATTCTATTCCGCTCTTGCTCCTGTGCTGCTAAGCTATTCTTGGCAGATTCCAACTGATGTTTCTTAATTAGTTTATCAATTGTTTGAGTATTTAACTCTTCATTTTTTTCTACTAATAATAATGCTGATTTCTTCTTTTGACGCAAACTACGCAACTCTATAAGTAAAATAAGCAAAATAAGAACTGCAATACTAGCCAAAGAATACTTTTGGATTTGCTCCTTCTTTATAATTGCATCTTTCCTCTTTGCTTCTAAATCTTTCTTTAAAATTTCAGCATTCTTTCGTTGCAATTCATTCTCCTGCTTTGCTGTATTGTATTTAATCTCTAACTCCTGTATCTTTTCATGCTTTTCAGAATTAAAAACAGAATCTTTAAATTGTGAGTATAATTTATAATACTTAAAAGCATTTTTCACATCACCTTTAAGCTCAAAAGCCCGAGCATAACTAGAATAAGCATCTTTTTCTAAAGTAAGCGAACCAGACTCTTTACTCAACCTCACAGCTTCTTTTCCATAAGGAATAGCTCTATTTGGCTGATTCATATTATTGTACAATGTTGCGAGATTATTCAATGTAGGAATAAGCTGTACTTTGGAGTTAATGCTTCTATTAAACTTCAAAGACTCCAAGAAATACTTCTCAGCCTGATAGTATTTTCCCTCCTTCATCACAACTAAACCAAGCATATTCAAAGTTTTTACTCTTCCTCTCGATGTTTTTGCAGATTCATATTTAAGAGCTTTTTTAAGATATAGTTCTGCTAATTTAAGACTATCAATCTTCTCGTAAATAGTTCCTAAATTATGATAGCATTGACCACTTCCATAGGAGTAGTTATGCTTATCATATACTTTAACAGCTATTTTATAATACTGTATTGCTTTTTCATAATCAGATTGATAGAAGTGGATATTAGCAATATTCATATATGATGAAGCTGCTCCTAGAGTATCATGATTTTGCTCTCGATTGTATAAGGCTTTTTGATGAGCCTCCATGGCCTTAAGATAATCTCCCTTTGCAGAATACATTAAACCCATATTATTAAGCACTACAGAAGTTTGACTAATTGATAAATCATCTTTATAATCGTTTAAAACAGAAGAATAATAAAAATACGATTTTTCAAAATCTCCCTTTTGAGAATATACTATTCCAAGATTAATATATATTTTTATGAGAATATCGTTGAATCCAAATTCTTTGGCATCTGCTGTAGCTGTATCATAAACTAATATAGCATCATCAAAATTGCTACTAAGAATATAAAATATGCCTTTAGTTCTATATGCACTTACAAATCTATGATTTAAACCAGATTCTTTTGCAAGTTTAATGGCTCTATCAATTAGTATTATAGCTGAATCAGTATTAGAGAATCTATATGAATTCGCATTTTTTACTAATAGATCAACTTTTGCACTATCACTTACATTATTCTCCTTTAATGAACTCGTGCTAGAATAAGATGAGGTAGAAAACAAAAAGAAAAATAAAATATTGACAAATGGGAATATTCCTTTCATATATATTAATTAAGTAAACGTAACTGTCGGTTAAAAATAATTCACAAATATAAACATAAAAGCCCTTTCATTGCTGAAAGAGCTTTTATATCAATTTACTTTTCTTTATTAAAGTGGATATTCACTATTATCCTTTATAGAAAGGTATTCTCACTATCTCTGCTTTAAGCATTTTCTTACGAACCTTAATAAATATTTCAGTTCCTAATTTAAAATTATTTGAATCAACATAAGCCATTCCAATACCTTCATGCAACATTGGAGACATTGTACCTGAAGTAACTTTTCCAACTATATTTCCATCAGCATCACAAACTTCATAATCATGTCTTGGAATACCTTTATCAATCATTTTAAAACCTTTTAATCTTCTGCTAGGCTTATTTTCCTTGAGTGCTTCATGATATTCTCTATTTACAAAATCATTACCATCAACAAATTTTGTAATCCAACCAAGACCTGCTTCAATTGGAGAAGTAGTATCATCTAAATCATTTCCGTATAAACAGAAACCACTTTCTAAACGTAGAGTATCTCTTGCACCAAGTCCAATTGGTTTAATACCAAACTCTGCTCCTGCTTCAAATATTGCATCAAATACTTTCAAGGCATCATCATTATTTTTAAGATATATCTCACATCCACCAGAACCAGTATAACCTGTAGTAGAGAATAAAACTTCACCAACACCTGCAACAGTTAAAACTTTAAAAGTATAATATTCCATATCTTCAACTGGAACATCGACTAATTTCTGCATTGCTTTCAATGCTAATGGACCTTGAATTGCAAGCTGCGATGTTTCATCAGAAGCATTAATTAATTCTGCTCCCATAGTATTATTCTTATTACACCAGTCCCAGTCTTTATCAATATTAGAAGCATTAACAACCAATAAATATTCTTCCTCGCCAAAGCGATAAACCAATAAATCATCAACTATTCCACCATCATTATTAGGAAAACATGAGTATTGAACCTTACCATCGTAAAGGTCCGCAACATTATTAGACGTAACTTTCTGAACAAATTCAAAAGCTTTAGGTCCTCTAACCCAAAACTCACCCATGTGAGAAACATCAAATACACCAACAGCTTTGCGAACTGTTTCATGTTCTGCATTAATTCCTTCAAAAGTAACTGGCATATTAAATCCTGCAAATGGAACTATTTTAGCACCCATTTCAATATGCTTCTCTGTGAAAATAGTATTTTTCATATATCTATAATTTATAGTATTAACAATTAAAACAGCCCATATTATTATTCTGAAATAAAACAACAATAATGGACATATTTCATAAATTAAGATTAATATAATTCAATATATTAACTGACTACAAAACTACACGAAATTATTTTAGACAACAGATAAATAATACTTAAATATTCTAAATTTAACAAAATAAGCTTCTGTATTTATATAGTTGTTGTTTTTACGTTATAAAATAGTATGGAATCGAATTAAAGAGCTAGTCAACGATTATTAATATTCTATTATAAGCCAATAACTAAGTATCAACCTTTATTGAGAGATAAAACATTAAAATGCTATCTGTAGTAGTTCATATTTTTTATAGTTTTGCCTATCATTAAATAAAATAATTATGATGCCAAATATAAATAGGAGTATACCAAGAGTCTTAATATTTTTTATTGATATTATCATTATTCTTTTTTCAGTAATGGTATCATACTTATTAAGATTCAATTTCTCTATTCCTGCAAACGAAATTGAACTTTTACCAATAGCTGTATCAATATTTCTAGCTGTTAGAATAGTTAGTTTTGTTAGTACAAAATCCTTTTCCGGCATAATACAATATACTGAAACACAAGATGTAACTAGAATCATTATCATATTACTTTCAGGAAGTGCAGTACTATCAATAATTGATTATGCATACTACTTCTTTGAGACGAGGGTATTAGTACCACGAGCAATATTAGTAATAGAATTTGTCACTTCTGCAATGGGACTTATTGCTTTTCGCTTATTAGTAAAAACTACATATTGGGAACTCAAATCACCTTCAACAGAATCTAGAAAAGTTATAATTTTTGGAGCTGGAGAAGGTGCTATTATTACTCTTTCTGCACTTAAACAAAATTTAGGAGAATCAATTAAGGTTGTCGCATTTATTGATGATAACAAAAGAAAACATGGTAAAAAAATTGATAATATTCTTATTTATCCACCCCAAGAACTTGGTTTATTACTTGAAGCAGGAGACATAAGTAATGTAATTATTTCTACTCAAACATTAACAAATGAGAGAAAGAATGAGATTACAGAAACATGTCTTAAATACAAAACAAGAATACAGTATGTTCCACCAGTTCAAAAGTGGATTAATGGTGAACTTAGTGTGAATCAGATTAAGAATATCAATATTCTTGAGTTATTAGAAAGAGATGAAATAAAGCTTGATAGAAAAAATATTGCCAAAGAAATTAATGGTAAAATAATATGGATAACAGGTGGAGCTGGCTCAATAGGAAGTGAAATAGTACGTCAAATATCTCAATTTCAGCCAAAGAAAATTATTGTAATAGACTCAGCAGAAACTCCACTTTACCATTTAGAGCTTGAATTTGGCAATACAAAAGCTACAAATATTGAATTTATTATTGGTGATGTAAGAAACAAAGGTAGAATGAGAAAAGCCTTTGAAGAATATACTCCTCATATAATATATCATGCTGCAGCATATAAGCATGTGCCATTAATGGAGAATAATCCTAGTGAAGCTGTGATGGCTAATATACATGGGACCAAAACTCTAGCTGATTTAGCAAATGAGTTTAAAGCTGAGAAGTTTATTATGATTTCTACTGACAAAGCTGTTAACCCAACTAATGTAATGGGAGCTTCTAAACGTATTGCAGAGGTC
>Ga0256827_10002124_pt1 | contig 12801 bp, 14 predicted proteins | sample CV84metaG_FD_185977 | JGI IMG/M metagenome (GOLD analysis project Ga0256827, IMG submission 185977) | Hydrothermal vent microbial communities from East Pacific Rise, Pacific Ocean - CV84 | ecosystem: Environmental > Aquatic > Marine > Hydrothermal vents | place: Pacific Ocean: East Pacific Rise... | reverse complement strand
TGTTACCACATTTAAAACACGACCATTATAGTACTTTATATATCTAATCATATCTCTTTTATTCCCATCATTCCAAAAAAAGACTTCTGAAGGCATTTGAATAATTTCGGGAATTAATTCAATCAGGTTTTCTCTATTTGGTTTCTTCAGGTGGTTTTTTGTTGATTTAAGGTGTAGTCTTATTTTCCTATTATTATAATCGCTTAGTATTTCATTTTCTTTCGCCCATTTTATGGCCTCGTCCTTAGTTTTTTCAATTGTTTTTAGTTCAGGAAACTTGGTTTGATCCATGTCTTTATAATCTTTAAGCCCTTGGTCTTTCCAGCTTAATCTTTGCCTTAAATCATTCTTCAGGTAATTACGTCCAATATCAAATATTTCACTTGTTTTGGCACGGTTCTTATTAAATCCACCTTTGATCATTCTGTCCCACTCGCTTACACCATTTTTATCTACTGCTGATGATTGTAATGTTTCAATAGCTTTATTGCCTTGAGTAATATTACCCGACCGGAGCGTTTTAACATAGCAACGGCAACCCCAACCATTAGGCGGATATATACTGTCCCAAATAGGATCGGTGGCTTTAAATTTCATACCATTAAGGTTGGCATGGGCTTGCCTCACTCTATCGTCGCCGGCTGTTTTGTATTGCCAAATAGGAAAGTTCTTTATTTGTTTTTGCTGCCTGTGGTATTGTGCAGCGTTATGACTGGCATTCCAAGCAAAATCATACTCTGCGCGCAGGTAGTTTTCGTTATAAAGTGTGGTGAGTTTCTCAGCATTTTTACGAAAATCGTTAAAAGTGTCGGCACTTTTTACCAGAGAATTTAGTTCTTGCACCATAGCCCCCGTTTTGGCGGCTGCAAATCGGTAGGTATTAAGTTCAAACATTTGCAAAGTACGATAGTCGGGTTCGCCAAATTCTAAGCCCATATTAAAGGGGTTTTGCTTGGCTAGTTTAAAGGGTTTCTTTTTTTGCCAACCTCGGGCAATAGCATCGTTTATAAGCACTGCTGTTTGTTCAAATTGTGCGTAATCATACGCCAGTGTACGGTTGTCCCAAATGGTTTTTATTAATGTGCTTCTACTTTGCTCAGCACTATTATCCTTGGCAAGTGTTATTAGTTTTGTTTTGCCTGGTGTGCAGCATGCGTGATTAGCTTCATGATAAATTGGATGAGCCAAGTTTACTTTTTTTTTACTTCGACAGGCCCAGTAATCCCATTATTGGTAGCAGAGCTTGCCGAAGCTTTTTTACCAATGATATCAATCCTATATTTATTGTTAAAATAGGCGGGTGCAACGTCGAAGTACTCTAGGATCATCTCTTCAATATCTTTCATTTCTTTAGGCGTATATTCGTAGGTATCGTCCCAAGCCAATGTATCGGTTTCTTTTAAAGGAAAACCGTGTTTTATTAGGAATGGAATTAAGTCGTCATTAACGGTATCTAATACCAAGTCAGCATCATCTTCGGCAATATCGTCGCTTACATTCTCATGCACTTGTGCTTGGCTTTTGGAGCTGCCATTGTCCATGGTCATGGTTTGACCTAATATGGCTTTGCTCATTTCTTTATTAGCCCGGTCAACACGTTTATCGTAAACATTAAAAGCATCGCCTTTGGTGCTTTCAATAATTTGCAGTTCGGTACCTTCTGGAAATAACCCCCAAGCAGCAGAGCCCATATCTTCGAGCATAGTTTCTACCCTGTCGATGTCCTTCTTATCGCGCGATGATGTTTTGCCAACCCGAATAGGCATGCCAAATATTTCGGCAAACTGATCCCAAAACTGGAGGGCGTATTTTTTTGAAATAGCTGATTTTGATACCGGAAGCAATAAACCTAAGTCAGATGGTTCGCCAACTGCAATGCACCAATCGGAAAAAGGTGGGGTTTCGTAGTCAATCCCGTCTTTAGCCTCATCCATAATTTCTTTAATAATAACGTGATGTTCGGGGATTACGTGCTCACGAGGCACTAATTTAAGTTCTTTAAACCTGAGCTTACCTTCTCTTATAATATCGCCAAACTGAATGAGTGAATGTCCGTAAAATATTGAATCTAGGGTGAGATTAATAAACTTTTTAAACCATCGGCTTCTAAGTAATTTGGTAGCCTCTTCGTTTTCTTCCCCGTTTTCATCTACTATTTTAAATGCTCTCCGGAGAGTTTTCATTTTACGATTACGGATGGCGCCTAGTAAGTGCTCATCGAGCATAGCATCGTAGTAAATTTTTAGCAGATTTAGGCGTTTGGGGTTCTCAAAATCAAGTGCTATTTGGTTGGCGCTTCTCCAGTCTTTGATCTCATTTTGAGTAAGCTGCTGACTTATTTGCTTAATGTCTATTATTAAGCTTTTTTTGCCGTTTATGTCTTTGGCTAATTCTATCCTATTAGGATGGTTTCTTAGGTGGTCGTAACCATCGTTTTTGTTTTTGCTTACGTTAATATTGAATCCTAATACTTTCATTTAATTGCTTTTTAATTAGTATTTAAAATACAAGCTAGAAGCTTGTGTTACTTACCAGCTATTCCCCATTTTCTTATTACTACCGTATTTTATTGGGTTGCCTTGGTCTATGTCGTCCTCATCATCAAGTGTTGGCCAGTTTGGTTGAAACTTACCGTTTTGAATTTGAAGCAACCATTTGTCTAGTTCTTCTTTGCGCTGTATTCTGATATCGGGAATGAGGTTGCCGGGTAAGTTAGAATGTAGGGTGTATAAAATCTGATCAATAATAAAAATTAGCAGGTTACTATCTCGCTCCTCGTCTATTTGTGCAAATAGTAGTTCTACATTATAACGGCCTCTAATAAAACCGCTAAAGTATTCAATAGCCGCTATTTCGGCATTGAATTTATTTTGCTCTGTTGCTTGTTGTACCACTTCCAAGTCTTCGGGAGTAATAAGGGTATTATAATCTGTTGGGGTTATATAGGCCATAATTTATTTTGTTTGATAATTACAACGCTTCATTAATTCGAAAGCATTTAGGTTTTTAGGTAAGATTACTAGATTCTTATTATGTTTTATATCGTCGTTTGATAATATAGCGTATTTTTTACCAATTTTAAACACGTAGTATTTTTTATTATTAAGCCAATGCAGCCTGTCTGCTTTCCTTATCGCTTTTCGGAGCTTGCGGTCTTTCCACCACATTAATAGTTTTTTCATCTAATAACCTTTTTTTGATTTTCTTGATCGTTTGCCAACAGAGCCCGCCCAATCGTGGTTTCGGTTTGCTCTTTGTATTTTGAAGATAGCTCCTTCGTCGGCGTCCGGAGCGTCGTCGTGAATGGCACTTCCTTTCTCAAACCCTACCACCTGATCCTTGGCATCTATCATATGCTGGTTTTTCTTTTGAGCTATATTATAAGTGACTAAACCACGCTCATAAAGTGCGGCTGTTGCTTGAATACGTGCAAATTTATCGGGCTTTTTACGGGTGTCGCCACGTATAGGAAGATGATAGCCACGCAAGCGAGCTTCGGCTTCAAAGTCGTCGTAAAACATATCCTGAAGGAAAATTTCTTCCATCCAGTATTCACATATTACATCTTCCGGAAGAGACTCATGAAAATCGTAAAACCATTTCACGGCCTCCGTAATTGACGTTTGTTTACAGAATTGATCTATCTTATAAAGTTTAATTCCAATATTGCCCCAAACCGATATGGCTTTATAATCGTTTGTGGTTTTGGCTTTATAACTTGGGTCGAAATAGGCCACTATCATATCCATCTTTTGCAGCTTGGGAATTCGGTTCCAGTGGATCCAATGTTCTTTAAAGATTTTACCTTTTACAGCAGCCTTATGAAAGTATTCACGAAGCGCCATAAATGTACCCATTTGCTGAAATCTGCGCTGTAATTGCTCTGATGTAAATTTCTGCCACCATCTGGGTTTTCCTGTAAATGTACCGTCAACAGTAGCCATTACTTTAGAATGATGCAAGCCTTTACGTTTGGGTTTGCCGTCCACATCGCCTACGACATGGGCTAATATGGACTTTGGGTGGATTCTATTCCCGACACCAAGCATTCGGCTTTTCCTAATGTCCATCGATCCAAGAAGAGACCCTAATAGCCACTCAACTACACTATCAACCCTTCTTTCATTTTTCACAATTTCGTCATCATCTAAATCATCCCATACGCAATAGTCGGGTCGTTTTTCTCTATTTCTAATACCCCTAGGTGATTGTCCACGACCCAAGGCAATAAACTGAATGCCATCGTTTGTTGTAAAGTCGCCTTCCTCCCAAGCGCCATGTTTTACTTGGATTCCAAAATCTTGAATATATCTTTGATTAAACTCCAGCTCAGCTTGAATGTCATTTAATTGGTTGGTGGCATCGTCATTATTTTTGCCAATTAAAATCATGCCTTGCAGATCATTATTAATCTTTAGCCACATGGGGAGTATAATATCAGCATGTACAGATTTGGCATGCTCACGAGGCCACTCCCAAACGCCAAAATAATTTGGATCCGATTTTACTTTATTGGCGGCACGTATTTGAAAATCGGCACAAGGATCGCTGGCATAGTGAGGGAAGTAGTAATCGACAAAAAACTCATAGTCGATTTTTGCCCGGGCAATTCGCTTGCTCTTTACTTCCTCCGGTTCCTTTAGGTTAACCGTGGTGGCCGCCTGAACAATTCGGCACCATTCCTTCCACTCAATGTGTTTTTTTTGTGAAGAGCTGGCCATTATACGTTGAGTTTGTTGGTAATGTAGATGTCCTGTAAATGGTTGAGTTGCTTCATAAACTCAAGCGTAACTGTTTTATCGGTAGTTGATCTGTTTTGGAGCCATTTACTGAACTCCATAAATACATCCATAATCAGGATTGGACTGTCCTGTTTGTCGAGTTTTTCGATTAAACTGGCCAGCTTGCTCAGTTGATCAGCTGGGAAGTCTTTGGCCTCGAGCTCAAGTAGCTCGTTGATTTTCATCAGAGTTTTGTTTACCAGCTCCTGACGGCTAATGGTACGCGCAGCTCTTTTTTCTTTCCACCCCTCTTCTTGTATCCACTTATTTATGGTAGCATTCGATTTTATACTTGTTCTATCCAATATCTCTTTTATCGGAGTATTGCTCATATATAAAAGGTATGCCAGTTCTTTTTTATGCTCTGCTGTTTTTCGCCCCATTTTTTAAACTTTCTGCAAATATGCTTGAAAATAGGGGCTTTTTAAAGTGTTTGTTTTCCTATTTGCAGGACTCTGTAAATAAGAGCTAATAAACTATAAGTAAGAATATTACGACTTGTTGAAATGGCAAATATAGTACATTTTTGCAATTCAAGAATGTTAAATCATAAAATTTGAATAATGGCAGAAACTTACACTTTCGTGGTGAATGACGAATCGGTTTTAAATACCTACGGAGGAAGAGTATTAACATCGGGGCTTGATATTAAACAGTACAAAAAAAATCCTATTGTGTTATGGTTCCATAAACGACCCAAGAGATATGGCAATCAGAATAATGTTGAAAATGAGATTCTGCCTATTGGTACAGCCGTTAAGTTATGGAAAGATGATGGCAAATTATTTGCCGATATTCAATTTGATCAAGAAGATGAGTTTGCGCAGAAAATTGAAGGCAAAGTGGCTCGTAAGATCATTAGAATGTGTTCGCCTGGTATAGACCCCGTGGCCTTTAGTGAAGACACAAAACATCACCTTCCGGGACAAACAAGAGTTACCATTACAAAGGGTATTCTTGATGAAATTTCTATTGTTGATATAGGGGGTAATAACAATGCACTTCGCCTTTCGGATAATGAAGATATTGACGATGTAATGCCGAAATTAAATCTTTCAAAAAATAAAATAGATATGGATTTTAAAACGCAAGTAGCGGCAAAGTTAGGGATAGATCCTAATTCAGCCGATAATGTGGTATTGGATGCAATAGGCCATCAAATTACCTTGGCAAAAGATGCCGGGACTTATAAAACTAAGTTCGAAAATCTTGAGAAAACAGTAAACGAAGATGTTGAAAAGCAAATTATTGCCTTAGTTGATGCTAATGTTGATAAGAAATTTACGGCTGATAAAAAAGAATCAATGGTTCAGCTAGGTAAAACCAGTGGCCTAGCTACTTTACAAAACGTAATAGGGATGATGCCCGACAGCCAAAAGCCTACGGATGCCATTAATCAAAATAGCGGAGGAAAAGGTGCCCATACTGCAGGTGATACTAAAGGCGATTCAGAATTAACTTTTGCTAAGTTAAAAGACCAGGGACTTCCTGCATTAGAGAAATTTAAAGCTGATAAGCCAGCCGAGTATATCGTTTTGTTTAAAGCCGAGTATGGTTTTGCACCCGATATGGACTAATCAATTCGACTCCACTCAACGGATATTAAAAACAGATTTATAAATAAAACTTTTAGAATAAAATGAAAACATTTAGCAATTTTATCATGTTTATGGTCGTTACCGCCTTTATGGCTGTAGGGCTCGAAACACAAGCGGGCATTGATCCTGTTACCACATTCGCAGTAAGTGGCGGCATGTCGGTAGTTTATTCGTTTATCGCCTCGTTTATGCCAGCCAACAGCTTGTTTATGGCGCTCCAAGTTCAGATATGGGAAGGCGAAATTATGAAGAAATTTAGGCATGAGAATACCTTCTTGAGTAGAATTGGGCACAGAGACCAATATGTTCAAAAAAATGCCATTCACTTAGTAGATATAGGTGTTGATCCCGAGGTGTTGATTAATAACACAACTTATCCTATTGCAACCGTATCGCGTACTGATGAAGATATTGTAATATCATTAGATAAATTTGATACTGTTAATACAGCCATCTCTGATGATGAATTACATGCTTTGCCTTACGATAAAGAAGGCTCTGTAATTGCCGATCACCGAGAGGCGCTAGAGCAAGCATCGGTTGAAAAGTCGGCACATAGCCTATGTCCACAAGCAGATACAGCTAATACGCCTTTAATTATGACTTCGGGTTCGTCTAACGGTTATACAAATGCTCGTAAGCGAATGACCATCCGTGACGTTATTAAAGCAAAAAAATCGCTAGACGATTTAAAGATCCCACGCAAAGGCAGAGAATTAGTTCTTTGCAATGATCATATAGAAGATTTATTGTTAGAATCTCAGGTGTTTAAAGAGCAATATCAAAAAATTACTACTGGTACAGTATTAAACATGTATGGTTTTATTGTTAGCGAATTTGTGGCTAACCCACTATTCTCTAATTCAACCGGAGAGAAAAAAGCATTTGGTGCAGCACTTGCCCCAACAACTGACCTAGCTGCCTCATTCTTTTATTATAATAAAAGAGCTGTACAAGCTAAAGGCAAGGCCAAGATGTACCATGCCAAAGCCGAGAATGATCCTACTAACAGACAAAGTGTGATTGGATTTAGAGCCTATCATATTTGCCTACCAAAAAAGAATACAGGATTTGGAGCTATTGTTTCTAGTATAGTATAAAATAAACCCAGAGAAGGAAAGTAGCCGCCAACGGTTACGCTCAGTAAGCGAGCGGCTACTTTATTAAACATCAAGAAAAGCAATTGAAGTGGAAGTTGAAATTTGGATTTATAGAGGATTAATTGGGTTTATCATCGTGATTTTGTGGTATGTTATTCGCCAGTGGGCTGGAAAAATCGACGAAAAGTTTGATAAGTTAATAGAAGCAGTTGAAAAAATGGGCTTGAAAAACGAAACACAAAATGGCGAAATTAAACTCTTATCAAACGTACAGAAAACCCATGATGACCGTTTAAACGATCATGCCAAACGAATTAGAGAAGTGGAAAGGAAAGTAAACTAATGGAGAAAAGTAATTTTATAAATGCCTACCTAAAAACCAATGGCCACGAGGGTGGTTATGTGAATAATCCTGCCGATAATGGCGGCGAAACCTATAGAGGTATTGCTCGTAAATTTTGGCCTAAATGGAAAGGCTGGGCTTTTGTTGACATACTTAAAGAAAAGTATAGTGGTGCAAAGCTAGATGCCCGTTTGGCTTCAAATGCTGGCGTACAGGCTATGGTTGAAGAATTTTACTTGGATAACTTTTGGATGAAAAGTCAGCTTTATGAGTTTGATCAAAACATTGCCGACGAGATTTATGACACTAGTGTTAACCAGGGACGCAAAACGGCTATTATATACTTCCAAAAAGCCTTGAATATTCTTAATAGAAATCAACGCGATTATCAAGACATAGAAGTGGATGGGCAGATTGGGCTTAATACCCTATTGGCTTATGATGCCTATATGGCTACTGAGCAATTTAGTTCAAGAACCTATTTACAGTTGATTGCTACGCTACTTAAAGTGCTAAACTATTATCAGCTTGAGCGCTATATAGATATTGCCAATAGGGATAAAATACAGGAGTTGTTTGTTATGGGCTGGGTGGCTCGAGTGTAATACTGTAATGCAAGCTTCCAAGCTTGTGAATAGCAACGCAAGCTAGGAAGCTTACAACACGTAATTAAAATGAAATGAAAGATATTCGGATTTAAAAGGAGATTAAAATGAATTTAAACATATTAGGATTTATAAGCGAGATACTAAATCCGGTGAGCAAAATAGTTGACGATGTAACCACCAGCAAGGAAGAAAAACTGCAACTGCAGAATGGTTTAGAAACTATAAAAAATGCTTTTTTGGTGAAGACCTTAGAATACGAAAGTAAACTAACAGAAGCCAAGGCCGAGATAGTGAAATCCGAAACCGTAGGTTCGTGGTTACAACGTAGCTGGCGACCTATCTTAATGCTTCTGTTTGGCTTTATTCTTATTTACGAATACTTTTTAGCCAATTTATTTAGCTTGCCTAAATCGGGCTTGTCAGTAGAGTTTTGGGAGCTTTTAAAAATTGGTATAGGTGGTTATGTAGTTGGCCGATCTGCAGAGAAGATAGCCCCTAATTTTTCGAGAAATTCAAATAAAAATTTACAATAACATGACAAAGAAAAAAATAAACATGGCAAAACTGCAGGCGCAGTATTTTGATTTGTACCCAAAAGCCAAGGTACTTTATTTTACCGAAGATGGTAATTGCTTTCTTCAAAAATCTCCTGCAGTAGCTCATTCAAAAAAGAGTGGCAGCAAATGGTTATCGGTTGATAATCCTGCTTTTAAAGTAGAACTTGAACGCGAGGCCTCAGAATTGGCAGCAGCCGAGGATGAAGCTAAATTATCCGAAGCTAAAAAGCTTTTAAAGGATTGGCATATTGATCATAGTGATTATCGTAGAGACATAGAGCTTGTCAATAATCTTAAATTAGATGTGGCCGACCGAAAGCATGGTACAATTGTATCGGCTATTAAAGAGGCACAACGAAAAATGGGGAAATAGGAGATATAATTATGGCAAAAGTAAATATATTTGAAACCAATGGTGCCTTAGGTACACCCCAATCCAATAAGGATGGTGTTGTAGGCCTTATTGGTTCAGCTGTTGTAGTAGCTGATAAATTTGCCTTAGGCGATGTATTGGAATTGTATTCCAAAGAAGATGCAGAAGCTTTAGGGATTGATGAAGCCTATGATAGTGATAATTCTGTTGGATTGTGGCACCACGTTCGCGACTTTTACGAAGAGGCAGGCGCTGGGGTTAAACTCTTCCTTATGCCGGTTGCTACAACCGTCACTCTATCCGAAATGGCTGATAAAGATTTAGAATATGCGACGACTTTAGTCGCCCAAACCAAAGGCGAAGTTCGCATTATTGGTTTATGCAAATCGGGGGCTTCACTTGCTAGCACTAAAGGTTTTGACGATGATGCTTATGCGGCTATTGCCAAAGCTAAAGCACTTAGCGATGCTTTGTTTTTAGAGCACCGCACAGTGTCGTTTATTATTGAAGGAAAAGGCTATGCAGGCAATGCTGGTAACCTTGAGGACTTACGTGCTTCGGATGGCCCCAATGCCAACCGTGTGAGTGTGTATTTAGGTCAGGGTGACCTTGGTGGGGCTTCGGCTAATATAGGTCTATTACTAGGGCGTTTGGCCGCTATTCCTGTACAAAGCAATGTTGGCCGTGTTAAGGATGGTGAGCTTGCTGTTATGGAATTAAACCTGAGTGATGGCACTTCGGTTGCCAATATTGATTTGGTGACCCTTGAGGCCATTAATAATAAAGGTTATATAGTGCCCAGGTACTACGATAATAAGCCGGGCTTTTATTTCTTTGATGATCCTACTTGCTGTCCTATTACCGACGATTATGCGTGGATTCACAGAGGCCGACCAATGGACAAAGCGCACCGCTTAACCAATGGGGTGTTTGTTGATGAGTTATTAGACGATATTAATATTGATCCTGATACTGGACAAATGGAGGCTTCGGTAGCGAAATACTTCCAACGCCAATGCGAGAAAACAATTCAAACTAATATGATGGGCAGTTCCCGTAAGGAAATTTCCTCGGTCAAATTATTAGTTGATCCTGCACAAAATGTGCTTTCTACCTCAAAGGTAATTGCCAAACTTAGAATTGTGCCTAAGGGCATGACTCGTGAGTTTGAAATTGAAATAGGATATTCTAACCCCTTTAATACTTAAGATATGATACATGGATATGAATACGCATACGAAGATATGCAATGTGTAGTGAATGGTTATCCTCTTGAGAATTTTCAGGAAGTGGAGTATGGTGCCAGTAAAGCCCATGCGAATATACATGGCCGAGGTGCCGTACCTGTGGCTATGAGTCGTGGCAAAAAAGATGCCGAGCCTGGTCGTTTAGTGGTTTTGCAGAGCGATTTTGAGGCTATGAATATGGCGGCTCCAGTAGGCACCGATCCCACAGACTGGAAAGCCTTTGAAATGATTATTAGTTATGCCCCCGAAGGTGGTATTATTATTACAGATGTTGTTCCTTTTTGCCGCGTAAACTCGTGGAAAAAAGGCATGAAAACCGAAGATGGACATCAAACCATTGAGCTGAGCCTGACAACAGGGATTCCTCAGCTTAATGTTTAGTTCTCATATATTTAGTTTTGATTAGTTTGTAATTAGTTGGCACCCCTGCTTTTGTGGGGGTGTTTTTAAGACCCTTTGAGTCCGCTCAGGGTAAAAAAAGAAAAAAGCAATGAAAAAGACAAAGTACGAAGTAAATGAAAAAACAAGCTTAACTCCAGAAGAGATTAAAGCTTTTAAAACCACTTATGGTAAAGTATATAAATTGAGTGTAAAGAGTGATGAAGATGACAGCATAGAAGCGCAATGCTTTATCCATAAACCAAGCCGACAGGTATTAGACCTAGCGGCCTCCAGTTCTAAAGTTAAGGATTCGAAATTTAACGAAACCATTCTTAAAAATTGCTGGTTGGCAGGCGATAAAAGTATTGTTGAAAATGATGATCACTTTTATGCTGTTAGTAAGCAATTAAACTCTGTGATTAAATTTAAAGAAGCCGAGCTGGTGGAATTGTAAGCGAAACGGAGGTTAATGCCGGGACTCCGCTTCGCCGTATTATTAACACATCAATTGAGTTTTACTTGCACATTGACCCGGCAAGCCTTAGCGATGTGGAGTGGGCTCAAAAATATAATGACATCATTTTCATAAGAAAGCAAGAAGGAAATGAACTTAAAAGAATTACGGTACCAAATAACAGCCAGAGAAAACCTAAGCGGTAAGCTGGATAGAGTTACAGGCGCATCCAATAGGACTAGCCGAGCTCTAGGTACTCAAAACCGACATTTATCTTCTCTCAAGAAAAACATTTCTTCTGCAGCTTCGCAACTGCCTTTCTTTTCCAATGCAATGGGGTTGGCTACCAACCCCATTCTTTTAGCTACTGCGGCAGGTGTTGGCTTTATTGCTATGCTGAGTAAGGCAAAAGATAAAGCTGCTGCTTTTAATACTGAGTTTCGTGATTTATATAATCTTAACCTTGATAAAACACCTTTTCAAACTGCTAAAATGCGTTCCGATGTATTAAATACTTCGGCTAACTTTGGTTTTGATGCCGAAAGAACTTCACAAGCCTATTACGATGTGCAATCAATTGCTAATATTCAAGGTTATGCAGCTGGACAACTAATAGGAAAAACTGGACAGTTTGCCCAAGTCATGAGGTCTAACTTTAACGAAACAATTGCAGGAACTGCGCAAGTGATGGATATTTATGGGATATCTATTAATAAAGTTGATGACTATTTAAGTAGCATGTATAAAACGGTAATGGTAGGTAAAACCACTTTCGATGAAATGAGCAAAGTGCAGGTCGAATATGCCAACGCAGCTTCGGCAGCAGGACAAAGTTATGATGCAGCCAATAAAATATTTGCAGCTTTTTCAAAAACACAAAAAACTTCAACTATTGCTTCCACAATGACCAAAACAGCGTTTCAAGACTTAACCAAAAAATCAACACTTGATGGGCTAAGCAAAATAGGTGTAAATGTTTTTAATGCTAAAAAAGAAATGCTTGGTGTTGATGTGATTCTCCAAAATATGATTCCAAAATTACAAAGCATGAACGATTTGGAATTTGCAAATTTAAAGGAAGAAATAGGCGGCTCCGAAGGTATTAAAGGTTTACTTGATTTGGCTAAAAATTCAGGCGATAAGTTACTTGCGAGTTTTAATCAATTTGATAATTCCGATATGGCTTTTGATAAAGCTTTGACAAATGCAAGAAGCGAGATAAATTTTATTGATGAGCAGATTAACAATAAGCTAAAAGTATCGTGGATAACTTTAGGTGATACAGTACTTCCAATGTGGGTTAGTATTAAGCAAACAATACTTTCAACAGTAGATGAGCTTAATGATAGCCTATATAGT
>Ga0256827_10002123_pt1 | contig 12801 bp, 10 predicted proteins | sample CV84metaG_FD_185977 | JGI IMG/M metagenome (GOLD analysis project Ga0256827, IMG submission 185977) | Hydrothermal vent microbial communities from East Pacific Rise, Pacific Ocean - CV84 | ecosystem: Environmental > Aquatic > Marine > Hydrothermal vents | place: Pacific Ocean: East Pacific Rise... | reverse complement strand
ATTTCTTCGATAAATCAATTTCTTCTTGGCTATAAGCAAATTCTTGAAGTGCACCAGTGTCTTTTGAAGCCTCATCATAGGCTGTTAGAATATTACTTATACTCACTGATTTAGAGCCGTATTTTTCTCTAATCCATTCAGCGTTGGGTAGATTTATTCCTATGGGCGTTGAAGGGCTACAGTCTCCTGCTTCCACAACTACATTTATTGCTTTTGCGCTTACGCCTTCAACTTTTTCCTTTTTATATTTCTTATCAGTTGAACTATTTGTTTCAAACCAAAGTGCATTATTGGAAATTGCTTCAGCTCTTTTGCTTGCATCCTCATCTCTTATGGAAACTACACTTTCGTAGCTAGCTTTTTTACCTAGAGAATCTCCGTAAACTTCTATAAATCCGTGAACTGCATCAACTGTTGATTCAGAATCTTGCAGCCAAAGTATGCTGTATTCATCAAATTTCTTTAAATCTCCAGTTTTATAGTATTCAATAAGTTTCTCAAATGCTTTTTCTTGAAGCTCTATTTGGCTGTGATTTTTAGCTTTCTCAAGCCAGTAAACCATCTTTTCTATTTGAGCAGAATACATTCCACCAATTTTCCATACTTCTTCTTTTATTATTCCGTTCTCTTTAACTAATTTGGAGTTCATGCCATAGGAGGGAGCTCGTTTTTCCTCTTTATTCGAAAATGCAGCATAGAACTCTTCAGCTTCTTTTTGGCTTACGCCTTCGTAATAATTATTTGCTGAGCTTTCTATTAAATCAACTCCCTCATCAAGATTTACTCTTTTTGCATCAAGTTCTTTATTGAATATTATGTTTCCAATTTCTGATTTAATAAATTCAATATTATCTTCTTTAGTCCAATTACTATTATCAATTAGTTCATGCCAATACTCCTTTTTGAATTTGGGAAAGAATTTATCCATTGAATAATGGTGGTGAAGTCCATTTGAAAACCAGAATTGTTTCAAATATTCTAAAAATATTTTAAAATCAGAATTTTCTCTATTACCGTTATAGCTTGTGAATATATTTTCTAATACTTTACGTATTCTTAAATTATGTTTATAGTTTTGGTCATAGATAATATCTCTACCCCAAAGAGCGGCATTGTATAAATAGAAAAGTTGTTTCCTTTTCTCTAAATCAAGCTCATCAAAGCCAGGAACTTGATATCTTAATATTCTGTAATCGCCAAATTGTTCGGTTTGATATTTAAAATCTTCTGTCATTTTGTTGTTTTCAGTATTTTGTATAATTTTTTTCTTGCAAAGCCACGTAGCTGCAAAAAGTTTATTGCTTTAAGAAAGCTTCCAAAGCCAAAGAATAAGAGTGAAGTCCAAAACCACTAATATTACCAATACAAACAGGACCAATAATACTTGTTCTACGGAAGTCTTCTCTAGCATCAATATTTGATATGTGAACTTCAATTACATCAGCCTCTACTGTGCTAATTGCATCACGAATTGCAACAGAAGTATGAGTGTAACCACCTGCATTTAAGATTATTCCGTTATGAGAATAGCCAATTTCTTGAATTTTGCTTATTATTTCACCTTCAATATTTGATTGATAGTATTCTATACTAATTTGTGGGTTCTTAGCTTTTAGTGTAATTAAAAAATCTTCAAAACTTTTATTTCCATAAACTTTAGGTTCTCTTTTGCCTAAAAGATTAAGATTAGGTCCGTTTATTATTATGTATTTTTTCATTGTAAAATAGCTGAAAATGTAATTTCTACTTGCTTAATTTTTAATTGTTCATCATTTACCAAAAATATTTTTTTCTTTTCCCCGCCCCTAAATGGGAGGAAAAGAAAGATGATTTTTTAATTCCTAATTTTTAATTTATAATTATTAATTCTCATTTCTTTCTATCAAAAAAAGGATTTTTAGAAGTTGCGCTAATTGGAATACCAAAAGCTATTTTAATATCTTTCTCGAAAAGTTTCATTTCTAAAGCAGCTTTTCCAAGGCTAAACATTATTCTATTATCAACTCTCAGATCAGCGGCAAGGCTAACGGCAGAACCAATCGCTATATTTAAGTCGCTGGTATTAAATACGCATGGAGTATTTGGGTGCTTTTCTTTTTCTTTACAATTATCAAAGCCACATAATTGACATATTTCATTTAGCCCTAATGTTTTTATTTCTGTTCCTATTAATAAAACAGCACCACTCTCTTTTAGATTATTAGCATCTCTTTTATAAAAGTCAACATCAAGCTCTTCGCCCATTTTGAAAAGCTTATCCGAAAGTAAGTTAATTTCATTTCCTACTAATAGCATCATTTCAAGAGTATCTTTTCCTTTTCCTTTTGGAGCAGTTCGTGCTGCAATCATCATTTGCTTTCCAATACTCTCTAGGGTAGATTCTTTAACTGACGTTTCCTTTATTATTGGCATTTTATATCTGTATTCTTATATAAATAAAAAGAAAGGACTAAAAACATAGTCCTTTCCAAATATAGTGTTTTGTGTTTATTTAATTAAAGTCCTTAAATTGACCTAAGTTTTCAATTATTTTAAGCTCTGCAATCTGCATTTCACCTATATTAATATTCTTAGCAACAGTAATCTCTGCAACATCTTCAGAAACTTTATCAATTTGATTGATATGATAGTAACTTGGACGGTTTAAGAATATTAAAGTATCTGTATTGTCATTTACAAAATCAGGAGTATATTTAAACTTATTCTTATAAATAATAGGTTTTTGAAGCTGAGAGAATAATACGATAGGGATATTGATATCCTTAGCTAATTGATGTAATTCTTTCATAATTACACATTTATCATCTTCGCAATTCTCATTTTCATTATTTGTATGAAGAAGTTCTAGATAATCAATAAAAATAATTTCTACACCTTGTTTTTGCATTTGTTTAGCTTTATCAGCTAAAGTATCAGTACTCATTCCTGCTTGATCTTCAAAAATAAGATTTGATTTTGAAATGCTATTTACTAAAGAACGTACATGATTATGCTCAACATCAGTAATCGTTCCATCATTAATCTTATCCATAGAAATACCTGTTGTACTTTGAATAAGACGTTTTAGAAGTTTATGTGATTTTCTTTCCAAAGAAAAAACACCAACACTATGACATTCGCATAGAGCAACATTATTAATCATAGAGATTAGGAATGAAGTTTTACCGATACCTGGTCTAACAGCGATAGTTGCTAATTCTCCTTTATGAAATCCTTTGGTAATCTTATTTATTGCATTGAAACCTGTAGTAATGCTAGTTTTAGGAATGTTGTTGGTTGGATTTAAGTGTTTTTCGTTCAGTGTTTGCTTCATTAGTTTTTGAGCCGAAACAAACACCTGAGTCTCTGTATTGTCTAAAGTATTGTCACTCATGGTCTTTATATTTAGTTTATACTGTATTTTATTTCTTTAAATATTCATCTGTCAAAGATAGGAATTAATTAAAAACAAAGCAATACAATTTTTGGTTTTAATGAAAATTAACTTTAGAAAATATTAATATTGAAAATAATTGAATTGTTTTTTGATATCTAATATTTCTGTTGTAATAATCTCTATGAATCCCAAAGGCGGTTCTATATTTTTAGCCGCTTTCGATAAATTCAGATTAAAATCAACAATAAAAATAATAGAGATTTAAAAAATTATGTAATTGATAATTACAAAAGATTAGTATTTCTTCAACCCCGAAGGGGTGAAATATTTTTAGCCACGGGTGAAACCCGTGGCTAAAATGATTATAAAAAAATAGATTTTGGCATGAGTTTTTGGGACAAAAACCATGACAAAATCGACAAGAAAAGTAGAATGTGTCTTTTTGCTCAGTACATGACAAAAAAATAAATGCCTAATGATGAAAAATCCTATTAATTTATTAGATAGCTACGCTATAAAATTAGACGCTGTACCGATTAGTATCGGTATATGATTTTACATGATATAATTTTTCCAAAGGAAAAATATAAAATCATAATTAATCATACAGATCTGCGTCTATTAATTGGAGCAAAGCGACTTTAATTTAAAAATTGTCATGTACTGTGGTCTTTTTGTAAAAGAAATACAGTTTTCGTTCAGGCTTTAATTTAATTGTGTCTTAGCGAGAAACAAAGCCCTAATGAATAAAGTAATAAATAGAAATAAAATGACAAGCACTTCCAATTAGAACTAAAACATGAAATATTGCATGATTGTAAGGTAATTTATTATCAAGTAAATACAATACAGCACCAATAGTATAAGAAATACCACCTCCAAAAAGCCACAATGCTCCTTCAAGAGTAAGACTGTTGATTAGTGGACCTACTGCTGTTACAGCAATCCATCCCATAATAACATAAGCTACAGCAGACAATATTCTAAACTTACCAAAGTAGAATATTTTAATAATAATTCCAATAATTCCAAAAACCCATACAATTGAGAAGATTGTATAACCCCAAACAGGAGGAAGAGCCAATAGCGTAAAAGGAGTATATGAACCAGCTATTAATAAATATATAGAAATATGATCCCAAACATTTAATGGATCTCTCCATTTAGGAACTGTTGCTGAATGATATAGTGTAGAAGCAGTATAAAGAATTACCATGCTTATACCATATACTAACATGCTAAAAAGAGCAATATTACTGCCCATATCAAGGGCTTTATTAACAAGTAAAACTAGAGCAACAATACTTAGTATAGCTCCTAATCCATGCGTTATTACGTTTAATAATTCTTCTCTATTGGAATATGAATTTAATGATTTTCTCATCTGTGTATATTTTAGTGCTAAATTAAATATTATAACTTAATTTTACCCAAAATATTTTAGAAAATATGCAAGTAAATAATAAGAATTATCGTACTATTTGGTATAATAAGGATAATGAGTCTGTTAAGATAATAGATCAACGCTATTTACCTTTTAAATTTATTATTGAAGATATTAATTCATTGGAAGAGATGCTTATTGCTATTTCAGATATGCATTTAAGAGGTGCGGGTTTGATAGGTGCCGCTGCTGCTTGGGGAATGTACCTAGCAGTTAAGGAATCACAACAAGAGGAGTTTATTAATAGCTCTGCCATTAAACTATCTAAAACAAGGCCTACAGCTGTTAATTTGCAAGCAGCAATAGATTTAATGTTGCCTATTATCATTAATGCAAAAGAGGAAGATAGGAAAGAATTAGCATTAAAATTAGCTCAACAGATTTCAGATAAAGATGCAGAATCATGCAAGCAAATAGGAAAAAATGGATATAAGCTTATTAAAGATCTTTCAGATAGAAAGAAAGGCAAAACAGTAAATATTTTAACCCATTGTAATGCAGGATGGTTGGCTTTTGTAGATTATGGTTCGGCATTATCACCTATTTATGAGGCTTTTAATAATGGGATAGATGTTCATGTATATGTAGACGAAACTCGACCAAGAAATCAAGGTGCAAGACTTACTGCTTGGGAATTAGGAATGCAAAATGTGCCTCATACTTTAATTGCTGATAACGTTGGAGGTCATCTTATGCAGAATAGAATGATTGATATGGTAATAGTTGGAGCTGATAGAGTAGCTGCTAATGGTGATGTGGCAAATAAAATAGGTACATATCTTAAAGCATTAGCGGCAAAGGATAATAATATTCCATTTTACGTGGCTTTTCCAAGTACTACTTTTGATAAAAGTATCAATAATGGAGTAAAAGATATTCCAATAGAATTACGTGATGAAGATGAAGTATTATTTATGTATGGACTTTATGAAAATGAAGAAGTAAAAGTGCGGATTGCGCCAGAATTTACAAAGGCTGTAAACTATGGTTTTGATGTTACTCCTGCAAGGTTAGTTAGTGGGTATATAACGGAGGAAGGGACTGAAATTAATAATTAGTAATTTATAATTATGAATTAATAATTAAATTTTGAAAGTTTGGTTATCTTTGTGTTACATTTATATAAATCTAAAAAATATAAAATGAAAGAAGATAATATTATTCAGAAAAAGTCTTATGATTTTGCAGTACGTATAGTTAGATTAAATCAATATTTAGTTACAAATAAAAAGGAATATACACTTTCAAAACAAATCTTACGTTGTGGAACATCAATAGGCGCAAATGTAGAAGAAGCAATTGGAGGGCAAAGTAAAAAGGATTTTATTGCAAAATTATCAATTTCATATAAGGAAGCAAGAGAAACTAGATTTTGGCTAAGATTGTTGTATGATACAGACTATATTACAGAAACTCAAAAAGAAGAATATATTAATAAAGTTGATGAAATAATTAGGATACTTAGTAGTATAATTAAAACAACAAAGAATAATTCCTAATTATAATAGTTTGTTCATGTCTTTAATTGTTTGTATATTAGGTAATTCTTAATTACTAATTCTTAATTCTTAATTAATAATTACCAATTAAACCTCCTTAAGTTGCTTAATCATCTCAACAGGGTTCTCAGCACCAAATACAGCATTCCCAGCAACAAGTGCATTAGCTCCAGTGTCAACAAGCTTTTTGATATTATGAATACCAACACCTCCATCAACTTCAATTATTGCTTTTGAATTCTTTTGAATAATTAAATCCTTCAACTTTGAAATCTTAGAATAAGTATTTTCAATAAAACTTTGTCCTCCATAACCTGGATTAACACTCATTAAAAGTACTACATCTAGATCAGCAATAATATCCTCCAATAGTATTACATTTGTATGAGGATTTAGCACAACTCCAGCTTGTACATCAAGGCTTTTCATTAATTGCACAGTTCTGTGAAGGTGAGTAACAGCCTCGTAATGCACAGTAATAATATCAGCGCCAACTTCCTTGAATTGCATTAAATATCTATCTGGATCCATTATCATAAGGTGCACATCCATTGGCTTCTTTGCATATTTTTGAATGTATTTGATAATGGGGAATCCAAAAGAAATATTAGGGACAAACAAGCCGTCCATTACATCAATATGGAACCAATCTGCTTGAGAATTATTAATCATTTCTATATCTCTACCTAGATTGGCAAAGTCAGCTGAAAGTAATGAAGGGGCTATAATATGTGACATAATAATATGATATTTTATTTGATGCAAAAGTAAAATAAAAAAGCAGAATTTCTTCTGCTTTTCTTATCTAACACTATTTTATAATTATGTGTTTATATTCTTATACTAATTTTTAATTATTGGCGTATAAAAAACATCAAGGTCGAGGCGGACGAGGTGTTAATGTTTAGGAGTTTACTTATGTAAATGACTAAATATTAATATAAGTCCAACGATGAGATTGTCGTTTTTTAAAGTCATAAATTAATAAATTTAACCTAAATATGTTTTTAAGATTTTACTCCTAGAAGTATGTTTCAATCTTCTAATAGCTTTTTCTTTAATCTGACGTACTCTTTCGCGAGTAAGATCAAATTTTTCGCCAATTTCTTCTAAAGTCATAGGATGTGCTCCATCCAAGCCAAAATAAAGACTTATAACATCAGATTCGCGAGGAGTAAGAGTAGAAATAGCTCTACTAATCTCTTTTCTTAATGAATCATATAATAAACCAGTTTCTGGGGTAGGGGTGTCATTCTCACGAATTACATCATACATATTAGTATCTTCATCTTGAATAAGAGGAGCATCCATACTTACATGGCGACCTGCATTCTTCATAGATTCTTTTACTTCTCTAACGCTTATGTCAAGTTTTTCAGCTATTTCTTCATGATTAGGAGCTCTTCCTAATTCTTGTTCTAAAGCGGCAAAAGTTTTGTTTATCTTATTTATTGAACCAATTTTGTTCAATGGTAAACGTACAATTCTTGATTGTTCAGCTAAAGCTTGTAATATTGATTGACGAATCCACCATACAGCATAAGAAATAAACTTAAAACCACGAGTTTCATCAAATCTTTGTGCAGCTTTAATGAGTCCTAAGTTACCCTCATTAATAAGGTCAGGAAGACTTAAGCCTTGATTTTGATATTGTTTTGATACAGAAACAACAAATCGTAAGTTAGCTTTCGCTAATTTTTCTAATGCATTTTGGTCACCTTGCTTAATCTTTTGAGCTAGAACAACCTCTTCTTCAGCTGTTATAAGGTCAACACGACCAATCTCTTGTAAATATTTGTCAAGTGATGCAGTTTCACGATTAGTTACCTGCTTTTGAATTTTTAACTGTCTCATTTAATAATTTTTAAATCAGTTGTATTAACAATGTCCTTTTATCTACGTTAATTGTTTGCTTTTGTTTCAATAGTTTCAATAATATTCTCTCTTTTCTGAGTTAAAGTATATTAAAATTACTTTTTAGAAGAGTTTAAAGAGGAGATGAGCTTGAAAACTTATTATTTATATATGTAGATAATACTATAATATATCAAAAGAAATCCGAGTTTCTGATTTAATCAGAAACTCGGAAATAATTTATATGTTTAAGAAATTACTTTCTTTCTGGTCTTGGTTTAAGAGCTTTAGCAGAAAGCTTAAACTTACCTGATTTTACATCAACAGAAAGAAGTTTGACATCAATCTCGTCACCTTCTTTAAGTACGTCAGAAACATTTTCAATGCGTTTCCAATCAATTTCACTTACGTGAAGCAAACCTTCTTTGCCAGGAAGAATTTCAACAAAAGCACCATAAGGCATAATGCTCTTAACTTTTGCATGATATACTTCTCCAACTTCTGGAACTGAAACTATACCCTTAATACGAGCTGTAGCAGCGTCAATTGAAGCTTTGTCTGGAGACATAATTTCAATAACTCCTTTATCGCCAACTTCCTCAATGGTAATAGTTGCGCCAGTTGTTTTCTGAATATCTTGAATGATTTTTCCACCAGGTCCAATTACTGCACCAATGAATTCTTTATCAATCATCATCTTAACAATTCTAGGAACAAAGTCTTTGTAATCTTCACGTGGTGCGTTAATTACTTCTTCTATTTTGTCAAGAATGTGCATACGGCCTTCCTTCGCTTGGAATAATGCTGAAGAAAGAATCTCATAAGATAATCCTTCTACTTTAATATCCATTTGACAAGCAGTGATACCATCACGAGTACCAGTTACTTTAAAGTCCATATCTCCTAAATGATCTTCATCACCTAAGATATCAGATAGTACAGCAAATTTACCAGTCTCTGAGTCAGTAATTAGTCCCATTGCTATACCAGAAACAGGTTTCTTTAATTTGATACCTGCATCCATAAGAGCCATAGTACCAGCACAAACAGTTGCCATTGATGAAGAACCGTTAGATTCTAATATCTCAGAAACAATTCTTACAGTATAAGGATTGTCTTCTTTGCTAGGCATCATACCTTTTAATGCTCTAAGAGCAAGGTTTCCGTGTCCAACTTCACGACGACTTGTTCCTCTTAAGAAACGAGCTTCACCAGTTGAATATGGAGGGAAGTTATAATGTAATAGTAAGTTTGAGCGACCATCAAATACAACTCCATCAATGATTTTTTCGTCAAGTTTGCTACCTAAAGTAACACTTGTAAGAGATTGAGTTTCTCCACGAGTAAATATTGCAGAACCGTGAACAGTTGGTAAATAGTTTACTTCACCCCAAATAGGACGAATTTCATCTAGTTTACGACCGTCAAGTCTTTTTCTTTCTTCAAGAATCATTTTACGCATCATGTCTTTCTCAACATCATGGTAATAACGTTTTATAAGAATCATCTTTTCAGCAGCATATTCTTCGTCTAATGTTGCAACAAATTCATCACGAATAGCAGCAAACATTTCAGAACGTTTGTGCTTATCTGTTGTGTCAGAACAAGCAGCAGCATATACTTTATCAGAAAGTTCTTTCTTAATTCTTTCTTTTAATTCTTCATCTTTTGTTTCATGACAATACTCTCTCTTGGGGCTTGATTTTTCAACCATAGCAGCCAGATCAGTTTGAGCTTGACATTGAATTTTAATAGCCTCGTGAGCAACATTGAAAGCTTCCATCATCATTTCTTCTGATACTTCTTTCATTTCTCCTTCAACCATCATTATATTGTCGTATGAAGCACCAATCATCATTTCTAGATCAGCAGCTTCTGTTTCTTCAATATTTGGGTTAACTATCCATTTACCATCTAAGTAAGCAACACGAACTTCTGATATTGGTCCATTGAAAGGAATATCAGAAACAGCAAGAGCGGCAGAAGCAGCTAATGCAGCATAAGCATCGGGTTGGTCTCCTTGAGCTAATGATATTAAGTTAACGATAACCTGTGTTTCTGAGTGGTAATCAGCAGGGAATAAGGGGCGTAGCACACGGTCAACTAAGCGGCATACTAATATTTCATACTCTGAAGGACGAGCTTCTCTTTTAAAGAACCCACCAGGGAAACGCCCTGCAGCACTATATTTTTCTTGATAATCTACTGATAGTGGCATGAAATCCACATTCTCACCAGCTTCTTTTTTTGATACTACTGTAGCTAATAACATTGTATCACCAACTTTTACTACTACAGATCCATCGGCTTGTTTAGCCAATTTTCCAGTTTCAATGGTAAATTCTTTACCATCTGCCATCTGGAAACTTTTTGAAATTCCAATTTTTGACATCTTTTCTTATTATTTTAACGTACATCTATTTGTAGTGAACATATATTCTTTAACGAGGGTCTTTATTTTCACTATTTATAAGTTCCCTCAATGTGTAAAAAAAGGCAATTGAAACCAATCGCCTTTTTTATTGAGTATCTATTTGGTAGAAGAAGTATTATTTTCTTAAACCTAATTTCTTAATTAATTCACGATAACGATTAATATCTTTTCTTTGAAGATAAGATAATAACTTACGACGTTTACCTACTAATAAAACCAAAGAACGCTCTGTTACGAAGTCTTTACGGTTTACCTTGAGGTGTTCTGTTAAGTTTGTAATGCGGAAAGTGAATAATGCAACTTGTCCTTCTACTGATCCTGTATCGAATTCGCTTTTACCGTATTCTTTGAAGATCTCTGTTCTTTTCTCTTTTGTTATATACATATTTTATAGTTTACTATTAGATTAAATTATATCATCTAATTATAGCGTTAATAAATCGGCTGCAAAAATAGTAAATATTATTTGGTTATATACAATTATTTATAAATAATTAATCACTATTGTCCGATAAAATTTCAAAATGTAAATCACTGCCCATCAATCTTTACCTCAATCCTAAAGGAAGGATTGATTGTCAATAATTTACATCCCTGACTGCCGACAGACTGGCTTTAGGAACGAGGCAAAATAAATTATTGACAATTAATTCGATAAGAAGGTACTAATAAATATTAATATTCAAAAGCCTTTAAAATACAAGAGATTTGCCTCTTTTATAATATTTTAATCGGACACTAATAATAATTAATTATCTATGTGTGGGTATCAAATCAAAGAATTATAATAAGATACAAGAATATCAAAATCCGATAATAATTAATATCTTTGCAAGAAATTAATACTATGAATTTTTATATAATTTTTAAATTAATTATTTCGCATCGATGCCGTGTTTACTTAAACATCGTAACCTGATTATTTCCTTATTCTCAGTAACGGTTAATATTTAGCTCTCGCATATAGCCGTAAATATCTATTTCTTAAGCAAAGAGACATTTTTAGAATCCATTTTATCATGTTTAAATAAAATTAAAAGATGCTTATCATCTTGTTTAAAATTGCTGTTTTATTAGCATTTGTATTATTCTTTACACCAAAGAATATTCAATATTATATTGGTTTATTCTTACATACAGCAATTATATTAATTACAAGTAGTTGGGCTGTAAATAGCTTAGTTACAGTTACAAAACTCAGTATTGCTTTTATGCCATTCTTGGGTAAAACCTTATATCTAGAAATAGATCAATTATCAGCTTTCTTTATTTTAGTTGTGAATTTTACAAGCTTAACCGGAATTATTTATGCCAAAGGATATTTACAAACTTACTTTAATAGAAAGAGCAAAACTGAAATCGCTTGGCATTTTTTCAATTTCTTATGGCTTCATATCTCAATGCTTTTGGTAGTGATGCTTCGCGAGGCTTTGGCATTTCTTGTGATTTGGGAAATAATGTCCTTATCATCATTCTTTCTTGTGATATTTGAAAGTGAAAAAGCTGAAACCGTAAAAATAGGTATTCAGTATTTAATTCAAATGCATATAGGTGTAGTATTCCTAATGGTGGCTTTTATTTGGGCTTATGTTCAAACGGGTGCAGAATTTAGTTTCGATGGATTATCGGTTTATTTTACATCACATAATCCATTTTGGTTATTCCTATTATTTTTCATTGGCTTTGGAATAAAAGCTGGATTTATTCCGCTACATTCTTGGTTGCCACACGCACATCCTGCTGCACCTTCGCACGTTTCAGGTGTAATGAGCGGCGTAATGATAAAGATGGGGATTTATGGTATTCTACGTGTGCTGATGTATATCCATCACGACTTGTTTTACATTGGTGTTTTTATTTTGGTTATTTCTTTAGTTTCTGGTTTAATAGGTGTTTCATTGGCCATTGTTCAACACGATGTAAAAAAATTATTAGCCTATCACAGTATCGAAAATATTGGTATAATAGGTATTGGTATCGGTATGGGAACGATTGGATTAGCTGAAAATATTCCAATATTAGCAGTACTTGGTTTTGGTGGTGGAATATTGCATATTCTTAACCACTCACTTTTTAAATCGCTACTATTTTATACTGCGGGTTCGGTTTACAAACAAACACATACACGTAATATTGAACAGCTTGGCGGATTAATTAAGAAAATGCCCAAAACTGCACTATTCTTTCTGCTTGG
>Ga0256827_10002122_pt1 | contig 12805 bp, 10 predicted proteins | sample CV84metaG_FD_185977 | JGI IMG/M metagenome (GOLD analysis project Ga0256827, IMG submission 185977) | Hydrothermal vent microbial communities from East Pacific Rise, Pacific Ocean - CV84 | ecosystem: Environmental > Aquatic > Marine > Hydrothermal vents | place: Pacific Ocean: East Pacific Rise... | reverse complement strand
CATATCTTTCAATATGTTTCTAATCTTAGTATTATAAATACTAAATACATTTTTAAATTTAGTAGTATCTTTAAATACTCTTTTTAATATAAACCCTTTTTCGAAATCTATATCTTTACTTAAACCGTATGTTATATACATAGTAAGGTCTGACATATATCCAGCAGCACTAGATATATTAGATATTGTACCAATAACACCTGCTTGTTTAGCTGTCATAGTTTTATCAGTTATGAAATCTTCCATACTACCATCAAGAACTTTTTCTAAGATAGGAATAGCTTCTTCCATCTCTTTAGCGAAAGAAGCTAGTGAAGAAATAGCAGAAGGTATGTCGTGATTGTTTCTAAGACCTATGTTCTTAAACATTTTAGTAAGTTTTTCTCCGTTGTGCTTCTCAACACCTTTCTTACTAGCTAACTTACTGGCTAAGTCTAAAGAAGGTATAACTATATCAGTTAAAAGAGATCTAGTAATTAGTAGTTCTTTCTGTAAGCCATCTTTCTCATAAGTGGTTGCAAATATACCTTGTATAAATTTATTTATAGTCGTTAACATTAAAAATCCTTTACTTATAAACTTCTGGTAGTCATTAATACTTTTAACAACTCTTCCATAGTTTCTTCTTTTTTATCTTTCTTTTTGATTTCATTAAATGATAAATCAATAGAACCTCTTAAATCGTTAACAAATATAACAACTCTTTCGTAATCATTATCTATAACCGATAACGTTAATGAAGATGTGGCGTCTAAGAACGCTTCTTTAACTCTTGGCTTATGGATAGAGCCTCTTAGTTTCTTTTCTATTCTAACAACGTCTTCACTACCAATAACCATCATTTGATAAAACTTACTATAACCAGATACACCATGCTTAGCAAACTTACTAGTTGAGTTTAGTTCTCTCAATCTCATTTCTCTAATAAGATCATCTCTATCTGATATTCTTCTTTTCTTATAATCGTTTATAAGGTCTGTAGCAAATATCAAGTCAGACATGGTAATAGCACCAGCTCTATAATCATCTATTCTATCTAAGAAAGATTCTCCGTCTTCTTTACCTAACATATTTTCAATATTATTAAACTTAGTATAGATAACATTAGCTCTAATCATAGCTGGTATAACTACTGTCTTTCTATCTACAGTTATCTCTATCTCTATTTCTCTAGTTATTAACTTATTGATACCTTCTTTGTCTTGTTTAGAAGTCGATCTAAATTTTCTTCCCTTTTTACGATCTTCGTTATCTTTATCACTAGAAGCTTCTAATCCAGGTAAAAACGCTATATCGTCACTCAAACTATTCACAACGTTATCAAAAGTATTATCTTCTGCTACTGGTAGATTTGTAAACATTGTCTCGTAGTCGCTAGATAACAACTCGAACGCAACGTCAGCTTTTAAACCATGTATACTGACAAGTGTAGTAAAAACTTGAGTGTATAAACTAGCGAATAAACTAACATTATGTTCTATAACACTATCCATAACTTTACTGTCTTTAACACTATTACTAACTATTATGTTAGGAGTTACTATAAATTTATTTATTAATTTTATCATAGAACCATTAGAGTAGAAAACCTCCGCTTGCTTTTTATCAGGAGTTAAATCCGAACCGAGTAACATATCTACCGCTTTAATTGCGTCTACTAGACTTATCATTGTGTAATCCTTTTTAAATATTTAATTTTTTGTTTTAATATAATTATAATCAAATTAAACAGTAAAACTATATTATGTATAAAAAAATATGACATTAAATGCTTTATTTGAATGTAAACATTAAGGAAATTATATGCCTCCAATAGAAAATAATACAATAGATCTAAATAAATTCACCAAACACGTGGTTGGTCTCGGTAGTAATGAACAAGCCATAACTAACGCATTGTATGGATTAAATCCAACATATGAAGAACAAGCACTACCTATGGATACTAACCATAAAATGCACATTTTTTTCACGAGACCTCAATTAAATTTAACAGAAGCAAACTGTATACTATCTAATGAACTTATTAAATTGTTAACGGATAATAAAAATAGTATACATAGATACACTAGACTAGCTTTAGATCCTAGGCTATACCATACACCTGCTAATATTAAATCTGATTTACTAGATCCATTTAATCCGTTCATACCTATATTCTCTAACTTATGTACAAAGATATCGGGATGGCCTGATGTGGTAATGGCTAGTAAGGCATCCGCTGAAGGTAACTTAAAAGAACAAACAGTAGTGGCTGATGGCACGGTTGATATATATAACGAGTTTCAATTAGATATGACTTTTAGAAATATAGCATCGGAACCAATAACTACCATAGTTGGTGCTTGGATGGAATACATGGATAAGGTACATAAAGGTAACTTGATGCCGTATACAGATATGATAGTTAGAAGAGAAATAGACTATATGACTAGGGTATATGTGATAGTTGTCGACGAACAAGAAAATGTGATTAAGAAAATAGCTAACATAGGTGCTGGGTTTCCTATAACTAATCCTATGGGTATGTTTTTTGATTACGATAAAAATAGTCAACACGTTAACGCATCGAAGGATATAAATGTATCTTTTAAATGTATAGGTGCTGAATATAATAAACACAATAGTATGTTAGACTTTAACACATTAGTAGCCGCCTTTCATCCTAAAATGAAGAAGATGCATACAGGATCTACTAGTTCTGGGATGGTACAGGTACACGAAGACGTTATAACTATATTTAAGAATAGAGTATATCCATATATAGATCTAGCCACCAATAGATTACTATGGTATACTGATGAAGAGAATATAAAATTTATAGATAAAGAAGGAAATTAAAATGATTTTTAATAATGAAGAATTAAACAACGTTAAATTAGTACCGAGTAAAGTACAGAGGTTATTTGTAGATTCGTTAGCTAACGGTGATAGCGACTTAACAGTATTAGATCCAACTAACCCGTTTACTATGTTACTAGAAGCTACTGTAGTAACAGCTAATAACGCTATGGAAGAATCGCATAGTGTGGCTAGAAGACTATACCCTAGTCTGGCTAATAATAAAGAAGATTTATATCACCACATTTCGACCATAGAAGAAAAGAATCTATTTTCTACTCCGGCTGAAGTAGGTATAACATTTTATATAAACAAACTAGATATAATTGGTAGTGGTATAAATCCAGAATTAAATAACGGTAACGGTAATACAATAGATGATGGTACTAGAAAAGTAACCATACCTAAGTTTACAGAAGTATCTGTAGGTGACTTGGTATTAACTACTCTTAACGATATAGATATAACTGTTAAAGATAATAGATCTTTCGTGGAACAAAAATCCGAATCAGAACAGATAGCTATAAATTCTATAGGTAACTTATTTAGTAGTATATCTATGGATGCTGAAAATACTGAGTGGGTTGTATTCGAAACAAAAATGGCACAAATAAAAAGAGAGTCTTATGAGTTTCAGGTTATAAAGAATAATCCCTTTAAACAAGTAATACCATACACAGATAATTATAGTTATTCGGAAGTCTATATAAAAGACAATAACAATAACTGGATACCTATGGAAATAACACATAGTACAATAGTGTTCGATCATAACCTACCAACAATTAAAGTAGTGATAGGTAATAATGGAATCGAATATAGTATACCTGATTTCTATATTGTAGACGGCGACTTATCTGGATTAATAAGAATAGATATGTTTACTACAAAAGGTAAAGTGTTATTACCGTTATCTAAATTTAACATAGCTGACTTCTCTATTAAATTACCGGATAAAGTATTTACAGAAGAGTCTGCTGTAATGGTTAAGGTAGATAAACTCGCTAATAGTAAGAAAATACTAGACGGTGGCGTTACTAGTGTTAAAACTAGAGATTTAAGAAATAAGATAATTTACAATACCACTGGTGTTATAGATTTACCGATAACAGAAAAACAACTTAATGAACATATCAAAACAAGAGGGTTTACTCTTTATAAAGCTATTGATACAATTACAGAAAGAACCTTTATAGCTGGTAAAAATATTAATGATGTTTATAAGTTAAATAAATTAGGTAGTAATATAGATATATTTAATAATACTATAGATCTGCTACCTGGTGAGGTTGATAATGATAGTGTTGATATAAGAGGAGATGTAGTTCTAATAAAATCTGGTACTATATTTAAATCGATTAATGGTGTTACTAAAATCATATCTAGAACTGAAGAGGATGCTCTAAGAAATACAGTAAATATAGCAAGAAAGAAGTTATTGTACAGTGGTGAATATTATACTACACCGTTCTATTATATGTTGGACCTAAATGGAGATGTTCTAAACTCTAGAATATATGATCTGGACAATCCGTCAATGTCTAATATGTCTATTTTAAATAAGAATAAGTTCTTTGAACATAACGTAAACATATCTAAATACTTCATACATAAGGTACCTACTGGTTATCAGATAATCTTATCTCTATTCGGTAATGATAAATTTGCTGAGATAGATAAAGATAAAGTATTTATTCAAGCAACTATGGATGCTAATGAATTAGGAAATGAAGTACACTTTACAGGAGAGTATAATGCAGTATTGGATAAGTATGTTATAAATATAGACACCAATCTATTTGTAGATATTTTAAATAGAGTTTATGTCACTAATGGCTTATCAAATATTTATACTAATAAAGTTTATATAGATGGAGATATACGATTCATTGTTTATACAACTGAACCATCACTGTTAAGAGATGACAGATACGAGCCAACTTTGGAAGTGTTTAATCAACACCTTATGCAAAATGCATTGTGTAAAGAAACGGCCAAAATAACATTAGGTACTAACTTAGAATTCTTGTGGAACAAGATAAACTCTGTATATACAGAAAGAAAGTTTCAGAAGGCTACTGATGATATACCACTAAGATATCAAGCAGATGTATTTAATACAGACGTTGTTAACAGTGAGGGTGTTGTGATTAAAAGGAACAACTGTGAAGTACCTACTATTAAATTACTACACTGTGCTGGTGATGTTGTGCTTGATAATAACGGAGATACTTTATTTAAGTATAAACGTGGAGATGTTTTAAAAGATATAAACGGATTACCTATAATAGATACTCTATTTGGTATAAAAGGTTTTATAGATATTTTAATGGTGCAATTAGAATATGTTCTATTAGACGACGTTAGATATAATACATACTATAAAGAAATTACATCTATCATAACTAACTGGATTAATAATGATTTACATTGTATTAATGATGTAACCTTAGAACACACGAAGATATTCTATAAACCTAGAAAATCTAACGTTAGTGTGGAATTAACTAATGAAAATAAATTGAATAACATGGTATCTCCTGTCGTTACTATTTATATGGACAAGGTTGTTTATTCTCCTGATTTATCTTATGCGGACATAGTTAAGAAGGTTGGTAAGATTATTCATAAATACATAGAGAAGAAAACTGTTATAATAGACGATATTAAAAAAGATATCATCGCTAACGTTACATCTGGTATTGTGGGTGTTAAGATAACCGGCATATCCGCTAACAACGATGAACTATTATCGTTTAAAGAATCTTCTAATAGATTATCTATGAAGAAAGTATTAACTAGTTTCGGAGAAGTAGTTTACGATATAAATTTAAAAATAGAATCAGTATAATTCATATAGAGATCACAATGTGATCTCTATATGTTATTTTGAAAGTAGTCTAGCACCTATTTCTATAAGTATTAGATTTGCTGGTTCTAGTGGTGCGTTTAATTTATGACTGTTCTTATCATGCCATGTTATTAAATCTTCTTTTGGTAATGTTATTAAGTTAGTAATTTCTCTTTTAACATACGCTGCTGTTTCTTCTAAGTTTCCTATATTAGTCTCTAACGAATTAGCATATAGAATTACATCATCAAATCTATTTAAGTCTGTAGTTTCTTTATTTTCTAATTCCATGTATTTTACTACTAGTTTATTTAGTTCTTTATCGTCGAATGATCCTATAACCTCTTTATGATTAAGGATAGCATCTTTAGTAGAAAGATCTACCAAGCTAACTATTTCCTTTTCCTCATTATGATATGCTAAGTGAAGATATAACTTAGACTCTTTAAGGATAGTTTTATCTAGTTTATTATTTTTACTTATTTCTTTTAACTTAATTATATATGTATTTAAAAGATCTAGTTTATTAGTTATAGTAAGTAGATTTACTTTTAGTCTAGCTTCGTCTAATCTATCTATTTCTTTTCTAATCATTTTTAAAGTTATATCAAGATTGTTTTTAGATTTCATACCTGTGAACATATTAATACTAACATTTTCTAAATTAGTAACTATAGTGCCATATGCCTTTTCTAGGTTTATTATATCTTGTCTAGACACTCCTGTGATTTCTAAATCGTTATATACTTTTTGTAACTTCTGCATCATCTGAACCTTTTCCTAAATTACTATGCATAACAAAATCTATAGCTTTTTGGAATAACTGAATGTTATCATTAACATTACCTACAATACCACCTAGTGAATCATCAAGACCTGTTAATTCTTCAATCTTAGGATCTTTCTTATGTACATAAAACTTTGGCAACATTAATACATTATCTTTAATTTCATATAACTTCTTCATCATACCATTAAAAACATCTCTATCTAATGTAGCTAATTCATTTAGTTTAAAGTAATTATTACTAATGATAGATTCTCTTTCGTCTTTTATATCTGTTGTAGAATTGATTACACCAACACATATACCACAGTAAACCGCGTTTAGTTCTTTCATGTCTGCTCTTTGTAAGAGTCCTTTTAGTCTATTAACTTGTTTAAATTGTTCCATTATTTCATTTCTCCTAATAATAATTCTAGTTTTGCTTTACCAACATGTAATTGGTTCTCTGATAACTCTTCTAGTTCTTTTTGTGCTCTTGTATATGTAAATTTATTTATATTCCAAGGTAACACATCTGATATTGAACCAATAACACTCTTAGTATTAATGTATGTTTGTAAAATTCTATCTACTTTATCTACATCTTCTATAGTTTGTTTTATTAGTTTCTTATCTAAACCGGACTCTCTTAATTGTCTAATCATATCAAATTTCATTCTTTTAAATCTTGTCTCTGTAATATCATATGTTCTAGCAGATGAATCGACACCGACTATTAATATTGTTGTAATGTACGCTATTAACCCTAACACAATACTGACTATAGTTACGATGCCTGCCATTACTATGTTAAACGTGGCTAATAGTGCCATTAAAAATACCTGAATCAATGTAACTACTAATCCTAAAAAGATATTTCCTCCTGTTGAGTTACTTATTAATTTATCTAGACCTATTGCTAAATCACCACCTAACCCGAACCTAACAGCAAATTGATCGGCCAGTTGTTCACTATCTATAGAACCGTATACGTTATCATCATTTATATTTTCCATAATAACGCTAGTTAGTTCTGTGAATACATGAATATCACTACCTTCTATATCTTTACCATATGCTTCTTTAGCACTTAACACTAAAGACTCTCTTGTTGATTTATCTTTACGCATATTGTTTATAAACGTATCCATCAATACAGATGTTTGTTCTATCTGTCTATAACTATACGAGATATGTGTAAACGAATGACCTATCTCATGCATCAATACGGCAGATAACTGTCTAGGAGTACAATCTAATTCTATTAACAGTTCATGCAAATCACCCATTACATATATTACTGTATCTTTAGGGAAATTTTTAACAATTGCTTTATCGTAGTCTACATGAATACTTTTTGTGTTTAATGTGTCTTTTATTTTCTTTGTGGTATCTAAAAGGTTTGTTAAAACCGTAAAGTAGTCAGCATTTGTATCTATACCCTTAACTTGTTTGCTTTTTTTAACTTCTCCACATTCCCCTGAATTTTTACAATAACTAACTGTTTCTTCTATTCCCGACATAACGTATTCTCTATACGGAGCAATCGCGTTATTTATTCCTTGGTTAACTGTGAAGATCGCGTAGCCACCGCATGAATCATATATATGTTGGTATGGTAAGCCAAATCTTTTACTAATAGCTGTGTCTAAGTCCTCTATTTCTTTCTTTATTCTTTTATTATTGAACGCTTGTTTAGAGTTTTTTATTCTAAACGTTCTCATTAGTCTTTTAATATTAGAAAACTTTTCTACCATGATATCTACGACTGGGTCGTTTACCTGTGTGGCTATATTCTCTAATCCTATTACATCAAATAGTTTTTTCATGATAATCCTCTAGTTTTTAATTTAAATCACTTAAAAAACATTTGGATAATAAAAGTAATATTCTACGACGCTAAATATAATGAAAGATAAAAATATATAGGAGTGTGATATGAAAGAAATTGACTATATAGAACATAGGTTTTCTGTCTTCATTGCAAAGACTGAAACTAACCTAGATACACATTTAGTAAAAGAATTGATAACATATAAGGATGGTAGTAGCGAACCTAACATTAGATTAATAAATAACTTTAAAAGACCTTTTTACATTACTAAGGATAGATTCAGAAACCATAAACAAAAGAAAGAGTATGAAGAGATTAATAAAGTAAATAGTTATACATCTATACAATCAGACTTACCTAACGCCATAGCTGGTAAGTTAAAGATGACTGGGTATAAACGTAACCAATATAGAGATGTATTAAAATCTCCTTACTTATATGGGTCAGATGTACCGTCAACTGTAATACTGTCTAAGATGTATGAAGATAAGTTTGGTCTTCATACTACTCCCTACACTATGTCTACTCTAGATATAGAATCAGACGTAGATACAAAAGATATAACCGTAATTAGTTCTGTATATAAAAATACAATAAGAACAGCTATTAGTAGAACACTTATAAAGAACTATAAGTTAAGTGGCGATGAATGGATAATTAAAGAAGTTAGACGTCTCTATAGTGAACATGTAGAAGAGAAACATAAAGATAAAGAACTTATAATAACTATACATGATAATGAAGTAGATTGTATAAAAGCTATATTTAAATTTCTTCACGAACGTAAACCTGACTTCCTAGCTATATGGAACGTTATGTTTGATATGCCTATGATGACAAACGCATTAGTAAGAGCAGGTGAATCTCCTAAGACTATAATATCAGATCCTGACATACCTCACGAGTTAAAAAGATATGAAGTTAAACAAGGACCTGCTAAGAAGAAGAAAGCGGATGGAACAGTTACGCAAATAGATATACAAGATAGATGGCATAGTTTTCTAACTTGTAGTAGTTTCTATATTATAGATGCTATGTGTGCATATAGTCATATTAGAGCAGGAGCTAGTAAAGTAATTGGTGGTTATAGTCTAGATAATATAACACTAACTAACCTAGGTAAAGGCGGTAAGTTAAAATTTGAAGGCTTAGTGTCTGATAACTTATCTAAAGAGGATTGGCACAGACAAATGTCTAGAAATCATCCTTTACACTATATCGTATATAACATGGGAGATAATACAACCATGTGTGACTTAGAAGATAAGACCAATGACCTGTCTGTTGTTCTACCTACTCTAGCTGGACATAGTAATTTCACATACTTTAACAGTGGTCCTTCAAAGATTGTAGATAAATTATATCTAGAGATTCTGGATGACGGATTAGTATTAGGCACTAAACCACACATAAATGATCAAAACAAAATACTTGGTTTGGATAAATGGATTGTTACATTAAATCCTACTAGAATAACTAAAGATGGTTCTAAAGTATTAATGAATAGATCTGACAAAACAGTATAGTGTACCATATGGTACACTATACTAACTTTCTACGCACTACTTCTTCTTCTATCTCTACATACACTGACTCTAACTCATCTTGATCTATAAATCTACATTCTATAGTTTCCAAGAACCCTGTTTTAACACCTGCTAATTTTTGTAGAATGATGACTACTGCATAATCCATATCATCTTCATCTACGAACTCTAGCAAATCATCGTCTGTTAAGAATACTTTATGATCCTCTATTGTTTCTACTATCTCCACTATCTTCTCACGTATACTCATTCAGTCCTCTTTATTTTTAGTATTTATAATTACATCATTAGACATATGATGCATTGATAAATACTATACAACGCTTAATTGCATCACGCTGTATAGTACGAAAGGAGTGTGTAATAAAAACGAAAGTTTTTATGTTTTTTATTTTTACTTAGATAGATAGAGCAAGACCTAGATAAGTATACGGTAGTAATAAAAAAATCTAATAAAAAAATAACCTCATATTAAAAAGAATATTAAACAGATACATCATAGACAGAAGAATCTGTCTATGAATTTTATACTGAGAAATACTCTGCTAATCTACTAGTTTGTGACGGTGTTAAACCTTCTAATTCATAGATTCTTTCGAAATCTATTAGCTTAGAATTCGCTTTTCTTGTTTCTTTGTCGGCTAGCGTGACGAATAACATCATCAATGCGTTTACAGCTAATAATGAATCTTCACCCCATTTCCAACTAACATCAAATCTAAATAACTTAACATTATTGAATGCTTCGTCTTTATAAACTACGAATGCTTCTGAAATAACATCTAATAGTTTCTTTCTCTCTTCAGGGTCTTCTCTATCTAAAGAAGATTTGATTGTGTTTAATAGACCGTTATGTTTACCTACTAGGGTGGTATTAAATTCCATCTTAGTTAGTTCGGTATTATAATCCATAATAATCTTAGCCGTGTTTCTAACAGATGGTAATTCGTCTGTTAGAAATCTATCGAACGTTAGAACGGTTTCTTCGTTCTCGCCATCACTAGAGTTTTCTCCAGTTTCCTCTTGAGGAGAGCCTTCTTCAGTAGACTCACCTGTTCCTGATCCCGATTCTTCTGTTGCTTCGCCTGATCCTGATTCTTCTTGCTCATTTTCTTCTCCAACTGGTTCTTCATTATTTTCTGGCATAATTTTCCTTTTTTAGTTAAATGTGTTTAGGTATTCTACTAGTCTGTCTTCACAGTCTTGTTTATATAGGTTAAATACAGGAATGTTCAATCTGTTAGATGCTTCGATAAAGTATCCTGTCTTTTGTGCTTTGTCATATTTGATTTCGATAGATTGTTCAGCCGCACACTCTGTGTACACTAACATAAAGTTAATAGCTGTTTCACAATCGTCTCCTAAAAGAATATGTACGTTTCTACCACCGAAACCTTTAATAGCTGGAGATAGTAAGTTATAGTCAGACACTAAGTCTTCCATAGGTACGTTTTTACCTTTAGCATTATTAATAGCTGCTTTCTTCTTAACTTCTAACCAACATGCTGTCTTAATAGATTTTTCAGTTGCTTTAGAAATCTTAGCATCTACTGTAGCATCACCAAATTTAGCCCACGGTAAGTAATACTCTTTTCTATCAGATCTCTCTGTAACATCATTATTAAGTTTATCTTTAGGGTCGTTCATGGATCTAAACGTGAATCCCATAGCATTAATTTTCTGCATGATTCTATCTAGTACTTCTAATCTTTCATTAGGAATATTAATAGGAGAACTAGCTGAAAACATTCTACTGAATCTTTTTAACTTATCTACAACAATCTCTTGTGGTTCTACAGCATCTTCAAATACATCGAATTTCTTATTAGACTTAGCTCTCTGCTCTAAATGCTCTACTACCTTCTTCGCCTCTTCTGGTTCTACTCCATCTAATACGTTTTCAAAATCACTCATTTGGTTATCCTTTATTTTTTATAATCTCAAACTATATAACTATTATAAAAAAATAATATAAGACCTAAAAAGATCTTATATTAAATCGTCGATTGTTAGTTCATAAATAGCTAATGTAGAGTCGTGCATTTTCTTTAAGTTTGCTGACATAGCACTAGCACCTAGGTCTAGAGCGATCAATGTAAATCCATTCTTTGTCTTACTAATAGATCTACCCGCACACACCGGACAGTAGTTGTTACCTTTAGTCTTACAGTATAACATGGTGATAAGGTTTATATATGTGTCTACTAATTTACCAGCATCTATATCATTCTCTATAAGTATTCTTTTACTACCTACTAGATGAGATCTACCTATTAAAGAAATGAAGTTATCTTTTGTAACATGTAGTCTATATGTATTAGTAGTCTTACAATCGGTACCTTTAATTCTAAAACCTGTAGTACCTCTAACTAATCTATCAGAAATAACTCCTGATACTTGAGTCTCTTTACCTCTTGAATAAGAACCTGCTCTTGCTGTATTAAATACAGTAGCTAACTGTTCTTTATCTTTAGGGTAGCCTTCTAGTAGAGAGTTCTCCACTAGTACTGCATCTTCTTTATGTAAGATACCGTCTTCAGCACCAAATGCTAGATATCTTTTCTTTCTAGAGTTATTTAATATCTTGCCTGATAGTGATATACCGAAACTAGGATCGTCCTTTAGCCATTCTCTATCGTAAGCTTTTAACCTATTTTCAAATTCAGCCACCTTTACTCTATCTTTAAATACATCTGGACCATACTTATCTTTAAACTCTTTTATAACTTTCTGTTTAAACTCTTTAATGTTAGGTGGTGGTAGTATACCTTTCTCTGTACTAGATATAACGAATAACTCTGCTAACGACCGAACCATAGATAAAGATATACCAAACGAATTGTACTCTTTAATAGAAATACTATTTTCAGATTCTTTATTTGATAATCTAGATATAATCTTATTCTCATGTATCTTATTTAGATCTAACATAGAATCGTTATTATACGGTATCTTATTTCCAAACG
>Ga0256827_10002120_pt1 | contig 12808 bp, 12 predicted proteins | sample CV84metaG_FD_185977 | JGI IMG/M metagenome (GOLD analysis project Ga0256827, IMG submission 185977) | Hydrothermal vent microbial communities from East Pacific Rise, Pacific Ocean - CV84 | ecosystem: Environmental > Aquatic > Marine > Hydrothermal vents | place: Pacific Ocean: East Pacific Rise... | reverse complement strand
TGGTTAGAGTAGATACTATGATCAGTCCCATCAAACTGTCTCCAGACAGCGATAGCATTGCCAGTGGAGTCGATGGCGATCTGAGGAGAATAGGCACTACCTGAAGCACTGTCTATAAGTGTAGTTCCCTGCCAGTTCCCTGTGATGACATTGAAGTGATTGGTGTAGATATTATGATGAGACCCATCAAATTGTTCCCAGATAGCGATGGCATTGCCATTCGTATCCATGACGATCTGAGGTAAAAATGCATCACCTGAATCATTGTTCTCCAATAGTGTAGCATTGCTTTGCCAGTTACCACTTACGGCATCAAAACGGTTACTGTAGATACTGAAATGTGCGCCATCATACTGATACCAGACTGCTATAGCATTACCTGAAGCATCGATAGCGACCTGGGGAGCATATGCATCACCAGTGTCATCATCTTCTAATAGAGTACCATCACTCTGCCAACTATCCGAAGAGGCATCATAGTGGTTGGCAGCAATACTAAAACGATAAGAACTGTTACCCGTGTCTTCCTCCCAGATAGCAATAGCATCGCCATGGTCGTTTTGAGCGATCTGGGGATTGAAGGTTGCGCGATTTGTATGGTCCAGTTCTACATAGTGCCAACTGTCTGAAGCTATATCATAATGTTCCGCTAAAATATGCATATTATAGCAGCCGACAATTATTGCATCTCCATTAGAGTTTATGGTGACTTGTGGGACTGATGATGTAGTGAACAGTTTTCTATTCTCCTGCCAACTACCATCGAGAGTGATAAATTCCCATTGGTAATCGTTTGTCATACGAATACCGCTACTGTCTTTGACAAAATCGGTAACAGTCGCGGTATATCGACTTCTAAGGTCAAGTCGTGGCTGGGTTATCTCTAGCATCGCTTTATTAGCCGCATAACTGACAGCAGTATTTACCTTCCCCCATCTGTTCTCAAGAGTAAAGGTCTCAGTATTGAGTGTTGTTGTATTCATCTCTTCGCTAAAATAAGCGGAGATATAAGGTGTAACATTTGAGAGTTCTTGACCATTTTGAGGGTCTGTTACGACGACAGTTGGCGGAGTTGTGTCAATTTCTTTTTGGACCATGAAGCTCCAGCTATAATCGGAAGGCAATGCATTTCCTGCCATATCATGTGCATCTGTGGTGACACTAGCACTGTATGTCATACCTTTTCGCAGAGGAGACCTGGGTATAAAGACCGCACTGATACTACTGCTCTCGACATTGCCAGAAAGTGTAGTCGTGTCATCAGAGAGCTTGATAGAAGCACTGTTAAGGGTAGTAGGGTCCATAGGTTCATCAAAAGTTATGGTAACAATAGTCTCTACTCCCACTTCATTCTCTCCGTCAGCAGGTGTTACAGTAAGGACAGAAGGGGGTGTGTTGTCCGGGACATCAGCAGTAGTGAAGCTCCAAATGGTCTCAGTTGACAAGACATTACCGGCAAGGTCTTTGACACCACTCTTCAGTGTGAGCGTATAAGTCTGCTTGATGTCCAAAGAATCCTCTGGTGTAAAGGTGATACTATTGATCTCTAGTGTTAAGGTTCCAGATACATCACCTTCCGGACCACTGAGTGATAGGATAGAATCATCAAGGTCACTTGTATCGATAGCTTCACTAAAAGTGATATTAAAAGCAGTATTGGTTGCGATTGCTGGTGCCCCATTGACAGGGAATGTAGAGATTATGACAGGTGGGCTTTTGTCTTCGTTGATGACAGTCGTCGTACCGTCTTTGCCATCACTTCCTGAACATCCACTTATGAGCAGCATGGTGACAAGTGAAAGCAGTATTGTGCTTCTCTTACTATATCTTTTCATCTTGATTCCTTCTCTCTTAAGATAGGGGGAGGTGCAGACCCCTCTTATATCTATTATAAGACTTTTGCGTTGCAAAAACGTTGCAAAACAGCAGTCGTGTCAATATCTTTAGAGTCAGTATGATGGAGATCAAGAAGGAGTGGGTAGTGTGTATCGTATCTGTTTAGACCTGTAATAGAGCTCTAAAAGTGTGTCATGGTCGGGTTTGAAGACGTCCTTCTCAGGGTGTCGTTCTGATCTTCTCTGAGAACCCTTCGACGATACCGGCATCAAGGGCACGTTGGTTGACATGGACCTTTTCTCTCAATGCTTCCAAGGAGAGCCCCTCAGACTTAAGACGGCCGTTCTCATAGAGATATTCCGGTACATAGCCACTGGCCAGGATCTTCCAGCTTAGAGGGAGACGCGCTCTACTGTGCTCAGCATTTAGCCAGATGTTGGTAGTACAGTTGGTCGTGAGCGTGTTATAGAACTCAGGATGCTCATACAGGGCATTTATCTTCTCTATATAGGTCAAAAAGAGATTTTTTGCATCATCATGTGTACCGGTCATGGGATAGATGTAGACATCTTCCACCGGGTCAAAGCGGTAGTTGGTCCGCAGGCCGATCACATCTTTCTCGTCTGCGACGACATAGATGAGCTCATACTGTCTAAAGAGCCCTTTGATGGTAGAGTAGGTCTCTTCTTGCTCTTTACGTGTCTCGATGGAGACGGCCAGATGTTCATCTCCCTTAAAGGAGAAGCTGACGAAGACATGGGCTACAGAAGGGCCCATCCAGTAGACGGTGACAAGGTCGACACCTTCGAGCTTGTTGATGTCAAAGCTTTTATCATAGTAGTTCGAAGTATAGTCATATTCACTGAGGTAGTGAAAGTTACGTATGTTATGGAAGGTCACGTTGTTCTCATGGATCTGGACATAAGGCAAGTGTGCAACATCGTTTTGCCAGATCCTGTCGTTAGAGGGTTGTACCGTACTGTACCAAAAGAGTAACGCTCCCCATGAGAGAGTATAGAATATCAATGCATGCAAGCGGTATCGACGTGTGATAAATGTGGCCAATAAGATAAGAGAGATGAGACCAAAGAGAGATGCTATACCATATCGTATGAGCTCAGGAGAAGTATTGGCATAGAAAAGTGCCAAGGTGCCCCAGCTTCCCAAGAGTACGACTACAAGAGCTGTAATTATCAGTGTGAAAAAAGTCAATATCTTACCGATAGTACGCTCCTTATGATGTTACGGTGTGACCGTCTCTGATCTATTGAGACTGGTAACGCATGTTTAGTTATCGTAACTGTAGCTCCAGCCGGTAGAGCCTGCTTTGACCTCACCGAAACCTTCTGCATCGGCCTCAAAGTCCAGGATGTGCATCATGGTGTGTTCCAACTCTTTCTTGGTCTCATCTTTAAAGAGGTGCATCGGCATGACAGAGTCAAGGTTGGTCTCGGCAAAGGCGACAGCGTCGATCTGGGAGAAGACATCGTAGATGTTGGTGATCTTATACTGGTCGGCAAACTTCTCTAAGATCGCCTGCTGGATCTCAGGCGGCAGTGCGTCGGTCGTGTTCAGAAATATTGTGAAGTGTATGGGTGTGTTGGGGTTGTCACGTGTGGTGGGTGCTGCCATGATGATGTACTCGACACCATCGAGATGGGCGTCGATCTCCGGTTTGGTCAGATAGTTCTCTGCCTGTAGTGCTTTGATGGTCTTTTGCATAGTTTCTCTTTTTTTATGGCATTATAAACTATTGAAATTAATAAAGGGGGATGATGATGACACATGATGAGATCGCGTCATATTGCCTGAGTAAAAAAGGGGCGTCCAAGTCCTACCCTTTTGATGCGACGACCGCTGTCTTCAAGGTAGGGGACAAGATGTTCGTCCTCTATGGTGAAGCGCATGACGATGTCCGTCTGAACCTTAAGTGTGACCCTCTCTATGCTTTGGAGCTTCGTGCACTTTACGAGAGTGTCCTCCCCGGATACCATATGAGCAAGAAGCACTGGAACACCGTGATCTGTAACCATGAGGTCCCAGATACCCTTGTCAAAGAGTGGATCGACGACTCTTATGCTCTGGTATTGGGCTCCCTGACCAAAAAACTTCAAAAAGAGATAGTACTCAAAGGATGAGAATGAAAAGTATGGAGATCATCGTATCGCTCTTTATGGGCACTTTCGTGCTGCTGTTGAGCGGATGTGCTCCCAAACAGGTCTTGGTCGATGGTGACAACCTGGTGGCACAGGGTGAATATAAAGAGGCGGCAGAGCTTTACAGTGCTGCTATCGATCAAGATGACCGAACGCAACGCAATAATCTGCTCTGGTACCTTAACAGTGGGCTTGCCTGGCGCTTTGACGGTAATGACAGTGCGAGTATAGCGGCCCTTGATGAGAGCGAGTGGCTGATGAAACATTATGAGCTGCAGCTGTTGGGTTCTGATCTCTCTCAGGGAACTGCGAGCATCCTGGTCAATGACACGACCCGCCCTTACTTTGGGACGCAGTATGATGGCGTGATGGCCAACACCTATAAGGCGATAGACTACCTGGCGATGGGAGATACGGACAGTGCCCGTGTCGAGTTCAACCGTGCAGTGGACAGGCAGCGGCGGGCCAAGGCCTACTACGCCAAGCTGATAGAGAAGAACAGAGAAGCGATAGAAAAAGAGGCAGCGAAGGAGAACAAGGGGGTCAATACCGATGCCTCTATGCCGGCAGCTGAGAGGGCCCTTCATGAGAAATACCCATCACTTTACAACTTTAAGGCATACCCTGACTTTATCAACCCTATGGTCAGTTATATCGCAGGTATCTATGCGTTGAGCCAAGGAGACAGTAACAAAGCGTTCTCTTTGTTGAAAGAGGCCTATGGTATGAATGCTGAAAACAGCTATATAGAGCAGGACCTTGTCTATGTGGATGCTTTGCTCGATGGTAGATCAATCGACACGACTCCTCTAGTCTGGGTCATCATCGAGGATGGACTGGCCCCGGTCAAGAGAGAGTGGCGTATGGACATACCTATCTGGATCTTCTCCAACAACCTAAACTATATCTCTCTGGCTCTGCCCCGTATCTACCAGCGTCAGAGCGCTTTTAGCGGATACACTGTAGCTGTTAAAGAGGATGTATATAAAAGTGCTGAACTTGCTGACATGGACCGGGTCATCATGACCGAGTTCAAGCAGGAGTACCCTGCGATCGTCAGACGGGCGATCTTCTCTGCGACGACCAAGGCGATCATACAGTATGAGACCCAGCGCCAGGCACAGAACAACGATGGCAAAGCAGGGCTTGCCTTTGCTCTGGCCTCTATCGCGACCACAGCCTATACTATCGCTTCCACGCAGGCAGACACCCGTACCTGGACGACCCTTCCAAAGCGTTTTGACCTTATTCGTATGAAGCGTCCGCAAGATGGCAAGATACGTATCAAGACAGCTACCGGCCTTGCCTTGCCCGAAGTGACACTGCCATTTACACAGCATACCTTGGTTTATGTTAAAATGCCTACAGCAGGTGCAAGACCTTCGATATCTGTGATACCTCTTGGGAGATAGACGATGAAAAGATTAATTTGGATCGCAGCTTTGGCTGTGATGTTCAGCGGTTGTGCGGACAAAGGCTCTTATGTCAAAGTAGTGGATGATTCGATCAAAGACGATATCAAGATCGAGAACATCATCGAACGTGTCAACAGTGACAGCGGTCTCAAAGAGCTGCAGATCATGGGTGAGAATGAGAGCAGAGACTATATGAAACTGCGTTACCGAGTGGTCTGGTTCGACAAAGACGGTATTGAGGTCAAGTCGATCAGTGAGAACTGGCAGGAGTTCCCGGTCTATAAGAACGCTGACTTTACTATCCATGTCGTCGCACCAAATGAGAAAGCGGTCACGTACCGTCTGTTTATCAATAAATAAAGGAAGAGATGATGAAGAACCTAACAAAGATCACACTGAGTGCTTTACTGGCAGCAGGATTGATGAGTGGCTGTGCAGACAAGACCGAGCGTATCGACATGCACAATGACAAAGGTGACCAGGTGATGGGTCTGGATTACCGTGACTTTAATCAGGCGGCAGCAGAAGCAGTACAGTCTATGTTGATGTCAGGTGCTGTGGACAAGAAGAACGGGGACCGCTATGTCCTGGCGATCTCACGTATCACTAACGATACGATGCAGCATATTGACACCGATCAGCTGGTCAAGAAGATCCGTGTAGAGTTACTTCGAAGCGGTAAGGTCGTGGTCACGACAGCGGTCAGTGCCAACGGTGCTGAAGATGAGATGAGCATAAAAGCGCGCGAACTGCGCGGTAATGACGAGTTCAATCAGGCTACGGTCCAGAAGAAAGGGACCATGATCGCACCGGACCTGAGCCTGTCGGGCAAGATCCTGCAGCGTAACATCCGTATGGACGACGGCAAGCAGCAGGTAGAGTATTACTTTATGCTGACCCTTACTGAGATCAAGACGGGGTTGGCCTGGTGGGAAGGGGAGACAGTCATAGGGAAGCGTGGCTCCGGAAAATCGGTCTCCTGGTAAAAGTTCCAGCTTCGGCGCGATTTGCACCGGGGTTCACCTCTCGACGTACCGATGTACGCTTTCGGGTTCACGCCCGGCACAACTCACCCCAAATCTGAAACTTTTATTGACTTCAGTTATATTTACGATGCGCTTTGCTGTCGTGGAACTTCTGATGAAGTTCAAAATATTGTCATTCTTGCAATTTAAATGGATCTAAGTAAGTCCCACCATCCGACTAAGACCCCATTTTCTATTTTCCATTCCCCTAAAGCCTAAGGCTTTACCTAAGAGAGGAGTTTCTTGATGAGGTCTCCTACACCGATGTGCAGGTTGTAGTGTGCGATGGGGAAGTCTAGCCACTCATCTTCGAGGTTGACGGTCTGTAGGCTCAGGTAGGCGCCTAAGGTGCTGAGGTCCATCCCCTGGTACTGCGTTGTCTTCTCTGCCGGGAGCTTGGTGCGCTCTAGGCTGCCGCTTTCGTTGCTTTGCTGCAGGGTGAAGGCGAGCCACTTCAGGTTGACGAGGTCGCAGTAGCGTACAAAGAGCTCAGGAGTGAGTGTCGCCTCACTGACACCTTCCGGTGAGATGAGAAGGTCTTGGTCCCGCAGGGGTATTAAGACCGAGAGTATGGCGTCAGAGAGGGGGATCACCTTCTCTGTCCAAATCGGTGACTCGTTACTTGTCTTGAGTGCGGCTTCAAGGACCGAGAGTATCTGCTCTTTTGTACCGGTCTCAAATATCTGTCCAACTGTCTGTATCATGTGCTGTCTTTATGAATTATATTTTATTTTCATAATGTAGCCATTTCTGTATAATTCCACCCTTATTAAGCCAACTGATATTTAATATTAAGGATGACCATGCCCATCAACAAAAGCCTTGTGACGAACCTGACAGCTATCTTACTGATCCCTCTTTCGTTCCTGATCCCTGATGCCGACCTCTCTAAAGCGGTACTTTATGCGGGTATCTTCGCCTTCTCCGGTGCTATCACCAACCTGCTTGCCATCCACATGCTCTTTGAGAAGGTACCGTTGCTTATAGGTTCCGGTGTCATCGTCAACCGTTTTGAGAGCTTTAAGGGTGCCATCAAGAAGCTGATGATGACACAGTTCTTTACCAAAGAGCAGCTCGACAACTTCTTTGCGAACGAAGAGAAGAAGATCGACCTGACCCCGATCATCGAAGAGACCGACTTCTCTCCTGCTTTTGATGCCCTCTCCAAGACGGTGATGGAGTCTTCGTTTGGCGGGATGCTGGGGATGTTTGGAGGTGAGAACGCCCTTGAGGCCCTGCGTGGGCCTTTTAGCAGTAAACTTAGAAGTGCGGTCATACGTATCGTCAAGAGTGACAGTTTCAATGCACAGATGCAGGAGTATCTGAGTGACTCCTCGCTAAGCGATGACATGCTGGTCAAGATCGAAGAGGTGATCACTGCACGCCTGGAAGAGCTCACCCCGCAACTGGTCAAAGAGATGGTCCAAGAGCTGATCCGTGAACATCTGGGCTGGCTGGTCGTCTGGGGCGGTGTCTTTGGAGGACTTATCGGTCTGGGGAGTTCGTTCGTACTGTAGCTTTCTGTCTATCAGACCTCGATATCGATCTTCTTCTTGTCTTTCAAGGCGATCTTGAGCTTGTCGTAGACCATCTCAGTGTTGTCACCAGGCATGTACTGGCTGATGGCGATATGGGTGTGGTGTAACACTTGCTCAAGTTTTTTGGCATAGGTGAGCGAACCCTCGATGGTGCTGTGTGTTATCAAGATCGCATAGGTCGTCTCGTCGATCTTTCCAAAGTAGTCACTTGCCCGTAGATACTCTTTGTTGATAAGTTCCAATGATTTTAGATCTGCTTTAAAAGCGATGATGGAGAAGAGAAAGTTGTAGCGCTCTGCCCGATGGACCTCTTTTTCTACAAAGTCTTCGAACACAAGCTCATTATAGGCCCCGCTCTTCTGCTCCTTGGCCAACAGCTCATGGACATCTTTTAAGCGTATATGGTGCTCTTTTGCAGTGTCGAGCAGCATCGTCTCTTTCTCAAAGTAGAGGTATGTCATCAAAAGAAGCGTGTAGACAAAGATAGATAGTATGACTACACCGAGTATGACTGCCATGAACATCTCTTTATAGACAAAGCTGTCATCTAAAGAGACGATCATGATGAGAGCAAGACCGCCCTTCATGCCTGAGAGTGTCAAGATGTTGTTCCATTGTAGTGAATAATCTCTGTACTTGACGAAGGCAAAGATCACGGTGTAACGGATCATGGTCGTGAGGAGAAAGGTGTAGAGTATCTCGATAGCATACTTAAAGAGCATCTCTATATGAATGACGTTGGCGATGGCTATAAAGATCACAGCATTGGCAAACAGTGCGACGTAGTAGGCCTCTTTCTTATAACTGCGAAAAGAGAGGGCACTGCTGCTTTGGCGGTTAAGATCGTGTATGATGAGGTTGAACTTTCTCTGTCTGTAGTGTCCCTCTTTGTCAAAGAGATATTTAAACAGTAAGATAGAGACGATGACAGCCAAGATACCGGAAAGATCGATCGTATCAGCGATCAAAAACGAGAGACTGGCCATGAGGTAGATAGCGATGAACTGTGAGAAGTTGTCTTTGGAAAGTTTAAACATATAGTATCCCAATGTCCCCAGGACAATACCGACAACGATCGAGATAAAGATAGTGTAGAGGGTTGTCTCAAATAGGTCAAGTGGTGTTGGTGCCTCTCCTGCAATGAAGGGGATCGCAATAAAAAAGAAGATGATCATTGCGGTTATGTCATTGAAGAGGCTCTCTCCTTCAGCTAAGAGCTTAAGCTGTTGTGGAAGTTTGAACTTGGAGAAGATCGCGCCTACAGAGACCACGTCAGTTGCCATCAAAGGTGTGAAGACGATAAGCAGTTCAAAAAGTGTGAGATGATACTTGGTATCAAAAAAGTAAGTGATACCTACTGCAGTAGCGATAGAGAGTAAGACAGCAGTGACAGCAAGATAGAAGATATTGGAGAGGTTCTCTTTGAGCTCACTTCGTGATAGTCCCAGGACATCAGGGATCAATATGATGGGTAGCATCAGGTACATGACAGACTCAAAGTTGTCTCCCAAGAGCGAGAGGTCAAAGACGGAGTTACTCACATAAGCAAGTATGATGACCATAAGGACAAAGGGTATGTTAAAAGTATCTTCAAGATATTTTGAGATCAGAATAAGTGCAAGGATGATAGAGAAGACTTCTAACATATCAACTCCGAGTAAAGAGACATAACCTTAATGCCCCCAACGTGCATAGTAACCACGGGTGTCGACATGGACGAACCTTGGATGATGTGAGGTACGTTTATATATACCTACCCCTCCTTTGATATCATATTTACGTTGAACGTCATTTGCCAGAGATGCCAGCCATCTGGTGTCTGCGTCGGTTGTCTTGCCATCACCGTTCAGGTCATCCATAAAGCCGTCATGGTCATCATCGACATAGATGTCAGAGGCATCACCATACATATGACGGCTGTACTTGGAACTTCCTATCGCGCTGTTATAGCTTGGTGTACGATAGCCACTCATGATGACAAAGTTCTTTATGATGACACCATGTATCGCGGCCTCTTTTATCATGAGTTCCAAAAGGTTGATGAGGGAGGTCTGTACGATGAGATATTTTGGGTATCTGCTCGCCTGTTTACAGAGAAAGCGACTCGCTTCAAAATGTTCAGAGAGCTTTATCTGCTCTTTGTTGCTGGATACTTTGAGGAAGTGTTGTGGTGAAGTATAGCTTTTAAGTCCACGCATCGGCTTGGGATAACGGCCTATCTTGTAATGGTCGATCTTCCCTTTGTGTATGTTGGCCTCTTTAAGGATGATCTTGACTGTTCTGTTGTCACACTGCAGTGTTCTTTCCTCTGCTTTGAGTTTGTAGTGACCATGCTGCTTTGTAAGACCCTGACACCTTTTTGCAGTGATATGCAAGGTCTCATCTGGTGATGCGATATAGGTTATGACCTTAGGGCTTAGTGTCGTTTCGTTGATGGTGAGGGCCGAGAGCAGCAGTTCAAAGGTAAGAAGTATAAAAAGAGACTTTACCATCTTTAACTCTTGACCTTTTGAGCTTCATGAAGTTTTTGTATCAGTGCCGGGTCAAGATGGTAGTGGTCCTCATAGAAGTAGGCATTACCGTCTCTGTCAGCACCGGCACTCCAGTACATCAAAAGCACTTCAATAGGGTGTTTGAGGGTGAAGGTCGTAGTGACAAGGTCGGCTTCATCATCACCTTCGAGAGCCTTGACCTTGGGTGACCACATATGTTGGTTCTTTAAGATACTTTCAGCAAGTTTATAGGGTTGATTGACACGTATACAGCCATGGGAGAACTCACGTTTGTCTTGCCTGAAAAGTGACTTGGCTGGTGTGTCATGTAAGTAGATCGCCTGTCTGTTGGGAAAGAGGAACTTGATACGTCCGAGTGCATTGTGATTACCTGGCTTCTGTCGAAAAATATAGGGAAAGTCTTTTGCATCATATTGGGAAAAGTCCACTTTATGATGGTCTATGACTTTACGATCATGGTCCAGGAGCTCGAGGTTTAAGTTGTCCATATAGTTCTTTCTGGTCTGGGCTTTATGCAGTAGCTCTTTAACTGCGATAGAGTGTGGGACGGTCCAGGTCGGATTATAGACGACATAGCGCATCTTACCTGCAAAGATAGGGGTCTCATGCATCTTCTTACCGACGATGACAGGTGTTGTGAACTGATACTTCTCATCTTTGATGTAGTAGAGTCGATAACTGGCGATATTGACGATGACATATTCATCTTTAAGGTGGTGTAGGACCCAGCGTGCACGTTCAAGGTTTATAGCTAGCTTATCGATCTGTTCTTGAAGTGTTGTCTTAAAAAAGGCAGCAGTAGTCTTTCCGATGACACCATCGGCTTTGAGCCCATGACGCTCCTGATAGTGTTTGACAGCAGTATCAAGTGTGGCATCGAAGAGGGTACTGTTCTTGTCTTCATTCAGGTCACCCTCAAGATAGAGTCTATGTGCGATCTCAGCGACCTCTGGTGCATCACTGCCGATCTTGAGGAGCTGTTTATAGTGAATGGGAGGATAGACCTCGATCTCATTTTGCAGGTCGATGTAGTGCTCAAGTGCTTTATGTGAGTTTTGATAGATAAAGTGCTGAGGTGCAAGGTGCTCCACATATTGGTCGAACTTTTGACCCTTAAGATTGAGAGCCTCTTCAAAGATCACGGTGATATCACCACTTTTAGGTGGTAAGTTCCATATCTTATAGAAGCCTTTGGGGTCCAGTACTCCTGAGTTGATACTGTCTATGTAATGTAAAAAAGCGTCACTGAGCAGAAGGTCCAGTCTAAGTTGTGCATCTTTGTCATCAGGATATTCAAGCAGATTGAAAATAGCAGGGCCATGAAACATCTCAACAGTGAACCCATGACTTTTGCTTTCTATGAAGATGTCAAGTAACTCAAGCTTTCTGGAGTGTTGGGTCCAGAGCTGTGAGTTGTTATGCTCTGTATAGATATCTGAGAGCTCTTTAGGATGGTACAATGTCTCGTTGTTGATCAGTGCTGTATCTAAAAGGTCGACAAGACGTTCATTACCATAGAGTGTGAGGGTCAATAATAGTAAAACCACAGATCGCATAAGTACTCCTGAAAACATTTGGCTTAAAGCTTGTTATTTGACATTTATAGTGACGTCACCGATGACCAGTTTCTCACCTTTACGGATCTTGGCACGCTTGCGTGTCTCAAGTTCACCGTTACGGTAGACATGCTCACCTTCGACGATGATCTTTGCCTCTGCACCGCTGTCGACCAGGTCTAAGAGCTTGATCAGTTTGTAGAGCTCGATATATTCGTCTTTTAGTTCATAGTCCATAGATATTACCTTCATGATTGTATGTTGAGATGCAATGATAGCTAATATGGTGTTAAGTGATGTTGTCAGGTAGGAGAAGGTGGTGATGAAAAAGCCACAGCGTGACTTGATCATGATAAGATCTCAAGATTTTTCATGCGTACAGACTGCCGAGGATGATATAAAGATCAACTGCACACAGTCTCTACATAGTAGAAATGGTTGAGAACAGCACATACGAAGTTCGTAGTGTTGCGAGGAGTTTAGCATGTGGAACTTAGGTTGATATTAAAATATGTTAGATTATGATCTATCAAGATACTGGGCCGTCTCAAGTGCGATCTGTAACTCTTCATTGGTGGTGATGACCAGGAGTTGACAGCGGCTCTCTGCAGCATGGATTGTCTGATCGTGAGGCGCTTCGTTTTTCTCTTCGTCAAGCGTGATACCAAAGGCCTCATCCAGACCGTCTAAGATCATCTTGCGTATCAGCGGTGCATGTTCACCGATACCTCCGGTAAAGATGATCGCATCCAGACGGCCAAGGACCGCA
>Ga0256827_10002119_pt1 | contig 12811 bp, 10 predicted proteins | sample CV84metaG_FD_185977 | JGI IMG/M metagenome (GOLD analysis project Ga0256827, IMG submission 185977) | Hydrothermal vent microbial communities from East Pacific Rise, Pacific Ocean - CV84 | ecosystem: Environmental > Aquatic > Marine > Hydrothermal vents | place: Pacific Ocean: East Pacific Rise... | reverse complement strand
TCCCCGTTTATTATCGAATTAAACCACGTGATCCACTGCTTGTGTGGGTCCCCGTCTATTCCTTTGAGTTTTAATCTTGCGACCGTACTCCTCAGGTGGATAACTTAATGCGTTAGCTTCAGCACTGGGATCTAGTCCCAACACTTAGTTATCATCGTTTAGGGCGTGGACTACAAGGGTATCTAATCCTTTTCGCTACCCACGCTTTCGTTCATCAGCGTCAATATAGTTCCAGTAAGCTGCCTTCGCTTTTGGTGTTCCTCTGTGTATCTACGGATTGCACCCCTACACACAGAATTCCGCTTACCTCTCCCTAATTCTAGATAATCAGTTTCAAACACAAACACGAGGTTGAGCCTCGGTCTTTAATATCTGACTTAATAATCCGCCTACGAACCCTTTACACCCAATGATTCCGGGTAACACTCGGGACTTACGTATTACCGCGGCTGCTGGCACGTAATTAGCCGTCCCTTATTCCTGAAGTACTCTCATTATGCTCCTTCAGAAAAGAAGTTTACAACCGTTAGGCCTTCATCCTTCACGCGGTGTCGCTCCATCAGACTTTCGTCCATTGTGGAAGATTCCTCACTGCTGCCTCCCGTAGGAGTATGGACCGTGTCTCAGTTCCATTGTGGCTGATCATCCTCTCAGACCAGCTATCCGTCATAGACTTGGTAAGCTTTTACCCCACCAACTATCTGATAGAATGTAGACTCCTCCCCAAGCAATAAATTTTTACTCCGTAGAGACTATCCGGTATTAATCATCGTTTCCAATGGCTATCCCTGACTTGGGGGCAGATATCAACATGTTACTCACCCGTTCGCCGCTCTCAACTTTCTAGCAAGCTAGAAAGTCTACCGCTCGACTTGCATGTGTTAGGCGCACCGCTAGCGTTCACCCTGAGCTAGGATCAAACTCTTTTTAACGTTGATGTTCATCTTATTATATATAATAAATTATACATTTTTAGATGGACTGTTTTTATTTGTTTTTTCCTAAGCTACTCTTTTGAAATAGTGTTAATTCTTTTTTTAATATTTCTGTTTATTTTAATGATCTTTTGTTTTGTTGTTGTCTGTAAATTTCTTTTAGACAAGAGGGAGTATAGAAAAATATTAACATATGTCAAAACTTTTTTAGCACTTTTTTAAAAGAAAATTTTAAATAGCTATTTAGTAGGATTTTAAGAAATTTTTCAATATAATTATACCCTTTTTCTTGTACAAAAAAAGAGTTCATAAGAACTCTAAAATTTTAATCAAAAAATATTTTCAAAATCATCTACATCTAAATTTTCTTTTTCCCCAAATTCATAAACAAAATCAGACAACATTGAATCCATTTCAATTTCTAATTCTTCTCTATCAATAAAATTAGTCTTTGTATTTTCAATACTTTCATTTTTATCAGAAAAATCATTATTTTCAGAATCTACTAATATTTCATTTTCAGTTTCTACTATATCAGATATATTATTTTCTTGATTTTCATCAAAAACAATATTTTCTTCAAAAGTTTTAACTTCTTTTTTAATAGTATTTACAATAACATTAAAAATAACATCTTGTTTTTCTTGTTTAATTTCTACATTAGAATTAATTTCACCATAAATATAGTAAACACATAATATAAGAATTAAAACAAAAATAATTATCTTTTTCACATTTTAACCTTTTTGTTTTTATTTTTTTTAGTCTAAAATAGACACCTAAAATTTTTCTAACACTTTTATACTATTTATAATAGTTTTCATTTCATCAGTTTTTTTATCAAATGAAAATCTATAATACTTATTTTGTCATATTTTTAATACATAATTAAAATCACCAAATTCCTTTTTTCAGTTATTATTAATAAAATAATGTTCAATTATTTCTTTATTTCAAAATGTAGATTTTTTATCATATTTTCATAAAGAGTTAATAGTATCTCAACTTAAGTATATATAAGGATTTACAACCAATCAAATCATTTCCTCAATATCTGAAATACTTTGTAAATTTCATTTATATGCATTTATTCAAGCCCAATTTGTTGGTATACATATCTTAAAATTATAAAGTTTATTTTTCCATAATTTCATATCATCATTACATTTATAAGAAGGAAAATCAATATCTGATTCCTTTTGTGGAACATATTCTTCTGTATTATTATCTTTTTCAAGATTATTATTACATCAAACTAAAAAGAATACAAAAAAGATTATAAACACTAAGATTATTTTTTTCATATAAATGATTTTTAAAAATTAATCCCAGTCTATAGAAAATCTATAAACCAAGGTAAAATGCAAGTTACTGTTTTATGAACAGCAATGCATCAGATGAAATATATTTACCTGTTTTATCTCCATTAAATATAGACATATTTATCTAAAACTCAAATTTATATTTTAAAATGAATTTTATTCTTAAAAGACACATTAGAGAAAAATTTTAAACAAAAAAAATATAGAAAATTAATTCTATATTTTTATAAATTATATTTCAATTTATTTAAATCAATAACTTTTCAAGCAATCATAACTCTTGGATTAATAGACTTTTCTTCACTTCATTCAAAGAAAAAACTATTATCAATATCCTCTTCTTCCATTACTTCTTTTAATTTTATTTCAATATCTCTAATTACCATCATTTTATCAAGAACATTGTATACTCTCATAACAGCTTCCATATTATCAAAATCTGTCATTCTTACAATTTGCTCTAACCTTTCTCAACTTGCTTTGAATAGTAAATCTCCTTCATAAGTAACTGATACTTTTCTTGGATCTTTATTTTCTTTTAAATCATACATTTTGATTTTTTCTTCACCATCTTCATCTATTTCTATAACTTTTTCTTTAGAATAATTATCAATTAAAAAATCTTTCAATTCTTCAATTCATTCTCAAGTAGCTGAAGAAATCATAAAAACTTTTACATCTTTATATTTTTTCTTGAATTCTGAAATTAAAAATTCCTTAATTTCATCATCAAGTAAATCAGCTTTAGAAAAAACTACTATTTCTTCTTTTTCTTTCAACTTGTCTGAAAAAAGTACCAATTCATTTCTAATATCTTCATAATCAGAGAAAATATTATCTAATCTATAAGAATCAAGTAAATGAACTAAAACTCAAGTTCTTTCAATATGCTTTAAAAATTCTACTCATAAACCTTTTCATTTGTGAGCTCAAGGAATTAAACCTGGAACATCTTCTAAAACTAAAGATTTACCTTTGTGATCTAAAACTCATAAATTTGGCACCAAAGTTGTAAAAGGATAATCTCCAATTTTAGCTTCAACATTAGTAATTTTTGAAATTAAAGTAGATTTACCAGCTGATGGTATTCAAATAATTCAAATATCAGCTACTAATTTTAATTCTAATTTTAAATCTTTTTCCTGAACAACATCTCAAAGTTCAGCAAATGCTGGAGCTTGTCTAGTTGAAGAACAAAAATGGGCATTTCAAAAACCTCATTTTCATCATTTTACTAATAAAAATCTTGTTTTATCTTCATCTAAATCTGCAATTTTTTCTCAAGTGTTTGAATCAGTAATAATTGTTCAAACCGGAACTCTTAAAATTAAATGTGGAGCATTTGCTCAATGACAAGTATTTGTACCTCATCTTTCACCTTTTTCAGCTGCTAGAATTTTTTTATGCCTGTATTCAGAAAGAGTATTTAAATTAGTTGTTGTCTCTAAATAAACACTAGCTCAATCTCAACCATCTCACCCCCAAGGACCTCATTTTGGAATATATTTTTCTCTTCTCCAAGATACTAAACCATCACCTCATTTTCCTGAAATAACTTTTATTTCAACCTCATCTATAAACATTTTTTTATATTAAATTAACAAATTCTGTAGAATCTAAACTAAAATCTCATTTTACTTTATAAGATTTTACTTCTTCTATATTTTGACCAAGAGTATGTAAAAACATATCTTTTGATTCACCATATGGTATAACTAATTTTGCCTCAATACTTTCAAATACTTTAGCAGCTTCTTTTGTTCAAACAATAAGTAAAATATCAACATCTCAAAAAAATGATAATATTTCTTCTTTTAGTTCAAAATTATCTGTAGAAATTATTACTAACCTTTTAGCATCAACTAAAAAATTATAAAATAAGTTATCTTTATATTTTTTAACTTCAACTAATATTCAAGATTTTTCATATTCTCAAGGATAAGAAATATCGAATCAATCAAGTAAAACATTATTATTTTCAACATTAAAAATAATTTCTTTTTTTTCTCAATCAGTAATTATTAAATCTAATTTTCTATATTTTACATCTAACATCTTTATATTTTTATATTTTTATTAAATAAAATAAGTTTTATTTCTAGATATTATCCCAATTAAATCAAATTTTAAAGAAATCTTTGATATCTCTCTAATATTTATCCAATCATAACCTGTAAATCTTTCCTCAAGTCTTGGAATTGGTTCTCTCTTTCAATTATATTTAACTAAAAAAAGATACACATCTTTATCAATAAATGGTCTTCCTGGAAGATAACTTGCACAAAAAGTATAATTTAGTTTAGTTATAAATTTTATAACTTCTAAATCAGACTCATAAAGTCAAGCTTCTTCTCAAATCTCTCTTAAGGCTGTATCTTTAGCAATTTCATCTTCTTCAATTTTTCATTTAGGTAAAACATATTCATCTTCATTCCTAGAATTAGTCCATTTTAAAAGTAATATTTCTATTTTTCAATCTTTTTTTCTATATACAACTCCTCAAGATGATTTTTCATATTTCATACTCATATATTAAATCATTTCAAGAATAAATTATAAATAATTATAACAAAAAAAAAATAAAACACAAATTCTTTTAATATTAATAGGAATTTTAAAAAAATAAATGGTTTTTTTGCAAAAAAATTAAAAATATGTTAAACTTTTTAGGTAAAAATAAAAAAATATAAATAAAAACAAAAACAAATGCAAAACAATAACACTAATACAAATGATTTATTTGATATATTAGGAGCAATTGAGCTTCCTGAAGAGATTATAAATAAATCTAATGACAATTTTATTCCTGAAAAAATGATAACAATTAGATTTTCTATGAAAATAAAAAATGTAATAATAGAAGTAAAAAAAGAAATAATTGAAAAAAAAGAAACTAAAATTCTTAAAAAAATAAAGAAAAAATCTAGACTTTTAAAAAATTTTATTCATACATCAATTTTTTGAGTAAAATATATATTAACATCAATTGTAATTTTTAGTATATTATTAATTAGTACAAATTTTTCTGCATATTCTAATATTGTAGAAAGTTATATTTTTAAAGATTCAAACAAACAAGAAGCTACTTCTTTATTAAATTCAGTAGATGCTTGAGAAATAAAAGAAAAAGATATTATTTATAAAAAAACAAAAGCAGAACAAATTGAAGAATTTAGAGTAAAAACTGAAAAAACAGAAAAAAATCAAAATGCTTTTTCTATAAAACAAATAATTTCAAATAGCAAAAATCAAGATATTGATTTATGAATAAATATAGTACCATATGAAAATAGACTAGTAATACCTAAAATTTGAAAAAACATACCTTTAATAGATATAAAAGAAAAAACTGTTGAATCTAAAAATAAACTAGATAATATTTTAATGAAAGAATTAGAGGATTGAGTAGTTAGATACCCAGGAAGTGCAAAACCTTGAAAAGAAGGTAATAGTTTTATTTTTTGACATTCATCAAATTTTCCTTGGATTGCTGGTGATTATAATGATGTTTTTGCAAGACTATGACAAGTAAATAAATGAGATATAATTTTTTCTTATTATGGACAAAAAAAATACAAATACAAAATTATAGAAAAAAAAGTTGTAAAACCTACTGATGTTTGAGTATTAAAAAGTGATGATACAAAAAAACAACTTACACTTATGACTTGTTGGCCAGTATGAACAACTTTAAATAGATTAATTTTAATAGCAGAACTAACTGAATAATAATATGAACTGATTTACATATACACAATTAACTACAAATGAAATTTTTGAAAAAATAAATTATATTTCAAATAATGATAATAATATACAGATTATTAGTATAATAAGTATTGTATTATTAATATTTTTTTTAAATAATTATATTTTTCCAATTATCTTATTTAGTGTAGAAAATTATAAAAAAGAGCTTGATAAAAAAAATAGAAGACTATTACTAAGACAAATTCAATTACAAAGAGAAGTTGAAGATGAAATAGAAAAAAGTTTATAAAAAAATAATGTATTTTTAAAATACATTATTTTTTTGTTCTTCAATTCTATCTGTAAATAATATTCAATCTAAATGATCAATTTCATGCTGAATAATATTAGACCTTAATCAATCTAATTTCACAATATGTTCTTTTAATTTTTCATCAAAATACTTAATTTTAATTTCTTTAAATCTCGAAACTTTTCCTGTTTCTTCAGGTAAACTAAGACAACCTTCTTCTGAAATTTGTTTTTCTTGTCAGTGTTCTAAAATTTCAGGATTTATCATCATAATTGTAGGATATGTCTCATCTTCCCGGTCTTTTAGTAAACTAACTATAATTAACCTTTTATTATATCAAACCTGAGGAGCTGCTAATCACACACCTCCATTATCAGGATTTTTAATATATTTTAGCATTTCCTTTCCTAATTTAACATATTTCTTAAGGTTATCTTTTGTTATTTTATCACTTACAGTTCTTAAAATTGTATTTTTTTTTCATTGTTCTATTTTTAACATTTTTATTTTTTTATAATTATTTTATTTATTATAATTATTTTTAATGAAATCTCAAGAAAAAAAATATTACCACATTTTTTTCTCCCAATTTATTAAATTATTTATTTCTAAAATACTAATTTTTGTTGGTATTTTTTTTCACTTTAATTCTATAAAAATTTCAATATTTCAAATTTCTTCTCATTTTAAAAATTTTTTTAAAATAATCAAATCTTCTTTTTTTGCTGTTAATGGAATTTTTACTGTATATTCTTTAAATTTGAGACCGGTCTCTTTATTATCTGTTTCTGTTTCTGAGACCGGTCTCAAATTTAAGCATTCATCACTTCAATTGCAATCTTTTTCTTCTTCAACTTCCTCTTTATTATTTTGTGCTTGAAATAAACCTGCAATTCTTTTTAAATCATCCATCATTCATAAATCTTTTGCTTGTTCTCTTACTTGTGTAATTGAAGCAACTTTTATGTCCCTTGCTTGGATAGATTTTCTTTTAAATTCAAAGTTTATTTCTAAATTTCAATTTACAATAATAAATCTATCAACATCAACTTTATCAGCAAATTTTTCTACATCTCTTGGGAAAAGTACAACCTCAAAATCATAATCAAATCATTCACATTTCAAAAACATCATTTTTTTACCAGTTTTTGTAATTATACTTCTAATATCAGCAATTACTCAAACAGCTTGAATTGGAGTTTGTTTTCTTTCAGCTTTCTTTTTTGGTTTATCTGATTTTTTATCTTCTTTATTGTCTAATCACATTTCTTCTATTTTTGACTCCTCGTATTTTTCTGGATTTTCTTTTTTATCTAATTCTAATAATTCATCAAAATCCATTCTTAATTTTTGAACTTTATTAGATCTTCTATCACAATATCTTTTTAGTCAATCAAGAGCATGACCTGAAACTGAAAAACCAATCATTTCTTTTTCTCCAGATAATTTATCTTCAAAACTAAATGTTTTAAAATTTTCTTCAAGTTCTAACTTATCTTCAAATTCTTCTCACATTGCAGCAAAAAGTCACATTTGATTTGTATTTTTTTGTTTTTCATCTCTTCTAGCAAACTGAATCAAAGTTTGGATTGAATCCCACATTTGTCATCTTTCACCATAACAATCCATTGCTCAAGCTTTAATCAAAGACTCAAGAGATTTTTTATTCATTACTTCCTTTCAACACCTATCAACAAAATCTTGTAAATCAGTAAATCATTTTTTGAGACCGGTCTCTTTCTTACTACTTTCTGTATTAGAGACCGGTCTCTCATTTTCTCTAACTTCTATAATCTTGTCTATTGGTCATTCTCAAATTCACTTAATAGCTTTTAATCAAAACCTTATATTTTTATCATCAATATAAGTAAAATGTTTCATTGATTCTCAAACATCAGGTGGCAAAATATTTATTCCATGACTCTCACATTCTCAAACTTCCATTGTAATTCTTTCCATATTTTCCTCATCTGAAATCATTACAGCAGTTAAAAATTCTGTTCTGTAATAAGTTTTTAAATATGCAGTTTGGTAAGCAATAAAAGCATAACAAGCAGCATGAGATTTATTAAATGAATAATTAGCAGCAGGTTGAATCATTTCCTCATAGATATACTGAGTAACTCTAGGGTGATAATTTCTATGAACTATTCCTTTTTCAATAAATTCTTTTTTCAAAGCAGCAATAACTTCAATTTTTTTCTTACCAATTCACCTTCTTAATAAATCAGCTTCTCAAAGAGAAAATCAAGCCATATATTGAACAATAAACATAAGTTGTTCTTGATAAACAGCAATTCAATATGTCACATCTAAAATTTGTTTTAAGTCTAATTCTAATAAATCTTTTTGGTGATTTATTTCTTCATCACTAACTCATTCTCATTTTAAAATTTCTATCAAATCATCAGTCATATATTTAACTTCTTCTCTTCAATATTTTCTCTCAATAAAACTTGGAATATAGGCCAAAGGTCAAGGTCTATAAAGAGAAACCATAGCAATTAAATCTTCAAAAGTATCTGGAGCTAGGTCTTTTAAATATTTTCTCATTCAATCAGATTCAAATTGAAAAACTCAAGTTGTATCTCAATTAGCAAATATTTCAAAACATTTTGGGTCATCAAGAGGAACTTTTAAAATATCAAATTCATCTCATTTATTATTTTTTACAATTTTTTGAGTATTTTTAATAATTGTCAGATTTCTCAATCAAAGGAAATCCATTTTCAAAAGACCTAAATCTTCAAGTGGATAAGCAGAATATTGAGTAATAATTACTTTGTCATCTTTTGGTGGATGTTGAAGTGGACAAAAGTTAGTAACTGGCTCTGGTGCAATGATTACAGCACAGGCATGAACTCAAAGTTGTCTAGTATTTCACTCTATTTTTAAAGCAAAATCTATAATTTTTTTATTTCTGTCATTTTCATTATAAGCCTCATTAAATTCAAAAGAGTCTTCCAAAGCTCATTTTAATTTTGTTCAAGGTTTTTCTGGAATTAATTTTACTAATTCATTCATTTCTTGGAAAGGAATTCACATAACTCTTCAAACATCTTTTACAGCAGCACGAGCAGCAAAAGTACCAAAAGTACAAATTTGAACTACTTTGTCATCTCAATATTTTTCTCTACAATAATTAATTACTTTTGATCTATCTACATCAGCAAAATCAGTATCAATATCAGGCATAGATATTCTGGCTGGATTCAAAAATCTTTCAAAAATTAGCCCAAATTTAATAGGATCAATATCTGTAATCCCTGATAAAAAAGCCATCAAACTACCTGCAGCTGATCATCTTCAAGGTCAAACTGGAATATCATTATCTCTTGCCCAATTAATATAATCTGCAACAATCAAGAAATATCCATCAAAACCCATCTCATGAATTACAACTAATTCATATTCTAATCTCTCAATATGGTTTTGTTGATCTTGTGTCAATTTAGCTAATCTTTCTTTTTTATTATCTGTATAATAAGTTAATGAAAGTGCTTTTAACTCATCTGGAAGAGTTTCTTGAAGTGATTGTTTTAATTTATCTCAAGGTAATTTTTTTATAAACTCAAAAATTGTTTCATCATCTAAACCATAATCAAACCTCCAATTTAATCATTTAAAAGAAAGATATCTTAAATACCATTCTGCTGAATCTAGCTTCTGTATTCCCTCACCCCCAACCCCTCTCCCTTGGGGTAGAGGGGAGTTTTTTGTGCTATCCCTCTCCTCCAAAAGAGAGGCTAGGTGAGGTATATATTGGTTTTCTTCATTTTCTAATGCTTCTTCATAAATAATTTGATCTTTTTCTGGTAATTCAAAAACAGGGATTAAAATTCAACCTGTTTCAAATTCAATAAAACAGCTATCTGCAATTTTTTTAGTATTCTCTAATGCTTCTGGAATATAACCAAAAAGCATTTGCATTTCTTCTTCACTTTTAAAAGAATAATCTCAATTAATTAAACTAGGCCTATCAGGATTTTCCACTTCATGTCCTGTTCAAAGTGCTTGAATTATATCTTGAATTTCTTTATCAGAGTCATTAATATAATGAGTATTTTGACAAGCAACAACTGGAATTCCATAATTTTTATTTAATTCAACAAGTTTATTTGTAACTGTATCTTGTTTTGGAATATCTCTATGGTCTAATAATTCTAAGAAAAAATTATCTTCACCAAAAATATCTTGGTAAATTTTTATTCTTTCTAATAATTCTTCATCAGATTTTCCTGATAAAATATAAAAAGGAATTTCTCAAGTAATTGGTCCAGATAAAGCTATGATTTCTAGGTCATTTACTCATTTATTGAGACCGGTCTCTTTCTCATTTTTTTCTGTATTAGAGACCGGTCTCTCTAATAATTTTTCTTTAATTTCTCTAATATCATCAAGTGTCATTCAATCATTTTCTTCATCAGTAGAAAGATTAGATTTAGTTAAAAGTTCAATAATATTTTGATATCATTTTAAACTTTTAGCCAATAAAACTAGCTTGTGCTTTAAATTATCAGCCAAACTAGAATTTACAAAAATCTCTACTCACATTATTGGTTTAATCCCTTCTGATTTACAAATTTTATAAAATTCATGTCACCCGTGAAGATTTGAAGTATCTGTCAAAGCAACAGCTTCCATTCAAAGTTCTTTTGCTTTTAATACATAATCTTTAGGTTTTGGTAATCATTCCAAAATTGAAAAGTGAGAATGGTTATGAAGATGAATAAATGCCATAATTTTAGGTTTTTTAAGTTTTATTAAAAAGTTTTGACTTTTTTTAGTTTTTTTAGTATAATGTATTTACTATTTAATCAAATAGTTTTTTTTCATACTTTTAAGAATATTTTTAAAAATATTCCTTGAATAAAAAGAAAAGAGAGTTATTAACTTTTTTCTTTTTTTTATTGTTAAAATAATGTACTTAGCTTACATTATTATTCTTTAATCTAAAAGCTCTTTTAAATATTTAATTAAATCAATTCCTTTTATAAAAAGGTATAAATATAAAAATATATCTTTGATTTTGTTTAAAATATTTTTCTTTTTTTCATTCATACTTTGAAAATAAATAAAAATACTCCTCTTTTTTACTAAAAATAAATAATACTCCAAAGGCTAAGGCAAGTAAAAGTGGGTTATTAATTCACTAATTATAAATCTCCCTCAAAAAGAGGTTATAGTAAAGCTAGATAAAACAAATTATCTAGCTTTTTTATTATACAAAAAAACAAAAAAAAAGCCATATTTTTGCATTATAAAATAAAGTATAGTAATATATAAATATACTTTATAAAAATAACTAAAATATTATGAATCCTGAAGAAAATAATAATTTTGAATATATTGACAATGAAGTTTCTTCAACTTCTGAAATAGCTGATAAAAATATTAAAGCAGCAAAAGAATTTGCAGAATTAGTATATTTAGATGATTTAGATATAAGCGAGTTTAAATTATTAAAAAAAGTTTTAGATGAAATTTCAGCTGAAAATTGAAAAATTGCATTTGCAAATATTCAACAAAAGTTAAATATATTATATGCTTTTAACGAAAAATTAGATCATGAAAAAACTTGAGATTTTACTACAAAATGAAATATAAATACTGCTATTGATAACTTAGAAAAATGATATAATTATTAAAAAGAACAAAATTAATTTTGTTCTTTTTTTCTATTTATACAAACTAAATTCTTTAGTTAATTTTTCAATAAACTTTTTTTCTCAGTGAACTAAAACTCACATATATTCAATATCAGAAAAATCTTTTTCACTTGTATTTTTTTCTACTTTTTTATCATCAGAAGTTTCAAGCATTTCTCTTGTAAATTCTGAAATTCATAGATTATTTTCTTTTGCAATTTTTAAAAGTTTTATTAAATCTTTTCTAGATTCTGTTTCTTTTATTATTATTGCATTAGTAGTATTCATACTAATTTCTTCTCAAGTTTTTGCTTTTACAGAATTTATTTCAAATAGCTTTTGTCATTCTCTTGCTCAATAAGCTGCTGTTAAATGTGCAACTGTATTAAATTCTTGCCATTTTTCACTGCAAGTATTTTTATTAATTATAGCAACTGCTAAATTAGTTTTTGATTTTTTATTTTCTTCTTTCTTTTCACTTTTCATCAAAGGAAACAATACAACATCTCTTAAATTATCTTGTCCAGTTAAAATAGAAATAATTCTATCAAATCACATACCAAAACCTGACTGACAAGGCATTCAGTATTCCATAGCAAGGACAAAAGAATCATCTCATTGAGTAGCTTCTTCATCTCAAAGCTCTATTGCACCTGATTGAGCATCAAAATTTTCTATTTGAATTTTTGGGTCAACAAGTTCAGAATATGCTTTATTCACTTCCCAACCATTAATTACAAGTTGAAATTGTTCAGCAATTTCTGGATTTTCATCACTTTGTCTTGCTAAAGGTTGAAGAGATTTTGGATAATTATAAATAAAAGATGGTCAAACTATTGATGGTCTTAAAACTTTTTTGTAAAGATAATCAATAAGTGTTGGCACTGCCATTTTATCCATTCC
>Ga0256827_10002118_pt1 | contig 12813 bp, 6 predicted proteins | sample CV84metaG_FD_185977 | JGI IMG/M metagenome (GOLD analysis project Ga0256827, IMG submission 185977) | Hydrothermal vent microbial communities from East Pacific Rise, Pacific Ocean - CV84 | ecosystem: Environmental > Aquatic > Marine > Hydrothermal vents | place: Pacific Ocean: East Pacific Rise... | reverse complement strand
ATGAATTTAAAACAAGTATTTTAAGTGCTTTAGGATAGAGATATAGTATGAAGCTGATAGAAGAGTTATTAACATATAAAGAAGATATTGATGCTATACAAATAGCAGAAATATTATGGCTTACAAAAACGATAAGTCAATCTATTGTTAAAGAAGTTGATACTCCTCCTGAGCCAACACTAAAAGTAAATCAGCTAGAATACCCAGATACTCCTAAGCCTGAGGAAAAGAAAAGCCCACTTGTAGATAAAAAAGATGAGTCGTTTCCTGAAGAGATAGAACATACTATTGTGATAGAAAAAGGAAGAGAACACCCCTCTGAGTATGGTGTTGAATCAAACTCAAATAGTTCATCTTATGTCACAGATATAGTACATAAATATAAGTACCCAAATATCATTAAACAGTTTCAGTCATTGCGTATCAAACAAAAGAGATTGGATAAAGTTTTACTAGATGAAGATAAATCGGCAGATTATATAGCAACTACAGAACTGTTTTATCCTATCTTTAGAGAAAGTAAAGATAGAGAGAGTTACTTAACTCTTCACCTTATAGTAGACATCAATGAATCTATGTTTTTATGGGAAGATACTTTAGAACATTTTAAAAAGAGTCTTTTAAATGCTAAACTATTTGAAGATATAGTTATTTTCAACCTTGATACTAAAGAAGAAAAAGCAATACTCTCTTATGCAAAGTCAAAACGTAGGATTGAACCTATAAGTAATATATTTAAAAAAGAAAAAAGCTTAACGTTACTCTTTACAGATGTTATCGGTAAAGCATGGAGAACCAATGATGTATTTAAACGTATATTAAACCCTTGGTCAAAACATACTTTTGTGACTATAGTTTCTATGCTTCCTAAACGTATGTGGCAAAGAACTCCATTACACCAAGGTGTGAGTTTATTTATGAAATCACAGAAATTTTTACCTAAAAATAGTGATTTAAAATCAGAATATGATTTTATAGAAGAGACTTTTGGAATAGAAAGTAGTAAAATACCTATCATTCCTTATGATCAACATGGATTTGAATATTTATCACATATCTTAACAGCTAAAAAAGGTAGCTGGATAGATACACGGGTTTTTGATGGGCTAGAGGATATTATTTTAGAGGCACCATCAACTATAGAGATAGATGCTAAAGAAAGAGTAGATAATTTCTTTGCTTCTAGTACTTCAGATACAATAAAATTAGCTATTTATTGTTCAGTACTACCATTACATAAAAAAATCATAGAAGAACTTATATATGTTAAAAAGTTAGGTAATGATATGGATGCCTTTTCAGAATTTTATTTTGGAGGCTTATTAGATAAATCTGTTCAAGAAGATCAGTCAGTATATAGCTTTTATACTGGTGTACGGCGTGAGCTTGTAAACTATATTACTATGGACGAGGTCGAGTCTATCTATCATATACTAAACAATGTGATAAAAGAATGTTCAGGCTCCAAAAGAAGTATGTTAGAGCTACTCTATGCACAAGAAGATATAGAGTATAAATTAAGTGATGAAGAAAAAGGTTTAATAGAACTACTTATAGAGATACTTGGTGAAAAGGGTAGGTTTTATCAAAAAAATATTGAGAACTTAACCCAAAAATTAGATACTATTTATCCTAAAAGAAATTGGTTTATGATTGGAAGAGAAAATGGTTCTGAAGATGAAAAACCTAAAAGAAAGATTACTTTTAATTATAGTTTTGAAATTTCTAAATATCTTATTACTTTTGATGAGTATGATACGTTTTGTAATGATACTAATAGAGAGAAACCAAGTGATGAAGGTTGGGGAAGAGGTAGACGACCTGTTATTAATGTTAGCTGGAATGATGCAATGGATTATTGTAAATGGCTTAGTGAATTAAGTAATGAAATGTATAGACTTCCAAGTGAAGCAGAGTGGGAATATGTGTGTCGAGCAGGAACCGATACACATTGGAGTTTTGGAGATAATAAAAATCTCTTGAGTAATTATGCATGGTATAACGACAATAGTCAATCAGTGACACATAATACAGGGGAGAAAGAAGCGAATCCTTGGAAAATATATGATACTCATGGTAATGTATTTGAATGGTGTTTAGATGATAAAATAAGTTATGAAAATATACCAATAGATGGTAGAGCATATAAAAATATGTATAACAAGAGTGATAAAATAATTCGAGGTGGTTCATGGGATGATTATGATACTTCTTCAACTTCATTTTTTCGTGATAATTGGGGTAGCAGTAAGAAAGATAAAGTAATTGGATTTCGTATAGTAAAAGTATTTGATTTAAATAGATGGGAAGGGATTAGTATCGAATCCCTTTTGAAAACATCAAAAAGTCTAGATGTATCAATAGATTTTAATATACACGAGTGGGAGAATTTTAGTGTTGAACATGTCATTAAATTGGTAAAAGTCATAGATGCTTTTTTTATAGAAAGAACTTATTTAGAATATACTAAATGGATAAATGATAAGTATAGTTATCTTGAAGAGGATAGAAATTTAATAAAAACAAGATTCAGTAAAAATGTAATAATCACTGGAAGTGTATTTTATCTTCTTAAGATAGTATTTAATTCATTGTCTTTAAATGAAAAAGAAAAAATTAAAATAGTTAATTCTATACCAAGTCTTTCAAGTTTTCAAATACAAAATCTTAAAGAAATTCTTAAAAAAGAAGTAAATCAGTGGGCTAAAGATTTTCGAAATAATGCAGAAGAAATGTTTATTGAAAATAAAAAAAGTATGTTTTTAGTATTGAGAAAACTTGTCAAAGAAGAGTTAATATGAAAAAGTATATAAAACCAAATATGGTAAAAATCATTCATCCAAAACCTATAAAATCTTTGAAGTTGAAAATGATTAAAGTTCCAAAAGGTAGTTTAGGTTATCAATTTGAAATTGGTAAATATCTTATTACTTTTGAAGAGTATGATGTGTTTTGTGATGATATAAATAGAGATAAACCAAATGATGAAGGTTGGGGTCGAGGGAGACGACCAATTATTAATGTTAGTTGGTATGATGCTGTAGCTTTTTGTATGTGGTTGAGTAAGAAATCAAATCAGAAGTATAGGTTGCCTACTGAAACTGAGTGGGAGTATGCTTGTCGAGCAGGGACTACTACTAAGTGGAGTTTTGGGGATGAAGAGAAAGATTTAGATAAATATGCTTGGTATGATAAAAACTCTAATGGTAAAATATATGAAGTAGGAACAAAACTATCTAATCCTTGGGGATTATATGATATGCATGGTAATGTTTGGGAGTGGTGTGAAGATTGGTATAATAAAAATAAGAATACTAAAGTTATTCGAGGTGGCTCATGGGGTAGTGATTCTGTTGATACACAATCAACTCGTCGACTTTGGGATAATGTTACTAGTAAGGACTACAAGGGTGGTTTTCGTATATTACGAGAGACAATCAAATCTGATAAGTTAGAATATACTATTGTTAAAGAATATACTAAGTCTTTTCATATAGTTCCAAAAAATTTCACGGATTCGATAGGTTTAGCCCAAAACATAAATTTTGTAGGGCGAAAAAAAGAACTACAAATGGTAGAGAAACTTCTTAATCAAAATTCTATTTTGTTACTTTTAAGTAGTATAAGGGGAGTTGGAAGAAGTACTTTAGTTTCATATTATCTTAATTTAAAAAAGGATAATTTTGACTATTATGGTTTTTTAAATTGTAATGAGGGTATAAAGCTAAGTTTTATTTCTGCTTTTACTGTTTCCCTTGATATAAAGTCAGAAAAAATTGATGATAAATTTACTGAGATTATAAGTAAGCTCCAAAATTTGAAAGGTAAAAAACTTCTAGTTGTAGATGATATTAAAGAAATGGATATGCAACTTACTGAAATGAATACTTTAATGACACTCAAAAATAGAGGTTTTCATATTCTCTTTACTTCAGTAGGAACAAAAGAGTATCTCCCTCAATACTTTTTAGATATTATGAATATAGAAGATGCTAGAGAATTATTTTTACAATATTATCCTACCAATGAATTGGATAAAGTAGATAAAATATTAGAGTATTTGGATTATCATACACTTTCTATTGTGTCTGTTTCTAAGACTTTAAATAAACAAAGAGATAGGCTCTCTCTAGATATAGTTATAGAGAAATTTGATAATGGAGAATTATCACTAGCTAGGAGAGATAAGATTGAAAGTATTACTGAACTTTTAAATGAATTTGATAGTCTTATTAATCAAGTAATAGAAGTCAGCAGTAATAATAACTCTTTAAAAATAAATACAAGATGGTGGGGAAGTTGGGACACAGGAAAAGAAGAAAATTCAATTACACAAAATTTATTTATTAAAAAAGTAGATAAATATGGTTTTTATTTTGAATTAATAAATATTAATAAATTACATATAGGAGATATTAATGGTTATTCAGAATTTATTTCTTCCAATGAAGCAATTTTCAAAAATTCAAAGGAATATGGAACATGTGAATTATATTTTCATATAAAAAATGGAAGTATGGAGATAAGAGAAAAAGATTGTGAGGGGTATCGTGGACTAAGAGCATATTTTGATGGAATTTATAACTTAAAAAAAGATATCTTTGTTAAATACAATAAAATTGTTAATGATGTGGCTCTTAGTAAAATATATCGTTTAATAGGAAAAAATTATTGGAAAATATTTGAACAATCTTTTAATAGTATTCGTGAGGTGGAGGATGTTGATAATTTAGGTACAAATATTATTACAGGTAGTAATTTATTACAAGAGTCTATTTTAATGGTAGATAAAAACTCTAATGTTTGGGGTGCATTTATAAATGATAATGATGATAAAGTTTATTATTTTTCTTCACTTTTAGAATGGAAAAAGAAACTACCAAAGACAGTAGAACTATGGAGAGAAAACTTTAAAGATAAAGGGTTGATTTTTATAGATATAGAACAAGATTATAATATACTCATAATTGATACCAATTTAGAGCATTTAAATGTTGTCAGAAACTCATTAGAAAATAAAGGATTTAATTCAACTAAACTATTTCCTAGAAAAATTGAGTCAGAAAAATTTATAAATGATATTAAAATATTGTCAGATGAAAGTAATATACTTAAATTACGAGATTTAATAATAGATGCTATTACTAAATTTAATCTTCATGCACTCATAATTGAACCAATATTTGGCAATGAAAAAATTACTCATCCAAATGATGCAATAGGCTCAAAAGTTATTGCTGAATTAGAAAAAATAAATGAATATAAAAAGTTACCCATATTTGTAGTAAGTCAGTTAAGAAAATATGCAATGGTTGATAACTTAATAGTCTCAGATAATATACTATTAGCAGAAAAACCATATATAATGAATTTAGAAGAGATGAATGGTGTACTAGATAAATATATTATTGATAATTTAAATGAAAAGGTTATTGAGTATTTAGAATTTCAAAATCAATTAAAAATAGATAAAAATTTAGTTGAAGAAGCGAAAAAGAATACTGATTATATCAAGACACCTAAAATAGAAAATTTGATAGAAAAAATAACTGAAGAGATAGCTTTTTTAGAAAAAAATAGAAAAAATATTCGTATTCCTAAGTTCAAAAGAACAGCAAATACAAAAGAATTTAGTGGAACTACTATTGCTATGGAATCTAGTAGTTCTTCAATATCAAATAATAATGGAATAGAAGAAGATGGTTTTAATAATGCTTATGAAAGTATAAAAAAATATAAATTTGATAGTTTAGAAAATTTAAAAAAAGCACATAAAGTATTAATGAATAATAGTTTATCTCAATCAGGAGAACTTAGAAATATAGAAATATTTATAGGTGATGATATTCTCCCTGAGCATACAAAAATACCAAAATTGATGGAAGCTCTTTTCCAATGGTTGAAATTAAGTGATGACCATCCTCTTATTAAAAGTTGTCTTTTTCATTATAAATTAGAAAAAATCCATCCTTTTGTAGATGGAAATGGTCGTCTTGGTCGATTTTGGTTGAGTGTAATTCTTTGTAATTGGAATGATGTTTTTAAAATAATTTCTCTTTCTATTGAAAATAAAATTCAAGAAAATGAAATAGCTTATTATCGTGTTATGAGAAAATCTAGTAAGATGGAAGATAGTAAACCATTTATTGAATTTATGTTAGAAATAATTTTAGAAGTTATTACTGATATACAATATGAAATAGAATCTGATAAATCTAAAATTGATAATTTAAATATAGAACCACTCTATATAAGTATAGGTCAACCAGCAAATGGGAAAAATAAATTTTTTCCTAGAGATAAAATTATTAATAATATTTGGAGAAGGTTAAATCGTGGTGAAAACTTACTTCTTACTGCTCCACGGCGTGTAGGAAAAAGTTCTATATTGCAATATATCAAAAAGAACCCTCAAGATGGTTATATTATTAAATATCTTTCTATAATGGGAGTTGACAATAGCAATAGCTATTTTAAATTGATATATAATACTCTTTTAGAAGATGATGAAATCTATAGTTTTGTAAATGTTTACTTTGAAAAAGCAAAAACAAATATTAAGAATTTAGCTAAAAAGATTAGAGGTATTGGACTTGATGGTATTGAAATAGATAGTAATGAGCAAATAGATTATTATTCTGAGACGATAAATCTTCTAAAGTCACTACCTAAAGAGACTAAAAGAATAGTGTTTTTACTTGATGAATTTCCAGAAGTAGTTTCTAATATTGCTTTACATGGAAAAGAAAAGTTAATAAAATTTTTGCAAGATAATCGTGATATTCGTCAACTAGATTATGTTATCAATATTCAGTTTATTATTACAGGAGAAATTGGCTTGAGCAATTTAATTAGACGTTTTACTAATGATATTCATTTAATAAATGATTTAACTTTTATAGATATCCCACCTCTTAATAATCAAGAGGCTTCTTTAATGATTGATAGACTTTGTAAAGGCTTAGAGAATGAAGCAATATATTTAAATTTCTCTCTTAAAGTAAAAGAGTATATTTTTGAAAAAATTGGTCAGAATATTCCATATTATATTATGTTGATTGTAGAGAATTTATCTTATTTTTCAAAAGAAATAACTTTTGAAGATATTGATAAGAGTATAGAAAGAATTATTAAAGACCGTGGATATGATGCCTACTTTTTAAATTGGAAAATACGTTTAAGTGAAATTTTTGAATTAAATGAGGAGCGTATTGCTATACAAATTTTAACATATATATCAAAATATGGAGAGATATCATATGCTGAAATGATAAATATAGGTAAGAGTATAGATTTGAAATCTATTATTGAGATATTAGAGTATGATGGTTATATTAGTAAACAAAATAATATTTATAAATTTAATTCTCTCTTATTAAAAGAGTGGTGGTCTTATAACGTTTCAGGATAATTTAGAATAAAGTTTTTAACTTAATATATACAAAAGAATAGAAAATTTCCTATTATTAATCATATTGATTTTTAGGACTTTTGCTTTTTTATATGTTTGACACTTTTCTAGTTTAGTTAACATAATCTATCTAAAGTACAGAGTGTCAAACATATTTATTTTTAGGGCTTTGCTTTCAATTTTATATGTTTGACACTTTTATCTAAAATTAGGATTTATTTAACATCTTTTTGAGAGCAACAACCTGGTCCATAAGTAGTGCATTACTAGATTTTAACTCTTGATTCTCTTTTTTGAGTTTACGTATGGTCTCGTTTTTATCTTTAACATCATCTCTTATTTTTTGATTAGTCTGTTTGGTTTGAGTGTTGAGTTCTAAGAGTAGGTCTTGGTAATTGGCATAGAGGGTTGCTCGTGTTACTCCCACTTCTTGAGCCAGTTTAGCAACAGAAATCTTTCCTGTCTCACTCTTCTTTAGTCGAACAATAGCCTCTTCAATTTTTTTACGTGTCTGCTCTTTTTGGTCTGCTTTATATCGTTTAAGTGAATCACCTTTTGCCATGATTTAATCCTTTTGTAGTGTTTGTATGATAGTTTCAACTTTTTGTAGATGAAATTTTATTTTTTTATTCTCTATAGTCTGTCCACTCTTTTGTGTATGGATGACCTGCTCTTGAAGAAGTTGCTTCTCATGTTGAAAGTTCTTTAAAAAGCTTCTATTGGTTATAAAGTCAGAACAGCCAACAATATAGCAGCTACTAGCTCCTAAGTGTGGACAGTGACCTCTCTTAAAATCATAGAGACATAATCCAAATGGAAGAGGGTTGATACCAAAGAGTCTTGAGAGTTGTTGTGTAATCTCTTTTGTATCTTCTACTGTTGTAGCCTCATTAATGACCTTTTTAAACTCTTTACCCTCTTTTCCTTGAGCAAGAATACTCTCATGACTCTCAATCATCCCTTTAATGTAACTCTCTTTTAATATCTCCTTATGCAGATGAATATAGTGCATGGTCATCTCTAAAGAGAGATGTTTAAAATGTGTTTGAAGTACTTTAGCATTGAGTCCCTTTTGAGCTACTGCAATATTAGCAAAGGTATGTCTAAAACAATGAGAGGTGAGTTTAATGATCTCATTTTCACTGTTTTTAAAATGCTCATTAATGTTGTTTCTTTTTAGGAAAGGTCTAAGTATGGTACTGTTATATTTACCTGACTCCAGAGGAGTTGGTTTGTACCTGCTAGAAGTTTGATTGGTAGCTCTTCTTTTTGGTTTTGAGAGGAGATAGAAGAGGTAGTTCTTCTCATCTGATTCATCGGATAGTGGTCTACTTAATGCCTCTAGCTCTTCAATCAGTTCATATACTTTTTGAGGAATAAGAATGGTATGGTTAATAGCTTCAATCTCTGTCTTTTCAATTTGAGCTGTTAGCCAATAACGGTTATTGGCATCTTTACTAATAGAATTTCGTTTAAGATAAAGTATCTCAGAGATTCTTAATCCTGTATAGGCTTGTATCAGTATGCTAAACTTAGCATGGTTAAGTCGGACAAGCCCTTGACTTTTCCCTAATTGAACAGTTCTTATTATGGAGGGTTCACTCCAAGCTTTTTGAAGAATCTCCTTCCAAAGTGCTAAAGGTATTGCTCTATTGGTCATATCACTTTCTCTTTTTTTAGAACGTTTATTAATACCCCACCACTCCCAGATGGAACACTCTAACTCTATTGACTCTTTAGGTAGATTAGGAAATGCTAATGCTTGACCTGTGGTAATGATTTGAAAGAGTGTGTTGGATATGGTTGAGAGGTAATGGAGTGAGCATCCATTAAGATAGTTTCTTTGTAACCAATGGTTAAATTCAATAAACTTTTCTCTATCTATCACCTCTAATGAGTCTATGTTATAAGTTTCTAAAAAAAGAATTAGTTTGGAAGATAGAGCCGCGTATTCAGAGCTGACGGTACTTAGTTTTACTCGACCTAAGCGAATATAGACATATCGTTTTATGGGTTCAATAATAAGATGTTTTGAGGATAAAAGTCTGAAATTTATATGGCTACTGTTGTAGACTGAACTTCTTTTATTGTTCAATAAAAAACTTAAATCCCATAGTTCATCTTGGAAATTGAGATTATCATTGATTTTAAAGTTCCATTGTTGAGTTGACTCTTTAGGTATAAAAAACTCTATTAATTTACTCATTTTAGCTCCTCCAATCTCTCTATGAGGGCTTCAATCATATCTTTTTCAAAGCTGATGTTTTGTAAAAGATGTTCTCCATAGGTGTAAGCATGGTTTATCTCTAGCTCTTTCTCTTTTAGTAATACTCTAAAATAGGGTAAAAAGTTTGGTGTGGTGACCATTTTATTACATCCATAGCAGTTTCCTCGTTTTATAAAATGGTTACAGATATAGCTCTCATCTCTCTGCATCTCTTGGTTGGTACAGTAGCCATCAGCAAGACGTATAGTATCATGACTCTCTATGATATTTTCAATATGAGTAGGAGCTTGAGATGCTATTATTTGCATCTCATTGAGTAGTTCACTAATCTGTTTAATATACTCATGCTCTTTGGTTTTGATATAGTATAAAATGGTACTACGTTTGGAGCTATGGTTTAAAACAGATTGAATACTCTCTAAGGATGCACCACTACTTTGAAGATTAGTCGCAAGGGTTCGCCGAAACATATGGGCTGTTATTTTGATAGGGTTATTCTCTCTATCGACAATATGATGCTCTTTAACAAACCTATCAAATAGATTTTTTTGATAACTTTTAAATGGTTTGACCTTACTCTCTCGATAGCCCTTTTTTATGAAGATAAAATCACTTTCATGCTCAAGGAGTTTACTCTTATGAATAAGTGTTTGAATGGCACTAGAGACAGGTGTTAAGATAGAAGGAATAGTCACAAATTTATTCTGTTTATAATCTTTGTAGTATAAATCATATTTCCCACTTTTATTACTGGGTTTTAAACAACCATTCGTAAGAGAAACTATATCAATAGAGCGTAGACCATAGTGAAGTAGAATCATAATATAGGTTTTTGTGTAGATATCCTCTTCTATAATAAGAGCATGTTTTATCTGTTTAAGTACATCATCGCTGAAATAGCCACCTTTTAGTGTCTCATTATTACGTCGATAAGGAGATTTTTGAAAGATAGATAAGGCAGGAGCTTTATCTTTATGGTGTTGATAGAGCCATTTGGAAAAACTTTTAAAAAAAGTATAGACCAATCGTTGTGAACTTTGTGAAAGTCTTTTTCCTGTTTTGGTAGGAGTTATTTTTAAATAACTAAAAAACTCTTGCATCATACGATAATCAAACAGTTGCAGATTATCTATTTTTTTATATCCTATAAAGTTAAAAAAATACGCAATCATTTTAACTTCGGTATATAATGAAGAGTCTGTTTTTAGATGAAGGGTTTGATGATGGAGAATGTAGTCATAATAGAGTGAACTATAACGAGATGATTCAAATGTTTTAAGTGAGATTACCTTTTGATAACCGTTAATTTTAAATAATAGCTCTAAATCTTTTTTAGTCATTATTTTCACTTTTAAGTAATATGTCGTTATTTAAATAATATCTATTAATATCAATCTTTTTTTGAAACTCAGCAACTAACCAAAGAGGGTGAAATCTATACTCCATATTGTTTATAAAATGGCACCAACTCCTCCATAATATCCTCTTTTTTAGCTATCTCAATATAGATATTGGTTGAGCCAATATCTCTGTGTCCCAACAGTTTACTTAATCGCTCTATGCCAACGCTGTTTCGTGCCAATATCGTTGCAAAGGTATGACGAAAGTCATGAGGTGTAAAAAATATACCACAACTCTTACCAATCTTTCTACATCTATCCCAGACAGCTTGATAGCTTAGTGGCTCTCCTAAGTTGTTATGAAACTCTGAAATAAAGAAGTAGTTATGTTCCATAGATCTCTTTTCATAGATACTTAACCAGGTAGTTTCATAATAAGAGAAGAGCTTTTTCATAAGGGTTGTAGGAATAAAGAGGTCTCTAGTACCACTTTTCTGTTCTCTTTGTTGGTTACCTTTACGGAAATCATCTTCATTACTCTGTAAAGGAAGACTCTGTACCCGTTCTCGTAAATCAGAGAGACCAATGGCATGAATATCAAGGCTCAACGCTTCACCAATACGCATTCCTGTAAAGAGAAGCAGCTCAAACAATAAACGGTCTCGTTGCATGGTACAAGTAGCTAAAATAGTCTCTATCTGCTCTTTAGTAAGTACACGAACCCCTTTATCAAACTCCTTTATCTTAAAAATACTCTTTTCCACCAATCCATTTTGAGTATGAGTATAAAAGCTTTTATGTTGCCCAGTAGGGCGTTTAATAGTCTCTGTTGCATATAGAAATGGATTTTCTATCTTATTAAACTTTGAATGGTATTGATAGAAATCTTTAATGGTAGAGACAATACGATTGGTACTTTTTGCAGTACGTTTACTTGAAATTAGCTCATTTTCACTATTTTTAGCATCTGGAAGTAGTAGCCATGCCACAAAATCATTAATATCTTTCTCTTCAATTTGATGATATTGCAGATTATAACACTCTAAAAAGTCGTAAAAGAGCTTTAAATCAACACCTTTAGCGATTACTGTATTGAAAGAGAGCCTTTTTACCTCTAATCGATGCTCTAAAAAAGAGAAAACTTCATCAACAATAGCCCAATTATCATCAAATAGGCAGACATATTGTTCTACAACTATATTTGATACATCATTTAATTGAGATGAATAATTAGTAAAATTGTAATCAATCTCTATCTCACCATTACTCTTTAAAGTAGCAATATATCGTTGTTCATTGACTTGTAAGTGCATCTATCTTCTTTATATAAGTTTAGAATTCAATGATATTATAACTTATATGTTATACAATGTCAACTATATATACAATACACTCTATACTTTAGATAACATAATGAAATTTCTATTGAAAATATTTTAGTAGTTTTTGACCCTATAAATTCAGAGAAGTTTGGTTTCCTGAATTTATATTTTATACCCTCTTTACTTATTTATGAATGACAGTTTAGGAGCTTACCCTTTGGGTCGGGCTTGAATCCCTCCACTATCGTTACAGGATGAGTACTTCGGTACTCACACTTCGTGTTCTAATCCCTAAGCCAAGAGCAATATTGAAAATCTACACTATCGTTCCGATTAATTATTAACTTTCTATTCTCAAGGATTGAAACCTATTTTGTGATAAAAGCTTTTTCACGACCACTCAAAATCCATTACCCTACAACCTCTCTTCATTCTATTCAAAACGCAGAGCTAATACTGACTTAAAAATTAAAAAAATTTAATTCTTAACTAAGTATTTTTGAATCCATTACG
>Ga0256827_10002117_pt1 | contig 12813 bp, 9 predicted proteins | sample CV84metaG_FD_185977 | JGI IMG/M metagenome (GOLD analysis project Ga0256827, IMG submission 185977) | Hydrothermal vent microbial communities from East Pacific Rise, Pacific Ocean - CV84 | ecosystem: Environmental > Aquatic > Marine > Hydrothermal vents | place: Pacific Ocean: East Pacific Rise... | reverse complement strand
CCTAAAAGTTCTCTTTTTTCTTCTTTACTGATATATTCAGACTCTTCTATTTTGTATTTGAGTGCTTTGTCTATGAGGTTAGTATCATAATCGAGGTCATCCAGTACATCCATAAGGTTTTGTGCTTCTATGAGGTTCTCTATATGGTACTTTCCTTCCTCGTCAAAAGTAATGATCGCTTCAGTAGGGTGGGTAAAGAGGTTATGTTTCATCCCCAATACTTCCTGGTAGGCACCTGTAAGAAAAAATGCAAGAAAATACTCTTCTTTACCCACATCAATATCATGCAGGTAAAGTGGTAGATCACGATTGAAACCTATCTCTCCGTCACTGTCACAGGTGATATCCCAAATACTTGCTGGGTTGGTAGGTTTTTGATTGAGCCTGTCTAAAGGCATAATGGGAAACTGTTGTGCCAATCCCCAAAAATCAGGCAGAGACTGGAAGGCAGAGAAGTTTACCAAATATTTCTCCTGAATACGATCTTGGAGTTTTTTTAATTCATCTGTTCCTTCATTTTTTAAAAGAGAAATAGCTCTTTTCATAATAAGATTGACAAGTATTTCTGTATTGGAACGATCTTCAAGGTCTATGTATCCAAGATCAAAAAGTGTTAAAAGACTTTCCATATGGTCAAGAGCATCGTGGAGGTACTCTCTGGCATTATTACGTTCAATGGTATTGAAAAGATCATAAAGTTCTTGAATGAGTGGGGGATTAACTTCTTTGAGTCTAAGACCTTTTTCATGGTATTCTTGAGAAAAAAGTTCCAGTACAGGAGCAACCAGCACAGAGTGAGAAGCGGCGATATAACGGCCTGACTCTGTAAAAATGTCAGGTTCTGCAACCCCTTTACTTTTAGATATCTCTTGCATCAGATAAACCACATCGTTGGCAAATTCATCCAAAGAGTAGTTTCTCTCTTGTGCATTGGCATGTTGGGAGTACTCTACAGCAAGCCCACCACCAATGTTAATGGCACCAAGAGCATCTGCTCCGCGTTTTTTAAGTTCGGCATAAATGTTTCCTGCTTCTCTAAGGGCTTTTTTAAGTGGGGCAATGTCACCCATTTGTGAGCCTATATGAAAATGGATCATCCATAGTTTGTCTAAAAGAGTATGTTTTTTAAGTAGCTCATAGGCTTCAAGCAATTCAGTGGAAGTGAGCCCGAATTTAGAACTGTATCCACCACTTTTTGCCCAGATACCAATACCTGAACTGTGTAGTCTTATGCGTACACCTATCTTTGGTGTTATAGGATTTTTCATTTCACTGTTAAACTCTTTGTTTACCTGTATGATGGTTTCAAGTTCACCTAATCCCTCTATGGTTACAGTAATGTTATGTCCCATTTTTGCAGCGATGAAACAAAGAGCGATCATCTCTTTGTCTTTAAATCCGTTGACTGTAATAGGTGCTCCTATCGGTGTTTTAGACATAGCGATAATAAGTTCAGCCTTACTCCCTGCCTCTAAGCCGTAGTTATATTCCTGTGAGACATCCATGAGTGCATGAATAAAATTGGGGAATTGATTTACTTTGAGTGGAAAAACAGCTTGAAATCCTCCTTGGTAGTTAAATTCTTTTTTAGCTTTTTCAAAGGTATCAAAAAGAGTAGATATCTGTTTTTTGATGAGGTGTGGAAAACGTAGCAGGAGAGGCCCTTTGTAGCCTTTTTCTCTTATAGACTTTGTGATCTCAAGGAGTGAGGGCTGATTGGCGTAATTAATATTGACTGTATCATTTTTAAGCAGAAAATTATCATCTCCCCATATATTTAAACCAAACTGTTCCATTGTAATACCTTATAGATTTATAATGATTATTATAGCAAAACTTAATCTTATCTTACCTATAATAGAAATTATGAATAAACAATTTCTAAAGCTTAGTAGAGACCAAGACCATCTTAATGTTTCCTCTATAGGAGAATGGACACTACAAAATGCACGTCAAATAGAAAAAGAGTTGATAAAAGTCCCCTATAGTAAGAAGATTATTTGGGATGTCTCTGAAGTGAGTGATTTTGACAGTAGTGGTATCTTGCTTTTTATAGCGTATTTAGAACGATTTAAGAAACAAACAACGGTAGAAGTACTTGGGTATAACTCTGGGCAAAAGGAGATGTATGATCTCTTAATATCTCATACATTAGAGAGTATTCCTACCCGTAAAGAGAGTTTTCTTGAGAATATAGGTAAAACGACAGTTGAATTGTATCATGATATTAAAGATTTTATTACCTTCTTAGGTCACTTGTTTGTAACAATATTTCATACCCTGTTGAATCCTAAAAATATCCGTTTTAAAGAGATGGTCTATCATATACATCACTCCGGCTTCAATGCCCTTGTTATTATTGGGCTTACTTCGTTTTTGGTAGGGATGGTCATTGCTTATCAAGGTTCGGTGCAGTTGGCAAAATTCGGTGCAGATATCTTTATCGTTGATACAGTCGGTATCTCTATTGTAAGAGAGCTTGGACCGATGATCACAGCTATTGTCATTGCAGGACGAAGTGGTTCTGCATATACGGCAGAGATAGGGGCTATGAAGATCACTGAAGAGATCGCCGCTATGAGAACGATGGGATTTGATCCGTATAACTTTTTGGTACTGCCCCGTATTTTTGCTTTGATGATCGCTTTGCCGCTTCTTATCTTTTTTGCTGATCTTATAGGGATACTTGGTGGTATGGTGGCATCAGGGATGCAGCTCAATATCTCTTTTGGACAATTCATAGACAGGCTTTATGAAGTACTGGAAGTCAAGCATTATATTCTAGGTATGATAAAAGGACCTGTCTTTGCCTTTCTTATAGCAGCTGTAGGGTGTTTTAGAGGATTTCAGGTATCGGACAATACAGAGAGTATAGGGCTTCATACGACTGCGAGTGTGGTGAACTCCATCTTTTTGGTCATTGCTTTTGATGCACTTTTCTCAGTGATCTATACGGAGTTGGATCTATGAGTAAAATAGTCATAGAGGCAAAAGATATTGTGACAAGATTTGGAGAGAGAACGATCCATGATGGTGTCTCATTGCAGGTAAAAGAGAATGAGATCTTTGGTATTTTAGGAGAGAGTGGATCAGGAAAATCCGTATTGATGAAAGAAATGATCATGCTTCTGGAACCTAATGCAGGGGAGATGACAGTATTGGGACACAAGCTTAACGGTATAGGCTATAAAGAAGCACAGGCATTGCGTAGAGAGTGGGGTGTATTGTTCCAATTTGGTGCACTTTATTCGTCGATGACCATTGCAGAGAATATAGAAGTACAACTTAAAGAGTATACCAATATCTCCAAAGAGATGCGTGATACACTGGTACGATCCAAAATAGCACTGGTAGGGCTTGGTGCACATGTGGGGGCACTTTATCCTTCTGAACTCAGTGGGGGGATGGTCAAAAGAGCAGCACTTGCACGAGCACTTGCTATGGAACCTAAACTTCTTTTTTTGGATGAACCGACATCGGGACTTGACCCTGTAGGAGCACGAAATTTTGATAAACTTATTGTTGATCTTCGTGATATGTTAGGCATTACTGTTGTGATGATCACACATGATCTGGATTCTATCTTTAGTATTGTAGATAGAATGGCAGTTTTGGCAGACAAACATGTGGTAGCAGAGGGAAAACTTGAAAATGTGTTACAATCTGAACATCCTTTTGTTGAAGAATTCTTTAAAAATGAGTATACTAAACAAAAGTATTTGGACAAGGTAGAACATGTATAGTAAAGTAAATTATACCATTGTAGGCATTTTTGTACTTATTTTCAGTGCAGGATTGGTCTGGTTTGCTTTTTGGCTTGCAAAGTATGGCATACACAGAGAATTTAATACGTATAAACTTTTTATGACAGAATCTGTTGCCGGTCTTTCTAAAGATTCAATCGTGAAACTTAGAGGTGTAGATATAGGTCGGGTCAGTGAAATACGTATTGACCCTGACAATATAGAACGTATAGAAGTCTTCTTAAAGATAAAAAGTGATGTACCTATCAAAGAGAATATGGTAGCACATACGCAGATGCTTGGAGTAACAGGGTTACTTTCTATAGAGATAGATGGTGGGACAAATGGGGCAAAGACATTAAAACCGTCAGTAGATCATATACCTGTAATACCTACAGCACCTTCATGGTTCACCAAAACAACAAGGGGCTTGGGTACACTTTCTGACAGGATCACTATGCTGGTAGATAAAACACAAAAATTATTGAGTGAGAAAAATATTGAGACTTTAGGAAAAGTTTTTGATAATACAGAAAGATTCACTGACAAGGCTGAAGATGTAGAAGAGAAAGCGATCGATTCAATGAAAGAAGCGGATCTAACACTTAGAGAGTTCAGGAGTTCCATGGCTGATATCAATCAAAAACTTCTGCAAGCATCAAAAGATTTTAAAATGATGCAGAAAGATTTTTCAAGTATTAAAAAAATAACCATACCTACGATCAATAAACTGTTACAAACCACAAAGAACTTTAACCGTGTCACATTAAAATTTGAAAAGAGTTTAGATAGAGGGGATTATAATGCAAAGAAGATATTTGAGCCTATGATCGTAGATATGGGTATACTTTTTGATAATATCAACAGTTTGACCAAAGAGATAGAGCAAAATCCCAGTGGCTTGCTCTTCAAGTCAAGAAAACAAAGAAAGGCACCGGGAGAATAATGAAACAGATAGTCATACTTCTAACACTCTTCATCTTCAATGCATGTAGTTTAAAAGAGTCACCACCAATTAAAGTCTATACCTTAACCGTAGAAGGTATAGCACCTGTTAGCCATAGTGTTCATCGCAATAAAACCATTAAAGTCTCATTCCCCCAAACACTCAAAGAGAAAATATCTGCCAAGATGAATTACTCATATAGTCCTAGTGAACGAGGTGTATATCAGAACTCACAATGGTCAAACAATAGTGCCAAATTGATACAGGGAAACATTATCCAATGTTTAGAACATAGTCAAATATTTAGAGCAGTACTTCCTTATGAATCTACAGCAGGAGAGGATTATAGGTTAGAGAGTAGTATCTTTGACTTCTCTCATTATGTGCGAGGAGTGGCTTCTTATGCCAAAGTATCCATACAACTCAGTCTTATAGATACCTATACAGGGAGATTGATAAAAACCAAACGATTTTCTTATAGAGAAAATACGAAGACAACAGATGCTAAAGGATATGTTGAGGCTACCCAAAGAGCTATGGGTAGGTTGAGTAAAGACTTAGTAGCGTGGTTGCGTTAAGAAAAACTTCTTAAGGCAGATGCATTTTAAAACTAAACTCTCCTATGAGAATGCTCTTCTCTTCTTTACTCTCCAAGTCTTTAAACCAGACTGTACCTTCTTTTAATTCATCTTCACCGATGAGTACAGCGTAACGTGCATTGACTTTGTCTGCACCTTTCATGTGGCTTTTAAAACCTTTTGCGTTGTACTCTACAGTGACTTTACTCTCTTTACGTTTTTCAGAAGCCAGTGGGAAAAGGGCTTCTATGGCTTCCTCTGTCATGGCACCCATGTAGATGCCTTCTTTTCTGATTTCAGGCATCTTAACAAGTTCCATGATACGCTCGATTCCTATGGCAAAACCTACAGCAGGAGTAGGCTTACCGTCTAAGAACTCTACAAGTCTGTCATAACGTCCGCCGCCTGCAATGGCAGATTGTGAACCTATCTCGTTACTGATGAACTCAAAAGCTGTTTTACTGTAGTAGTCCAGTCCTCTTACAAGATTGGTATCTACGGTGTAGCTTATCTTGGCAATGTCTAGCAGTGCAGTGAGTTTTTTAAAGTCACTGTTACATGTTTCACAGAGGTTATCTATAAGTTTTGGGGATTCTGTAAGGAGTGATTGGCATGTTTCATTTTTACAGTCAAGTACACGTATAGGATTGGTCTCTATCCGCCTGTTACAGTCGCTACAAAGCTCCTCTTTTATGTTGCTAAGAAAACCTATAAGATTCTCTCTGTAGGGAGGCATACATGTGGGACATCCCAAAGAGTTGATAAGCAGTTCAAACCCGATGCCAAGTTCATCAAATATCTGTTTGATCATGGTAATGATGGTAAAATCTTCATACACTGAAGCCTCTCCAAAACTCTCACATCCAAACTGATGGAACTCTCTTAGTCGACCTTTTTGTGGTCTCTCATATCGGAACATCGGTCCATAATAGTAGAATTTTTGTTTTACAGGTTGACGGTCAAGTTTGGCAGAAACAAAGGCACGTACGATCCCTGCAGTGCCTTCGGGACGCATACAAACATCGTTGCCACCTTTGTCTTCAAACTGGTACATCTCTTTACCTACAATGTCAGAGCTTTCTCCTACAGAGCGTTTAAATAGAGCTGTCTCTTCCAGTATAGGGGTTTCTATATAGCCATAACCATACTTTTTTGCTACACCTATAGCAGTGGTTATGATGTGTACAAAACGTTGGCTCTCTTCAAAAGTGAGGTCTTTCATGCCTCGTAACGGGTTTATCATTGTTGTGCCTTTGTAGGGTGCGTTTGCCAACACACCAAATAATTATGGAATTATACCTTCAAGTAGGTAAGAATGGATTGATGGATACTTTCTATCTCTTTTGTTGCGTCCACAAAGAGGTGAGGGATGCCCAGTTTGATGATGCTTTGCTTCATGTGTTCCTGCACGGTGAGTAGATACTCAAGCCCTCGAAGTTCTATACCGTCAAGGCTTTTAGCTGAAGTTCTCTCTTCAAGAGTTTTCATATCTGTTAAAAAGAGGATGATCTTGTCGGGAAAATGCTCTTTAAGTGCAAACCTGTTGAGTTTTACCAACGCCTCAAAATCAAAATCCCCGTTTGCCAAGGCATACCCAATGCCGGAGATGAACCCTCTGTCTGAGATGACTACTTTGTTTTTATTGGGTTCTATTATCTCTTCATAGTGTTCTGCTCTGTCTGCAAGAAAGAGAAGCAGTTCTGCTCTTTTGGAAGCTAAGGAGTCTTCTAAGAGTATCTCTCTTGCTTTTTTACCAAACTTCGTACCACCTGGTTCATGTGTGGTAATGATCTCAGGATGCTTTTGGGCTATGAGGTCTATCTGCGTACTTTTCCCGCAAGTGTCTATGCCTTCAAATAAAATATACATTAGGCTTTATATTCCTGTATCATTTGAAGGACCAAAGGGTGCAAAAGATGATCAACTTTTCCATTAAAAGGTAAAATGGAACGCACCACAGAAGAGCTTACAAATCCATACTCAAGACTAGGCATAAGAAAGATAGTCTCTAACTCTTTTTTAAGTGAGGAGTTCGCATACCCCATCTGCAGTTCATACTCAAAGTCACTTACAGCTCGGAGACCACGTATAATGATATTGGCATCCAGCTTGTCTGAAAGATCAACAAGTAAGCCTTCAAAGCCTACAACCTTTACTTTGGGAAACTCTTTGGTAACTATTTTTACCATCTCAATACGCTGTTCTAGTGTAAACATAGGTGTTTTAGAAGCACTTTTAGCCACAGCTATTGTAATCTCATCAAACATAGAACATGCACGTTTTACAATGTCTAAATGTCCTACAGTTATGGGGTCAAATGTCCCTGGATATATAGCCTTTTTACTCTTACTCATGTTAACTCCATCTCTCATATAAATTATTTTCTATGTCTAAAACATCATACCATTTACCTATGATGAACTTTTCCATATCCTCAAGGCTGGAAGCCTCTGAGTAGTAGCCCATAACAGGTGGTGCTATGATAACACCAAGTGCGGCTAATTTATGCATATTTTCCAAAGCAATGGTAGAAAAAGGCAGCTCTCTAGGAGCTAAGAGTAATTTCTTCTGCTCTTTAAGTGCCACTGCAGCCACACGGGTAGTAAGGTTGTCAGAAATACCACAAGCTACTTTGGCAAGGGTATTCATGCTACAAGGTATGATAGCCGTTGCATCTACCCTGAACGAACCAGAAGATATACTTGCTGCGATGTTGTTACTGGAGTGTAGTGTGACTTGTTTATTTTCAAAGCTCTCAACGGTTAAGGCATTGTCAGAGACTACAACATGTACTTCAATGTCTGAAGGCAAATAGTCTACAAATTTTTTGCCTAACTGAACACCGCTTGCTCCTGTGATGGCTACTACTAGTTTCATTGTTTACCTTGCTTATTTGTTGTATGGATTATAGCAAAAGCAATTAAAAGTTAAGAAAAAAGGGAAAAGTTGAAGTTGTGGAGCGGGCGAAGGGATTCGAACCCTCGACAGCCTGCTTGGAAGGCAGGAACTCTAGCCACTGAGCTACGCCCGCTCAGTTAGAACCATGTATTATGACATAAAGAAACTTTATATCATTGATTGTGGTGGTACCGCAGGTCGGATTCGAACCGACACGCCCGAGGGCAGAAGATTTTGAGTCTACCAAGTCTACCAGTTCCATCACTGCGGCATACGTCTAAAACGTAGGAGGAATTCTACTCCTAGAGAGCTTAAACATCGTTTAGAAGCCTCTTAAAGTGTAAAAAACGTATAATTTAACACTTTTTAATAGCCTACTAAAGTTTATTTGTTATAATATCTTCATTAATTAATATCAATTTAGGAATAGACTTGAAAATCACGATCATCATAACAGCCATACTTTTTATCTACGGGGCATTTTCAACACTGTTTCATGATACTGCTTTAGTAGGAAATATAGGTAAGATCGTAGGTGATACGAATATTCATCTTTTTGGGTACTTTGCCTATGTCAATATTTTTGTGCTTTTTTATCCTCTTTATAAACTCTATACCAATGCATCTGTAAGAAAAGACATTGATTTCTATTTGGGATGGATACTCTTTTTCATTGCACTCATTATTTTTGAATCTTTGGTACTTGAACTTAAAAATGCAGGTTTTATCGGTACGCAGATCGTAGAGTTCCTGCAACCGCTCATCGGTAAAGCAGGGCTTTGGCTCTTTTGGTTGATGATCATGTCACTTGCTTTGGTTTTCATACTCGATGATGATTTCTCTCCGAAAGACTTGAAGATAAAAGGTTTGAACCTCTCACCGCTTACATCAGGAGTAGGGAAGTTTTTTACTGCACTTAAAGCTGTGATGAAAAAGATCTTTACCAATCCTTTCTCTTCTCCTAAACTGGAAGATGAGATGATGCCCGTGATGAAAGAGACTGCAGTAAAACCGAAAAGAACAAGAACAGTTAAAAAGCCGACAGTGAAGAAAAGAACAGTGACAAAGAACCTTTCTAAACCTGAAATGGCAATAGCTGCAGAGTTAAATGCACGCAGTATGCATCAGGAAGATGATGCAGTGATGCATGAGATAGAAGAGCTTGAGAGTAAAATGCTTGATTCACTTACTACCAACAGTAATGTTGAAATAGTCAGTGAACTTGAAGAGAATTCCAAGCTTCTTGATCAGATAGATAAAGGAAAGGTTGCCAAACCTAAAAACTTCAAACTGCCTAAACTTGACTTTTTGCAAAAAGCACCTAAAGTGACCAAAAAGATCAATGAAGCTGAGATAGACAGAAAAATAGAAGATCTGCTTGCCAAACTGCAGCAGTTCAGGGTAGATGGGGATGTGGTTCGTACCTATTCAGGTCCGCTTGTTACGACGTTTGAATTCAAACCTGCACCCAATGTGAAAGTCTCTAAGATACTTGGACTGCAAGATGACCTTGCTATGGCTCTGAGTGCAGAGACCATCCGTATTCAGGCACCGATACCAGGGCGTGATGTGGTAGGGATAGAGATACCCAATGAGAGTATAGACACTATTTACTTACGTGAGATCCTTGAGAGTGATGTTTTTAAAGAGTCTTCTTCTCCGCTTACTGTGGCATTGGGGAAAGATATTGTGGGTAATCCGTTCATTACGGATATCAAGAAGCTTCCGCACCTTCTTATTGCAGGTACAACAGGGTCTGGTAAATCAGTGGGAATTAATGCAATGATCCTCTCTTTGCTTTACCGAAATGACCCTGACCAGTTAAAGTTAATGCTTATAGACCCGAAGATGCTGGAGTTTGCTGCGTATGAAGATATCCCGCATCTTATTACCCCTGTAATCACAGAACCGGTAAAAGCCATTGCGGCACTTGCCAATATGGTAGGAGAGATGGAGAGACGTTACAAGCTCATGGCAGATGCACGTACAAAGAACATAGAGAACTATAATGAAAAGGTTAAAAAGACAGGGGCTGAACCCTTCCCGTATATTGTAGTTATCATTGATGAGTTGGCTGATCTTATGATGAACGGTGGTAAGGAAGTAGAACTTTCTATTGCCAGACTTGCACAGAAGTCACGTGCTTGCGGTATCCACTTAGTGGTTGCTACGCAGAGACCGAGTGTCGATGTTGTGACAGGTCTCATTAAAGCAAATTTACCCTCACGTTTGAGTTATCGTGTCGGTTCACGTATTGACTCTAAAGTGATCTTGGATGCCTTAGGTGCAGACAGCTTGCTTGGACGAGGAGACGGACTCTTTACTCCCCCCGGTTCTACAGGTCTTGTACGTATCCATGCACCATGGAATACAGAAGAAGAGATAGAAGAGGTCGTAGAGTATATCAAAGCCCAAAGAGTACCTGAATATGACGAGAGTTATCTTGTTACAGGTGGTGCGGCAGCAGGTGGCAGTGCAGGCAATGGAAATATAGAACTTGATGCCCTTTTTGAAGAGGCAAAGAATATTGTACTTACTGACAAAAAGACTTCTATCTCGTACTTACAACGTAAACTGCAGATAGGCTATAATCGTTCTGCAAACATTATAGAACAACTTGAAGCCAAAGGGGTACTTTCTCCTCCTAATGCAAAAGGTAACAGAGAGATACTCTAAAAATAAAAAACAGAGAAAAAGAGGTTCAAAGTAAGCCTCTTTCTGTAACTATTTGCTACAACTATCCTCACTACTTTACAACTACTTATCATTCAAATAACTATTAACTGCCTTTCAGATAAAATCAACTCACAAAATCATAAATAGGAGACTTTATGGCATTATTAGAAGCATATAAAGCACATACAGAAGAGAGAGCACAACTTGGTGTACCACCATTGGCATTAACAGCTGATCAAGTGGCTGAATTGGTAGAATTACTTAAAGCAAACCCGATTGCAGATGTTGAATATGCAATGGAGCTTTTTACACAAAAAGTACCTGCTGGTGTAGATGATGCAGCGTATGTTAAAGCGGCATTCCTCAATGACATCGTTCAGGGTAATGTAGCTTGTGCAGCGATCGATGCAGTCAAAGCAACAGAGATCCTTGGAACTATGTTAGGTGGATTTAACGTTGCACCACTTGTTGAAGCACTTAAATCAGATGATGAAGCAGTGGCTAAGAGTGCAGCAGAGCAGCTTAAAAACACACTTCTAGTGTATGATTCATTTAATGATGTAAAAGCACTTATGGATGGTGGTAATGCATTGGCTAAAGAGGTTGTAGAGTCATGGGCAAATGCTGAGTGGTTTTACAATAAACCAGAGATGAAAAAAGAGATCACAGTAACTGTCTATAAAATACCTGGTGAAACAAACACAGATGACCTTTCTCCGGCATCTGAAGCATTTACTAGAGCAGATATTCCATTGCATGCGAATTCATTCCTTGTAAACAGAATGGATAACCCGTTAGATACAATGAAGGCACTTAAAGAAAAAGGTCACCCTTTAGCATACGTTGGTGACGTTGTAGGTACGGGTTCATCCAGAAAATCAGGTATTAACTCTGTTCAATGGCATATGGGTCAAGATATTCCGTTTATCCCAGGTAAAAGAACAGGTGGTATTGTGATCGGTGACATTATCGCACCGATCTTCTTTAACACGGCAGAAGATTCAGGATGTATACCAATTCAGGCACCGGTAGCTGAACTTGAGACTGGTGATGTGATCACAGTGAAACCTTTTGCCGGTGTGATCGAAAAAGAGGGTAAAGTAGTTTCTGAATTCACTATTGAGCCAAATACACTTCCTGATGAGATGAGAGCAGGTGGTCGTATTCCACTTATCATCGGTAAAGGTTTGACTGCTAAGGCTAGAGAAGCACTTGGCTTGGATGCAGGTGATATCTTCATGACTCCTTCACAACCGGAAGATAATGGTAAAGGATTTACTCTTGCTCAAAAAATGGTTGGTAAAGCTTGTGGAATCGAAGGTGTGAAACCGGGTGTTTACTGTGAGCCTGTTGCAACAACTGTTGGTTCTCAAGATACAACAGGACCAATGACAAGAGATGAGATCAAAGAGCTTGCTGCACTTAACTTTGGTGCAGATTTTGTTCTTCAGTCGTTCTGTCACACAGCTGCGTATCCTAAACCAGCAGATATTGACCTACAGCACACACTTCCAAAATTCTGGACAGAGAGAAAAGGGTTCATTCTTAGACCGGGTGATGGTGTAATTCACTCATGGTTAAACAGAATGTGTCTTCCTGACACTGTTGGTACAGGTGGAGATTCACATACAAGATTCCCAATTGGTATCTCATTCCCGGCAGGTTCTGGTCTTGTTGCGTTTGCAGGTGTGACAGGTATGATGCCTCTGACTATGCCTGAGTCTGTTCTTGTAAGATTTAAGGGTACGATGCAACCAGGTATCACGCTTAGAGATATGGTAAATTCCATTCCTCATCAAGCGATCAAAGAGGGTCTACTTACTGTTGAAAAAGCGGGTAAGAAAAACATCTTTGCCGGACGTGTACTTGAGATCGAAGGTCTTGAAGATCTTAAATGTGAGCAGGCATTTGAACTTTCAGATGCATCTGCAGAGCGTTCAGCTGCTGCATGTACAGTGAAGCTTAACAAAGA
>Ga0256827_10002116_pt1 | contig 12814 bp, 6 predicted proteins | sample CV84metaG_FD_185977 | JGI IMG/M metagenome (GOLD analysis project Ga0256827, IMG submission 185977) | Hydrothermal vent microbial communities from East Pacific Rise, Pacific Ocean - CV84 | ecosystem: Environmental > Aquatic > Marine > Hydrothermal vents | place: Pacific Ocean: East Pacific Rise... | reverse complement strand
AAAAGAGAAGTCATCATGTGGATTGGCAAGTACCCTGAAATAAGAGATAATATCTTTGACTTCAGCCCTTTCATAGAAGCGCATGCCGCCGATGAGCTTGAAGCCTAGCCCCTCTTTGGTAAATCCCTCCTCAAGGGAACGGGAGAGAGCATTGATACGATAGAGGACAGCAATTTCATCTTGATGGACACCTTTGGAGAGTAGGGCTTTAATCTCCTTTGCGATGGCTCTGGATTCATGCGATTCGTCCAGTGAATGCAGGAGCTTGATGGCATCACCTTCGCCTTTGTGTGAAGTGAGTTTTTTCCCCAGTCGATGCTGATTGTGTTCGATCAGGGCATTGGAGGCATCCAGGATCGGCTGCGTAGAGCGGTAGTTAACCTCAAGCTTTACTATCTTGGTATTTTCAAAATGTGTGTGAAAATCCAGAATATTGCGGATGTTTGCACCACGCCACCCATAGATACTCTGGTCATCATCACCCACGACGCAGAGGTTGCCATGTTCACTACTAAGATGCTCCAGTAGTTTGAACTGGAGTTCATTGGTGTCTTGATACTCATCGACCATGATGTATTGATAGTGCTTGCTTACCTCTTGTCTCAGTACTGGGTCTTCGTCTAAAATTTTATAACTAAGCATAAGCAGATCATCGAAGTCTACCAAATTGTTTTCGACGATATTCTCTTCATAGGCCTTGTAGATTTTGGCTATTTTTTTATAGTCAGGGAGTTCGGCTTTTTCGATGACCTCTTGGGGGGTGAGCAGGGTATTTTTATATTTGGATATTTCACTGCCGATGAAAGAGAGGTTGAGGTCGACTCTCATCTCTTTGGCAAGATTTCGCAGGAGTCTTTTCTTGTCATCACTGTCAATAATAACAAAAGAGTTTTTTCGTCCGAGCTTTTCTATATGGAATTTAAGAAAAAGGAGGCCAAACTTGTGAAAGGTACACAATAGTGGCGGAGTACTGTGGCTACTGCCTATGAGGGAGATGGCTCTTTCTCTCATTTCATTGGCAGCTTTATTGGTAAAGGTCAGTGTAAGGGTATTGGCAGGGTCGATACCTACTTCTCCGATAAGGTATGCCAGCCGTGTGGTAAGTGTCTTGGTTTTCCCACTTCCCGCACCGGCAAGAATAAGCAAAGAACCATCAATATGTGTCACAGCTTCTTTTTGTGCTTTATTCAAATCCTTCAGCATCACTTGCCTCCTTCGTAGTAGTATAATGATTATAGCTACAAAATGATAAAAGATGGGAACTATACATATTTACTTATAAAACTACAGAATTTAAAATAAATAAGTTAAACTTATGTTACTATTTGTTATAGTTTAATAGTTGGAAAGAAGTAAAATGAAGCAAAGGATCGTATGTGTTAAAAGATTTTGTAAAGCTAGAGACATTCCTTACTGTAGTAAGAGAGAGAAGTTTTTCCAAAGCTTCAGCAAGGCTGGGAATATCGCAGCCGGCTGTTACGCAGCAGATAAAGTTTGTAGAGAATTATTTGGATAGTAAGCTCATAGAGCGAAAAAAGAATGGTATTCGCCTCACTGCTTCAGGGGAGGAGCTCTATAAAGTAGCAGTCAAACTGGAAAAATGCATTCATAGTGCTGAGGGTGAGATGCTTAATATTATTGATAAGAAGATCACCTTTAGACTCGGTGCTTCTTTCACTATAGGTAGTTATGTGGTGCCTGGGGACTGTCTCAATACCATGAGTGATGCGATCCATAACGATATCAAACTGCATGTAGGACTAAGCAGTGAAATCGTGGATAAGCTCAAAAACAAAAATCTGGATCTGGGGCTTGTGGAGTCACAGATCATTGATGAAAACCTGATCTCCCGCGAGTGGAAAGAGGATGAGCTGGTAGTCTTCAGTAATGTTCCTATCCCAAAAATACTCAGACCGGAAGACCTCTATAGGTTTAGATGGGTGTGTCGTGAAGAGGGAAGCCATACGCGACAGATCATGGCTGATGTCTTTAGTGAACTGGGTGTACAGTGTAGCTCTTTTGATATGCTCTCGGAGGTCAGTGATACTACAGCAGCACTACAGACAGTCAAACGAAGCAGTAAAGACACGGATCGTCCTGTCGTCTCTGTAGTATCAAAGTATGCTATTGCGGATAAAGTACAGGAAGGATCATTGTTTGAAGCGAGACTACAGGGCTATAAAATGCTTAGACATTTTTATATCATGTATCATAAGGACAATAAGCACAATGCCTATGTCAATAATACTGTGGATCATATCCTTTCGGGACACTGTTAGACTCTTTCTCTGGGTCGATTCCATATCGACCCCTACATCAAGCGCTATTTGGCTTTGACTGTTTTTTCTCCCAGATCTCTCCATCCGTATTCTATCCCACCTTTAAGCTCATACACATGGGTATACCCCAGTTTGTCAACAAGCCAGTTACCTACTGCTTTGGTTCGATTGGCATGAGCACAATAGAGTATGAGTGGTGTTTTCTTGTCCGTGGTGATCTTGCCAAGATCCTTGAGCCATGCTTCGGCATGGGCATTGCCCTGAATATCAAAAAACATTATCTGATGGGCACCCTTGATGATGCCGGTCTGTTTCCATTCCTGAGGTGTACGGATATCAATCACAGGAACCCCTTCTGCTTGAAGTGCTTTGAGCTGCTTGACATCTATATCAGAAAATCCTGAAGCCAGAGAGAGCGAGGTCATCAGCGCCAGTATTGTTGTATATTTCATTGTGAATCCTTTAGCATTTGCATCATATTGGGTTTGGATATGATAGGTAAAAAAGGTAAATGATAAAGAGAAGAATAAGGAAAGTGTAATCAGTGGTGGCTCGAGACAGAATCGAACTGTCGACACAAGGATTTTCAATCCTTTGCTCTACCCCTGAGCTACCGAGCCACTTCTATTTTTAAGAGGATAGAATTATAACGACTAAAATTTAAGCCATACTTAAATCTGACACCATCTGCATAAAAACTTCTCCCCTTTTTGCATAAGAGCTGAATTGGTCCAGACTGGAAGCTGCAGGAGAGAGGAGTGCCACTTCATCTGCCTGTAGCTTATCAGAGATCAGGGGAATAGCCTGCTCTAGCATATGGCAGTCATATGCAGGGATATTACGTGCTTTTGACAGAGAGATGAGTGTGTCATGGTTGCTGCCTATAGCGTAGAGGGTGATTGCTTTGGTAGCGATGAGATCCAAAAGAGGCGAAAGATCCACCCCTTTGTCATCTCCTCCCAGGATAAGATGTATTCTGCGGTCACTATAGGTGTGTATCGCCTGTACTGTGGCATCTACATTGGTGGCTTTTGAGTCATTGACCCAGAGTCTTCCCTGTCTGTCGGAGATCTCCTCCTGACGGTGATGGTCAAGCTGAAAGTGATTGAGTAGATCGTAGTCTGCTTCATCAAAGAGTGCACGTGTGATCGCCAGAGAGAGAAGTGCATCCTCTAAAAAGGCAGCCTTGTAGCGTAGTTTACTGCTGTCTAGATCAAAAAAATCCTCCAGAAAAGTATGACTGTCATACTCAACAACCCAGGCATCAGTTTGTGGCAGATGAAGCCCTTTGGGTACCAGTGCGAGCTCACCCTCATGCATGGTCAGTAGTGGTCTGAGCTTGTCTGCCTCATAGGCTTGTTCCGAGCCATGCCAGTTTAGATGATCTGGGGTGATAGGCAGTAGAAGATAGATATCAGGTGAGGCATATTGGGTATGATGGAGAGTAAAAGAGCTGGATTCGAGTACCCAGATCGCTGCGGCAGGGTCGAGCTCTGCCAATGGCACACCGATATTGCCTCCGTATAGTGCCCCTCTCTTGGAAAGGAGATGTGTCAGCATCTGCGTGGTAGTGGTCTTGCCATTGGTACCAGAGATCCAAATGGTAAAAGGTTTAACATAGGGTGCGTTTTTCAACGCACTGTCTTGGGCATGAGGCATGGAGGTCAAAGATGCATCGAATGACTCAGGAGAAAGAACATAATCATATTCGCTAATCGGGTTTTTGGCTTTGTCAAGTAGTGGATGGTGTGGGGGGATGCTGGGTGTCAGTATCTCTAGATCACTTTTCTCCGGATCAAACGCTGAGGAGGGTAGAATGTTGTTTTTGTGCCCATCGACATAAGGCTCCGTGCAGTTATCATCATAAAAGGTGCATTTTCCACCACGTTTTTTGGCGATCGCTCTGGTGGTTTTTCCATATCCGAAGAACGAGAGCTTCATTAGCGTATCTTTAGGGTGATGAGTGCCAGAAGATTTGCCAAAAAGGCGATCATCCAGAACCGTACGATGATCTTGTTCTCTGCCCATTTTTTCATCTCAAAATGGTGATGGATCGGTGCCATAAGGAAGACACGTTTGTTACGAAGCTTGTAGCTTCCGACCTGTAAAATGACTGAGACAGTCTCGATCACAAAGATGATACCGATCAACAGTAGCAGTACTTCACTTTTGCCAAGGATTGCCATGTAGCCCATAAAAGCACCGATAGAAAGGGATCCGGTATCCCCCATAAAAAGCTCAGCCGGATAGCAGTTGTACCACAAAAAGGCGATGAGTGCACCCGAGAGTGCAGAGGAGAGTATGATCACTTCTCCTACACCTTTGATGTTGGGGAGCAGCAGGTAGCTGGAGAATATCGCATGTCCCATCAGGTAGACAATGATCCCCAGTGTGGCCAGCCCGATCACAGTCGGTACCGTTGCCAATCCATCCAATCCATCAGTCAGATTGACCGCATTGCTGGCAGCGACTAGTACAACTGTCCAGAAGAGTATGGACCAGTAGCCCATATCAAACAGTGGTGTTTTGAGGAAAGGGACATAGAACTCTGTCGGAAAATGTGCAAAGACTATCAGAAGTATAGATATGAGGACAGAAGCAGCGATCTGCAGCCCAAATTTGCCTCTTGCTGTCAGTCCTTCGAGGTTGTCCCCTGAGAGGATTTTTCCCAGATCATCCTTGAGACCGATCAGTGCAAAAGTAATCATGGTGACCAACCCTCCGACCACATGCCAATTGCTGAGATCTACTGTCAATAGTGAAGCGATAATGGTAGCCACGATAAAGACTGCACCGCCCATGGTGGGGGTATGTTGCTTATATTCGTGAATGGGGACATATTTGTTGATTGGTTGATTGGCTTTACGGGAGATTGCCCAGGAAAGATATTTGGGGAGCATAAACATAGTCAGGCAAAATGCCAGAAAAAAAGAAATTCCCGCACGCACCGAGATGTAGCCAAAGAGGTTGATGTCAAAGATCTGATAAAGATAATACAAAAAATGCCCACCCGTTCATTGAAATATTAGATAAGAAATGGTATTTTACTATAACTTTAGTAAAAACTTGACAGAGAGACAGAAAGATGCAGAAAAACAGAACCTTATTGATTATTACAGATGGTATCGGCTACAAGCCAGACAGCACGTATAACGCATTTAAAGATGCCATAACACCCACCTATGATAGACTCTTTGAAACTACCCCCCGGACACTGATCGCTACGCATGGACTCAGTGTGGGGCTTCCTAAAGGACAGATGGGGAACTCTGAGGTGGGGCATATGACTATAGGGAGCGGTCGTGTACTCTATCAAGATCTGGTCAAGATAACCCTGGCGCTGGAAGATGGCAGTATCGCACAGAACCTTGCCTTCAATGAAATTTTGTTGAAGGGGGAGCGGATACACCTGATTGGATTATTAAGTGATGGTGGGGTGCATTCCCATATTGAGCATACGATGGGTCTTGCCAAATTGGCAAAAAGTAGAGGAAAACAGGTGTATTTGCACCTGATCACGGATGGTAGGGATGTGAGTCCTACCTCTGCGCCGAAGTATATTGCCCAGATTGAGGCGATTTGTGATGAAGATATCTCTATCGCGACCATTGGTGGGCGTTTTTATACCATGGACAGAGATAATCGCTGGGGGCGGGTAGAGAAAGGATACCGTGCTATCGCAGAAGCGGTACCCTCTGTCACACGTGCGCCATTGGACTATATCGAGGAGTGTTATGCCAAGGATGAAACGGATGAGTTTATCCTGCCGGCAGCATTTGCAGGCTATCATGGTATGCAGGAGGGGGATGTGGTACTGGTGACAAATTTCCGCTCTGACAGGGTAAGAGAGATCACGACAGCACTGGGAGATCATCGTTTTGATGCATTTGATCGCTCTTTTATCCCACTGCATATAGCTACGATGACGCAATATGATGCAACCTTTTCTTACCCGGTACTCTTTCCTAAAGAAGCACCGAAACATACCTTGGCCGAAGTGATTGCAGCTGCAGGGCTTAGACAGCTGCATACGGCGGAGACAGAAAAGTATGCCCATGTGACCTTTTTCTTTAACGGAGGCATAGAGGAGCCTTTCATCGGTGAAAGCAGGGTATTGATCCCCAGTCCTGATGTCAAGACCTATGACCTTCAGCCGGAGATGTCTGCCCCTCAGGTAGGAGAAGCTGTACTGACGGCGATAGAAGAGGCATATGACTTTATCGTAGTGAACTTTGCCAATGGCGATATGGTAGGGCATACCGGAAACTATGAGGCAGCCAAAAAAGCAGTGCATGCGGTGGATCATGAGCTTGGCAGGATCATTGCCAGCGCCAAGGAGCAAGGATACAGTATTGTACTGACCTCTGATCATGGCAACTGTGAAGAGATGCGAGATGCACAGGGACATGTACTGACCAACCATACCGTAGGGGATGTCTGGTGTTTTGTGATTGCTGAAGGTGTAGAGAAACTCAAAGAGGGGTGTGGCCTCAACAATGTAGCACCCACCGTACTAAAACTCATGGGGCTGGAGAAGCCCGAAGAGATGGATGAAGGGCTGATCTGATCTCTGCAATAGCAATTACATAGCAATACCTATGCATTCATAGCACTACTTTCACAATAGGTAGCAATTGGCTGTATTTGGAGCTGTCTAAGATACTAAAATTCGCATTTTTAAACTTCTTTGGTTATGATAGATACTATTCTACCTGCTTTATTGTTATCCATATTGAGAATAGATATTGGGGTGCATATTCTCAATTTTGAAAAGCGTAAAATGGGAAACTATCATTTGGAGGAATGTATGAATCAAGGATGCTATCCGTGTAAAGAGGGTCTGTATGATCCAGAGTTTGAACATGATGCATGTGGGGTGGGTTTTGTGGCGCATCTCAAAGGAGAACAGTCACATAGTATCGTAGCCAAAGGGCTTGAGATGCTTGCCAACCTGGAGCACAGAGGGGCTGTAGGTGCAGAGTATAACTCTGGTGATGGTGCCGGCGTGCTGACGCAGATGCCAGATGCCTTTATGCGCAAAGCCGCCGTAAAAGCAGGGCTCAAAGAACCACTGCCGCCTTTTGGTGAGTATGGGGTGGGGATGGTCTTTATCCCGCGTGACCCGGATGCCTACAGTGAGACACAGAGTATCGTCGAGCAGTGTATCGAGGAGATGGGACAAGAGTGTCTGGGGTGGCGCAGGGTACCTACGCACAATGACTCTCTGGGTGAAATGGTCAAAGGCGTAGAGCCGATCGTCAAACAGGTGTTTATCAAAAAAGCAGACGATATCGACAGTGAAGCATTTGAGCGTAAACTTTTTGTCATCCGCAAGTATGCACAAGCCAGAGTGACCGCTTCACCGGTGCGTGGTACAGGGTATTTTTATATGACCTCCATGTCCTATAAGACCATTGTCTATAAAGGACAGCTCATCACAGAGCAGCTACCTCTTTATTTTGCAGACCTGAATGATCCTGAGTATGCTTCTGCTATCGCGCTGGTACACAGCCGCTTTTCCACCAACACCTTTCCCTCCTGGGCACTGGCGCAGCCTTTTCGCTATATCGCACACAATGGAGAGATCAACACCCTCCGTGGCAACATCAACTGGATGCGTGCCAGACAGTCGCTACTGCGCTCCAAACTCTTCACTGCCGACGAACTGGAAAAGATATATCCGTACTTGATCAATGAGAAGAAAGGAAGTGACAGCTCAGTACTGGACAATGTCGTAGAGCTGTTGACACTGGCTGGACGCAGCCTACCACATGTGATGAGTATGATGATTCCCGAGGCATGGAAATACGAAGAGATGGCGCCAAACCGTAGAGCATTTTATGAGTATCATGCGACCTTTATGGAGCCATGGGACGGTCCGGCTTCTGTAGCATTTACCGACGGCAAACTTGTCGGTGCAACACTGGATCGAAATGGCTTGAGACCCTCACGTTATTCATTGACTAAAGATGATATTCTGGTGATGGCATCTGAGCAGGGAGCACTGGAGTTTTCACCGGAAGATATCGTGCTCAAGGGACGACTGCAACCGGGCAAGATGTTCTTGGCAGATCTGGAGCAGGGGCGTATTATTCCTGATGATGAGATCAAGGATCAGCTTGCCAATGCCTACCCGTATGAGGAGTGGATCGCCAAACAGAAGATCAACCTCGATGACCTTCCACTCAATGAAGAGATCCATCAGCCTAACCATGAGACAGTTCTCCAGAGACAAAAATGCTACGGCTACACGATAGAAGATCTTAAGACCGTCATTACCCCGATGGCAAATGATGCCTATGAAGCGACAGGCTCTATGGGTAATGATGCGGCGCTGGCAGTGCTTTCGCATAAGTCTATCGCACTGTATAACTACTTTCATCAGCTCTTTGCCCAAGTGACCAATCCTCCGATTGACCCTATCCGTGAAGAGTCGGTAATGAGTCTGACCTCCTATATCGGTTCGCAGGGAAATCTTTTTCAAGAGGTGGATGAGGAACGAAACTTCATCAAGCTCTCTTCCCCGATCCTTACCAATGAGCAGCTTGCCAAATTGAAAGGGGTGGATACTTTCAGCTTCAAGGCAAAAAGTATAGAGATACTGTTTGATGCGCAGACAGAAGGAGATCTGGAACATTCTGTAGAGCGTATCAAAGCAGAAGCAAGTCAGGCCATCGAGGAGGGGTATCAGGTACTTATCCTCTCCACCAGAGGGGTTAGTGCTGCAAAAGCACCTATCCCTACTTTGCTGGCGACTTCAGCGGTGCATCAACATCTGATCGCTGAGGGTATCCGTACCAGCTGTGGGCTCATCATTGAGTCTGCTGAGCCTAGAGAGATCCACCACTTTGCGACGCTGATCGGCTATGGTGCCAATGCGATCAACCCTTTCTTGGCATTTGAGACGATCGAAGATATGCGCAGCAGGAAGCTGATCCGAGCAGATCTGAGTCATGATGAAGCGGTCAACAACTACATTATCGCTATTGGTAAGGGTATCTACAAGATTATGTCTAAAATGGGTATTTCTACGATTCGCTCCTATACCGGAGCGCAAATATTTGAAGCAGTAGGGCTTGGGGATATGCTGGTAGAGAAGTATTTCAAGGGGACACCTTCCCGGCTTGGCGGTATTGATATCGCTACACTGGAGACAGAGACACTGCTTTGTCATGGATTGGCATACCCCAACTATATTGTAGAGTCCAATGGATTGGGTGTGGGGGGTCAGTACTCATTTAAGCAGCGGGGGGAAAACCATCTTCTCAGTGCTGAAAATATCTTTTTACTTCAGCAGTCCACCAGAACAGACAGCTATGATCTCTTCAAGAAGTACTCTCGGATGATTGATGAGCCACAGGAAGATTTTGTGACCTTGCGAGGACTGCTGGAGTTCCGCAACCCAAAGCCCATTCCACTGGAAGAGGTGGAGCCAGTAGAGGCGATTATGACCCGTTTTGCTACCGGAGCGATGAGTTACGGTTCGATCTCCAAAGAGGCACACGAGACGATGGCGATCGCGATGAACAGTATCGGTGCCAAGTCTAACACCGGAGAAGGGGGCGAGGATGCCGGTAGGTTTGGCACAGAGCGCAACTCCAAGATCAAGCAGGTAGCATCAGGCAGGTTTGGTGTGACGGCCAACTATCTGGTCAATGCTGAGGAGATACAGATCAAACTGGCTCAGGGTGCCAAGCCTGGAGAGGGGGGACAGTTACCCGGACACAAGGTCGATGAGATCATCGGTGCGACACGACACTCTACGCCGGGCGTGGGGCTTATCTCACCACCACCTCACCATGATATCTATAGTATCGAGGATCTCAAACAGCTGATCCATGATCTGAAAAATGCCAATATTCATGCCCGTATCAACACCAAGCTGGTCTCTGAAGTAGGGGTCGGTACCATCGCAGCAGGGGTTGCCAAAGCCTACTCTGACGTGGTACTGATCTCAGGCTATGATGGAGGTACAGGTGCGAGTCCGCAGACTTCGATCAAGCATGCAGGTCTCCCCTGGGAGCTAGGACTCTCTGAGACACATCAAACACTGGTCAAAAATGGCTTGAGAGGCAGGATCGTCGTCCAGACAGATGGGCAGTTGCGCTCTGGCAGAGATATTGCTATCGCGACATTGCTGGGAGCCGAGGAGTGGGGGATCGCGACCAGTGCCCTTATCGTGGAGGGCTGTATCATGATGCGCAAATGCCATCTCAATACCTGCCCTGTAGGTATTGCCACACAGGATCCTGAACTGAGACAGAAATACAATGGCAAGCCGGAGTATATCGTCAACTTTATCAAATTTCTGGCTATGGAGCTACGAGAGATCATGGCAGAGCTTGGTTTCAGAACCATCAACGAGATGGTAGGACGCGTAGATAAGCTTGGTGCCAAAGAGGGGATTTCTCACTGGAAAGCCAAACATTTGCATCTGGACAAATTGCTGCATCGTATGTATGTCAGAGAGGAGGACAATACCTTCAAAAGTATGGAGCAAAATCATGGCATTGAAGAGGCACTGGACAATATGCTGATCGCCTCCTTGAAGGGTGCCATCGATACCCAGACCGCAATTCGTAAAGAGATCAAACTTCGCAATATCAACCGAACTGTAGGTACAATGCTCTCTGCCTATATGACTAAGCGCTATGGAGAGGTAGGGTTGCCTGATGATACAATATATATCAAGGCGACCGGCTCCTGTGGACAGAGCTTTGCTGCCTTTACCAACAAAGGGTTGACCTTTGAGGTGGAAGGTGATGCCAACGACTACTTCGGCAAAGGACTTTCGGGTGCGAAACTGATACTGTATCCTCCCAGAAATTCTACCTTTGAAGCCAATGAAACGGTTATTTTGGGGAATGTGGCATTTTATGGTGCAACCAGAGGAGAGGCGTACATCTATGGCCTGGCAGGAGAACGGTTTGCGGTGCGAAACTCAGGTGCCCATGTTGTGGTAGCAGCAGTAGGAGACCATGGTTGTGAGTATATGACCGGTGGGTGTGTAGTGATCCTTGGAGAGATTGGGAAAAACTTTGCAGCAGGGATGAGCGGCGGTGTTGCTTATATCTATGATCCGGAAACAATTCTCGCCAGCCGTATCAATGAGGGGATGGTGGATCTCGACCGTATCGAGAGTGAAGAGGATGCAGCTGAGGTCAAGGATATGATAGAGAAGTATATCCATCATACGGGCTCCAAAGAGGCAGAAGTAATACTCTCAGACTGGGAGCAGTGCAAAACAAAGTTCATCAAAGTGATGCCAAGGGACTACAAGAGGGTCTTGCAGGAACAAGCAGCCAAAGCAGAGGAGGTGTAAGATGGGAAAGATCACAGGATTTAGAGATTATGATAGAAAAAACTTCACACTTGCCCCTGTAGAGGAGCGGGTTAAGCACTACGATGAGTTTGTCACACCATTGAATGAACAGGATATCAATGAACAGAGTGCCCGGTGTATGGATTGTGGTATCCCATTTTGTCACAGTGGTTATGGTTGTCCCGTGGGCAATCTCATTCCACTATTCAATGATATGGTCTACCGTGGAGAGTGGGAGAGTGCGTTTCGTACATTGATGAGTACGAACAACTTCCCGGAATTTACAGGACGTATCTGTCCTGCACCCTGTGAGCATGCCTGTGTGTTGGGACTCAATGAGACAGCTGTAGGGATCAAAAATATAGAGTATACGATCATTGAGAGAGCGTACGATGAGGGTTGGATGAAGCCATTGATCCCTGCAGTCAAAACAGGTAAGCGTGTAGCGATCATCGGAAGTGGTCCTGCAGGTCTGGCAGCGGCTGATCAACTGAATAAGGCAGGGCATACCGTTACAGTCTACGAGAAGGAAAAGCGTATCGGCGGGCTGGTGCGCTACGGGATTCCCAACTTCAAGCTGGACAAACAGAAGGTGGTACAACGTAGGGTCAATATGATGACGGAAGAGGGTGTGATCTTTGTCACTGGTGTTGATGTCGGTACGGATCGTACAATAGCAGAAATAAAGGTGCAAAATGATGCCGTCATCATCGCTACAGGGGCGGGCAACCCACGGGATCTTCCTATCGAGCATCGTGATGCGGAAGGGATCTACTTTGCGATGGAGTTTCTCTCTCAGTCCAATAGCCGTATCGAACGGGAGATGATTACTTCAGAAGATGAGATCCTCGCTACCGGTAAGCATGTGGTGGTTATTGGAGGAGGAGATACAGGTAGTGACTGTGTGGGCAACTCTATTCGACAAGGTGCAGCCAGCATCACCCAGATAGAGTTGATGCCCCAAGCTCCCACAGAGCGTACAGAGGAGATGCCATGGCCGACCTATGCCCGTACTTTCAAGCTTTCCAGTTCCCAGGAAGAGGGTGCTACCACTGACTTCAAGATGGACTTTAATGTGCTCTCCAAGTCTTTTATCGAAGATGATGCAGGCAAGGTCACCGGTATCAACTGTGTCCATATCGAATGGGAAGGCAGAGGATTCAAAGAGATCGAAGGCAGTGAGTTCGTCCTCAAGGCAGATTTGGTGCTGCTG
>Ga0256827_10002115_pt1 | contig 12814 bp, 1 predicted proteins | sample CV84metaG_FD_185977 | JGI IMG/M metagenome (GOLD analysis project Ga0256827, IMG submission 185977) | Hydrothermal vent microbial communities from East Pacific Rise, Pacific Ocean - CV84 | ecosystem: Environmental > Aquatic > Marine > Hydrothermal vents | place: Pacific Ocean: East Pacific Rise... | reverse complement strand
TATTTTTCCATTAAAAAAAAAAAAAAAAAAAAAAGAGAAAAGTGAAACTCACTTTATCTCTATTATATGGTAAAATTTAATCATCTCAGCCACACATTTTTTACTATTAAGCCTATAATATATTAACCATAAATTCAGATCTAACTATATTTAAGCAAGACAATCATTTTAACTTAAATACCTCAAAATTAATTATTTTATAATATAAAAATTATTAATCATAAGAAGTATCTTTCCTATTTCCTTATCATAATGTTTATCAATAAGCTTTAAAACTATAAAATCTTTAAACGTAGAATATTCTAAAGAATAAAATGAACTCAATGGCTTTATTTTTCAGTTTTTTAATATTATAAATAACGGACTTTTTTTAATATCTGATTTTCTATATAAAACTAATGCTCCTGGATTTTCATCAATATTATCTGGAAGCTTATAATAATCAAACTTTGAATCTATTATATTTAAGTAAATTCCATTATCTATTATATTTTCAAAAGTCTTAACAATAGATATTTTACTATCTCTTAACTTTATAATCTGTGAAAAAACTTTTTTTGAACTCTTATTCAATACATCGAACCTAGTAAAATAATCTTTAGTCAAACCACTCTTAATAGAATATCATAACATATTCAATATTATCTTTCAAGTTTTTTCATTAATACTAAATATTTTAACACCATCATCTAATACATCAAGCAAATCACTATTAATAATATTAACATTAAAAATAAAACTTCAATTTTTGATTGTTTCTACTGCTGTAGATCAACTAAATGTTTTAAGTTTTTTAACAACACCTCATCTATATCTATAAATATTAATAGGCTCCTCTAGTATATTTTCATTAACAAGTAATCATTTAATCTCTCAATCATTATATCAATCAATATGTGGAACAGGTGGATAAACTTCTATTTTTATATCTTTATTTGAAGTATTTCAATTTAAATCAGAAACATATATTTTAATAGTTTTTCTAAAAATAGTATTAAATTTACCAAATTTTACTCTTATTTTATTATTAACTAATGATAATTCATATTTGTCTTCCTTTATTCATTCAATTTTGAAATCTTTTATATTTGAAGTTCAAGTATTCTCATATATATGATCCGTAAAATCAATCCATTTTTCAGTATAAACAGGAATTCTAATACTTCAATTAAAATCAATTTCAGGTCAATATTTATCAGCCTCTTTTTGTGGAGATAATAAAATATTTGTACTTTTTGTTCATAAAACATTATTATTAAATATATATATTTTTGAATACAAAAAATCATTATCAACTTGTACATGTATCAAGTTAGTTTCTGACTTATATCATAAATCATATATTTTATAAGATTCTATTTTTCTAAAATCTAAATCAGCTTTTGTTCTATCATAATATTTAATTCCAATATGACTAGATATATTTGTTTTAAATTCTCAATAAATAGATATTTTACTATCAAAAACAAGAGGCTTTTCAAAATAATTATAAATTTCATTTCATTTCAATATAATATCTTTACCTGTAGATACATATGCATCTCAAGAAATTCAAACTATTTTCATAAAATTAATTGAACTAATATTTGTATATGCATCTATTTTTATACTTTTTAGTTCTTCTGAATATCAATCTATATAATTTAATTTCACTGAACTTCATCAAGCATATATCTTTGTTCAATTTGAAATATTTGCAACATTTCATTTTCTTATACTATCTGCTAAATTTATTAACTCTTTTGTTTTTAAATTAACTTTAGATATATTACTTCATACTTCATAAATATAAGCTATATTACTTCTCTCTGTTATTCATTCTTTTTTTGATAAAATAGTTTCATCTTCACTAGAAGAAAAAGCATCTATAATATTTTTCTTAACTCCCTCTGGAAAATATCTATCATTACCTTCATTTAAATATTTATCTATTCTATTATAATATTCTAATCTATAATTATAAATATCCTTTCTTTTTGAAGAATCAAAAAGTAAATTTATGACACGATCTCATACTCCTATTTCTGAAATATTATTTAATGCCTCATAATAAATATCTCCATTCACAAATTTATTATCATCAGAATCAAGAACAATAACTCAAGACAAATGAATTCACTCTCATGGAGTTTTTGTTAAATTCTCCTTTAGATATAAATTATTACCTATACTATATAATAAATCAACATCTCTATCTCAATCAAAATCTATTCAATTAGTTTTTTCATCTCATTTTAAATCATCCAAATAATCAAATAATTTATAATTTATTTTAATGTTTCATTTCTCCTGAATTATATAAATTCATTTATAATCTCTCTTGTATAAAGCATTTTTTGTACTACATGTCTTAGATTTTTTAGAATTATTATTCATAGAATCTAGTACAAATACTTTTTTAGCTTCATATTTTTTAATTCATACTAAATTTTTATTAATATCTAATTGTGCCAAAGATGAATTACTAACTGCTCTCTTAATATTTGAAACTAAAACTTCTCAATTTTCTTTTAACTTATCTTCACTTAAATATGTAGAATCAATAAGCCTCTTCGTTGATTCTACAAAAGCATCATTATATTTTTTTAAACTATTATTATACATTTCAATATCATTATCACTATTTGCTATTGTTTCATATATTCATTTAGAGTTTCAATTCTTAAGTTTATTTTGTAACTCTTTTTGTTTTTGTATTTCTCTTTTTAAAATCGATTTAACCATTTTAAATTTTTCATAATTCATCTTCTTTAAATCCGATATTACTTTTTCTTCTTTTGAATAAGTATAATTATTAACAACATCAAATGAAGTTCTTAATTTATCAAATCTTTGATCAGCCATTAAGTATTCTGATGATAATTCTTTATTTACTTCTACCAAAAAATCTTTAGATCAAATAGTTTTTAATTTTTCTTTTGATTGATTGAAACCAACCTTTATATTTAATTCACCAGGAACAATATCTGAAAAATCTAATGATTTAACAGGAACTTCAAAAATATTTATAAAGTTATTTCAAATATCATTTATCGGCTCAACGAGTGTTTTTGCCATTTCTACTAAAAATTCACTTTCAAATTCTAAATTCACATAACTAGTTACTCTAATTTCATCTACCCAAGGATATGATATCTTAGGCTGTAACAAATGAGTAAAATCAAATGGCCTATATCCTTGCCCCTCTGTTAAATATGCTATTTGATCTCAAGCTCTAGTCTCTGGAACAAATGGAGATTTTTTCAAAATACACATAATCTTAGTTATAAGCTTTAATATTTTCAAAAATCATTCAATTGCAGATAATAATTTTGGTAGAGTCGGTGGTGGTGGTAAATCTGGTAATTTAACACTTGGTAAACTAGGTATATCTGGCAGTTTTGGTATATTTATAAGTGGTAACAATGGCATTTCCGGTAATGTCATATTAACAGAAGGAGCCGTAGGCAATGACATAGGTGCAGCTGGCAATATTATAAGCCTTTTATTGAATTCAAATTCAGGTAAAGCTATAGTTAGATTTAACCTTATATTATGTAAATCTAATACAACATCAGGCCATTTTGGAAATTCAATAACAGGTATCTTTGGCATAATCATACTAATAATAGAAAATTCCCATCAAATAGAATCATACCTTTCATTCTTACATTCATGACACTCCTCATCATAATCAATAAAAATATCTACAAGCAATTGCCATGACTTTAATATAGCCTTTATTAATATATAAAGTTCAACCCAGGCTTTAAATCTTTCTCAGTTTCTACTTATCCGGCCTCCTGTAAATTCAGAAATAACTTCAATATTACATAATATTTGCTCTAAATACTCCTGTTTTTTTCAAGCTAAATCTGCAAGTAATGCAGGTATTTCTTTATAACTTTCCAATATAGATATATTTGCCCTTACTCTAGACATAACTTCATCCATTCAATTATCAAAACTTCCTCATATTTCATAAGACTCTAAAGCCATTTTCCGTTGAATAAGAGTTGAATTAATTGTTTCCTCATTAGCAAAAGGAATATTTATCTCTACTGGCTCAGATTCTATTGTAACAAAGGGAACATTACCCAAAAATTCATATACCTCTTTTATTCATGAAGCATATTTTCATGAAGCTATTGCATTTTTTGTTGTGTTTGATAATCAACTTGAAAGTTCATCTCAATACTTTCACCAATCTGCATTATATAAATTTGAAAAATCTGGTAATACTACAAAAAGTGTTGGAAAATCAACAAGTTTAGTAATAAACTCTTCTAACTGATCATTCACCCATCATGTAATAAAATCAGGGAAAGGAGCAACCCTTTGTTGAGACAATTCTTCAACATCTTTAAATACAAATTCATTTCCATTACTAGCATAATCTAGTTCAATATCACCTTCAGATACCTTTAAATTTTTTGAATTTAACTTAAGTAAAGAATTATTTAACACATTAGTCCCTTTTCAAATTGAACATGATCATGAAGATAAAGAATCTGTTATTTTTCAATCTTTTTTATATTTAAGATATTCTTCTACTAATTTATCATCTAACTTATTAATTACTTTTGATCTTTCATTCTGAGCCTCTGCACTACAATTTCAATTTATAACTCAAAAAGGAGAATGTTTTCAAGACTTTTGTAAATCTACATTTCAATCATCTTTAGCCATACATGGAGCTGAACACATTTTAACTGGTCAAATACTTTCTGGATCAGCCAATAATTCTTCATCTTTACACATATTCGGCAAAGGCTTAGCTAACACTACACAATTTCACCCAGGAATAAGTGGTGATAATCATATAGGTGGAATATTTCATGCTAACCTTGCAGTTGCTCAAACACAGGCAGCTACTCAAATTCACCCAGTTAATGTAGGTGTAACAAACAATCTAAAATAATTAGTAGGAGAATCTACTCAAAACATTCATCAAGCTCATGGAGAACTACATCCTGGAGCTCATATAGCAAATGGATAAGGTCAAGGAATACATTTTCAACTTTTTCTTGTCCAATTAAGAGAAGAAAACACAGGAATTCATTCATCAACTTTTAATCAATCTCAAATAAGCTTTCACATAACAACTGGATCACCTCATGGAGCCAATGGAGCCCAATTTATAGGTAATCCAAAACAACTCCCTCATCAAAATCAGCATCAAAATCATTCTATAAAATTATCTAATTTTTCTGTAGCTTCATCAATTTTACCATTTAAATCACTAGAAGTTCTTGTATTTTTTGATTTTTTAGAACTTTTTTTACTTGTAGTAGCTTTTTTATTTGAAGATTTTTTATTTGAAGATTTTTTTTCATCACCAGCATTATTACATATATCTGTACATTTTTTTACTTTTTGATCTTTTTTGTAATCATCTAATAAATTAGACATACATCATTTTAATTCAGATCAAACTCAACCTCAACAAGACACATTAGTTTTTTGAAGGTTTTCAATATAATCAGGCACTCAATCATTATTTTTATCAGTATTATTTCTAACTAACTCCTCTGGAATTTCCGATTCATCACACTTTTCTTTTTGTATTCATTTTTTATAAGATCTTTTTCATATACTTTTAAATATATCATTATTTCATCAACAGTTATATTTACTTAAACTAACTATTATATCTCAATATTTATCATCTCAAATTTCACCTTTTTCATGTAATCAAACATTTAAATATCAATATTTAATAGATTTAGTACTTAAATTATATTTAATAATTATTTCCTCTAATGGCTTCAAATCAATTCAATCTATTAAAAATTTATAAGAAGACAATCCTGGCTTAATCTCAATTCAATCAGTAACACTAATACTATCATAATCTATATTAAAATATTTAGGAATTCATTCTAAATATGCAATATTCTTTAATTCTTTTTTTGATATATTTTTTAATTTCACCTCAACTAAAACATTATCTCAACTTTGTAAGCTTCACTTATTTATATCTTTAAAGGTTTTATTCACAGAAAAACCAACTTTTGAAACAAATTCACTTTTTATAAAAGTTGTTATATTATTTTCATTTTTAGTCTTATCTCCATTTATTGAATAATTTACTTGAGAAAATAACATATTATCAAGTAAATCTTCAGGGATACTATCCTCAACATTATTATTTTTCCCCTTATTTTTTAATGTCTTTTTAGTAAAATCCTTTGCAGATTCTTTAGTGAATTTTTCTATTTTTTCTTTTCTACTTTTTAATTGAGTTAGTCAATCGAAATAAACTGCTCAAAAATCTGTTCTAATTTTATCATTTAACTTAATACCATAACCAGAATATATAGTTTTTTTATCAAAATTTAAACCAGTTTTTTTTCAATAAAAAATATTTACTTCTCAAGTTTCATCTAAAGTAATGATATCAGTAATTCTATCAGAATCCATATCAAAAGTTTTTGCTTTAATTATTTTTCATTTTAAATCAAACTTCTCAGATAAATCAATTCTAATAAAATCCTTATTATTATTATTCAATATAAATGGTTTTCATTTATTATTTACAAAAAATATATCATCATATCTATCTCCTGTAAAATCTCAGACATTCACATTTTCAATATTTCATAAATCAACAATTTTTACTAAATCTTTTTGATTCAAAAAAGATGAAGAAATATCCTTATTTTCCAATAAAGAAAAAGTATTTCATTCCTTAAATAATAAAATATCAGTCTTATTATCTCAATTATAATCAAATAATTTATATCAACTTAATTCATCTACATTTATCTTTTTTCAAATAGTTCTATCAAAATTTTTATTTATTCAATGTGATTCTAATTGTATCTTTTTAATTGATATCACTGGATCTCACAAATTAACAATTGAAACTCACATATAATCTTTCGTAGAATCTCATACATTCTGTCAAGCAGCAAAATCAAGTAAAGTCTTATTTCATGCCTTCCATCATAATCAAGAGTTTTTTTGATAATAATCATAAGTATATAGATTTGATCTTGAAAATGAATTTAATGAAAATTCTGTTGAGAAAGGATCTTTATAATAAATAGATACCGAATCTCATTTTTCTGAATATAGATTATTAACTCAGTACGCTCCAGTTTCCAACGATATTATTAAAGAATTCTTTTTTGTTTTTAATAAATTTTCTAGTAATAATTTATTTTTTGTTTGATGTATAGAAAAATTTGAAACATTTATTATTTTTTTAAGATCAATTGAATCACTAGATAATAATTCTTCATAAAATTCATTTGATAAATTCAAATCATCAAAATTTAAATATATCTTTCAAATATAAATACTTAAAGCTCTATTAAATAAATCTAAATAATAATGTCATTTAGAATCTTTTTTTATTTTTATAACTAAATCTTGACTAAGATCTGAATTTGTAGATTTTTCATAAGATTTAAAAATAACTCCATCATAATTAATATTTATTAAACTTTTAAAATTATATGGATTATTTAATAAACTCGTAACTGCTAAAGACTTATTATCTTTATCAAACAACAATCATCCAGCCAAATAATCTCTTTGTGTGAAATCTCAATAATTTGATCAAAGCAAAGTAGTATATAATGAATTATATTTTTTTCATAAAATATTTTTTGCATTATAAAAATAGAACGTTTCTATTTTTAAAACCTTTTCTGATACCCCCGGAATCTGTACATACTTTCACCCTCCAAAAATATTGAAAAGATTATCTTCTAATTTTTTTGAACTTGTAAATTTTAAATAAGCTGTTCAGGGATGCTCCGTTGCAGAAATCTTGAATTTTGCTATTCAATTCTTTAATGTTTTTTTCTTATCATTAGAATTAATAATTTCTTTATATCTATCTAATATTTCTAATGATATATCTGTTTCATTATCATTAAAAATTATATTATTATAAATATCTCTCAATTCTATAGTTACATAAGATTCCGATTCTTTACTGGCTTCAATTTTTACTCAAGTTGTAAATACAGACAATCACATTGGATTAGAAGGAAGAATATCAATATATTTTATTAACTCATCACTAAATCATTCAACTTTAAAAATTAATTCTAAATCTTGAGCTGCAATAATTTTTGTTGAAAAATCAATTTTAGCTTTTCATCATTTTATTTCACTAAAACCATCTTTTATTTTTATATAATTATTGTCTACTACTAAATATATTCTTGAATTAAAATCAGATAACAATTTATTATTCATATCATTAACCTCAATTTCAACAGAGTATTTATTTTTTCAAACCTTAAGTACATCTGAAAATTTTGTATTAATTTTTATAGATTCAATAACATTCAAGTTTTTAGAACTTGATAAAATCTTATTATCACCTTTATATAGATCTATCCTTATCTTTGAATTACCTACTTTATTAAGTGTTTTTAATCTAAATGCCTTAAATCATTCAAAACTAGAAAAAATTATATTATTATCATTATTGGATTCAAATTCTAAACTATTTCATAAAATATTTAAATCATATTTATAAGTTTCTCAAACCACTATATTATTAAATCTATCATATATACTAACCAAATTAGTAGATATATTTCACCCCACACCTAGAACCGTTGTTCATAGATCTATTTTCACATTATCAACTTTTCATGCTAACACATCAATCTTATAACTAACACTATAATCATATTTATCTATAAATGTTATTGTATACGCTCATGTCTTAGTTATTTTATATAATTCCTTTAATCAATTTAAATTATTAATTTTTTCTGTTACTAATACTTTTCAAGTAGAATCTTTCAAGGAAGCATTTATAGGAAAATTTATCTTCCTAGATTTTCAATCAGATCATAAGTTTAGTAACTCTAAGACTATAGAACTATTATTTATAGATTTTTCAATATTTTTAATATTTCTATCTATATTAGTATAACCATCTAATAAATAAATATTCGCTAGATCATTAGCTCTAACCGTTCTTTTTGATAAAAGAATTTCTCCAGAAGAATCTTTTTTATAAGACTTTAAAAACAATCTATCTGATCTAATTTTCACTAATACAGAATTTGATTTAATATTGATTTTTTCCTTTAAATCTCAATCTTTTAGTATTAAATTAGCCTCAAAATAAATATCTGCATTTTTATTCTTTGTTGAAAACATATACGAAGACACCCCATGAAATGATTTAATAGAGTAAGGATTAAAAAACACATATTCTTTAATTAAATCCAAATTATCATCAAAATTTTGTTTCGAATTATCAAAAATAATTTTTTTAGTATCTTTATCAATAATTTTTTTCAAATCATATTTTATATAACTTGAATCATCAATTGTTATTCTTTTATTATTTTTATCAAAAAGTTTAGTCTTTAAATTTCATGATTCATTTAAATAGTACCTAGATTTTGTTGAAAACAAAATTAGCTTACCTCAATCCTCCAGCTTATTTTCAATACAATCATTTATTCAATTTTTATTAAAATCATTTATACAAATATTTTTTTCATCTTGAACATATTTTAAATAAGTTGTTTTATTTTTAAATGATCAACTAGATTCAGGAATACCTGAACACCCCTTATTTGAATCTTTTTCTAATTCTTTAGGTAAAAAAGACTGATTCGATTCAAAGTTTTCATATCATTCTGCCTCAAAAGAACTACCAAAAGAACATTCTCACTCTCATATTATTACTTCAGGAGGCAACATTCACTCCAACCGACACATAACTGCTGGAAACCATTCCCAAATCGGAACTCATCAAGGAGGAGAACATTTAAATTCTCCTCACTCTGCTTCTTTCTCAGTAATATCCTCTTCACTTGGAACTTTTCATGGTGAAGTACATGCTCCTCCTACAGCTGGAGTATCAGCATTAATTACTCATAAAGATAATTTATTTGTATCAAGTAAGCTATTTCTAGAATTAATATCTTGATATGGTAAATTATTAGCTTCTTTTTTAGCTTCAATGTCCATTTTTATATACATATTTTGAGCATCTCAATATGCTCATAAATATGCTACTTCATATAAAGGTTTACTCTTAGGCAATATAAATCTAAGCTCATTTCATCAATTTTGGTCACTTAAATAGTGTTCTAAAACAAATTTATATTTCGATGAAATATTTCATATATTATTCCAATAAATAGAAAATGCTAAAAAGTCATAATAAGAAATAACTTTTTCTCATGAAGGTAACTGTAACTTTACATCTGGTCTTCATTTTATTTCAGATAATAAATCTATATTAGCATCAGGATATTTTAAATCAAATTCATCTCTAGGCAAATCTTCTATTTCTTTTTTTTCTTCATCTGATAATTTTTCAGGATCATATTTTTTAATTTTTTTATTAATTGAATCCGACTTTTCATTTAAACTTTTTTCTAGTCTTGATTTAGCATCCTTAGATGAAGTACATCATTTTCAAATATTACATAATGAAGGATATTCAATTTTTAAATACTCACCTCAAATACTTAATCAATCTAAATATCTTTTTTTATCAATAGGAATAGACGGAGTAGATAAAGCATCTACAATACCATTCAATTCTTCATCAGTAGGTGATTTATGCTCCATTGCAGACGGCATTTTCTTAAAATGATGTTCTATATCAATATCCTTACATTTATAATCTCCTATTTGTTTACCATTTATAAAAACACATATTTTTTGCTCTTCTTCTTCATTCTCATCATCTTCATTTAAAGTATTAACTTTATCCTTATTTTTTTTACTTGCCTCTTCTTTTGCTTGTTCCTCTGATTGCCCCTTGCAAATATTCTGAGCTTCACATAGAGAATAAGAATCTCCCTTATAATGCTTAACAGGTTTAAGACAACATCTTTTTTCTTTTTCTATAAAATTTTTTGCCATACAATCCTCAAAAATAGGTGCTCTTTTCTTAGGATTACAACAAACAGGCTTTCATCCCCAATCATCCATTTTTTTAGGCCCCAGTCACAAATCAAAAACAGGTGTTGGTAATTTCCCATCCTGAACAACTTTTTTTGATCATCATATATCAAACAAAGGCTCTACTGCATTTTTAAATTTTACTTTATTTGGATATTTATGAGTCATATTACCATTAGTAACCGTTAAATGTAATGGAGAATTTCTTCACCAACATCATTCAAGAGATGCTCAACTTTCAACCCCTTTTATACATTTCTTTTTTTTCTTTAACCTATTCCGATCTTTTTCTGAATTATTTAAATTATAAGTCCTATTAGCTTCTACCAAAGTTCATCAATCTCTTGGAGACCCCCTATAAATAGTACATTCTTTTATTTTTTTAATTTCCTCAGCTTTTTTTCAATATAAAAAATTTTCATATATTTTAGTTGTTTTCCTATCTATAATTTTTGTTGGTATAGCAACACACCTCATCATTCATTTACATGATCAATCAATAGCATCTTCTAATTCATCATTAGCTGTTTTTACAACATTATCTGTTACAACATCTAATACCGATACAAGATATGGAATCATATCAACATTAACTACACTTGTTCACTCACTATATCTTCATGCATTGTGAACATTAGTCCTAAAATCCGAAATAGTTCATTTATTAAAAATCTCTAAAAAATTATTAACAGCTCAATCTATAATTGATTTTGTCATAATTGCAGATTCACTTCATAACCATGGTCAAGAAAAATCATTAAAAGCATTTCTTATATCCGCATCATCAATACTTCATAAAATTCCTTCTAATTCTTCGTTTTGAGCTCAAATAACTTGATCTATTGCTTTTTTTGCTAATTCTTGTGAATATTGATTATTAAGTAATTCTGATTTATTTTTTTGCCCTAATTCGTATCACTTATATGAAGAATAACTTAACCCTTGTTGCTCTCTAATCAAATCCATATAAAAAACATACGGTTTATAATTTGTATCTAATTTATCATTTTTATTTCAATTAAGCACCCCTTCGTTATTTTTAAAATTATTTTTTCAAGTATAAAAATCATGATCTTTATCAAGAAAATTACTTATTTGCTTTAAATCAACAGATGCATTTCATGAATTTGGAGAAATAACACCATGCCAAATTTCAACTTTTAATCAATCTACATTAGATTTATTTCTTTCAAAAACTTTTGTATTAAAATCGTAAACAAATCTTTTATCTTCAAAATCTACGTATGGAATCATAGATTTCATTCTTTCTCAATTTTCTCAAACAATAGCTAAATTAAAATCACCTATAAATATCGTTCAAATTAATTTAGATTCAAAATTTACATTATCAATTGATTTATATCATTCATTAAAAAGACTTTCATTCATTGAAGCAATTGAAATTGATGAAGTTTTCTTATCAATAGGGAAAATAATAACCCTTGTGTTCTCTAATGTATTCTGGATATCCTGAGCATACCTCTCTATTTTAGAATTAAGTTTATCATAAACAGATTGTTCCACAATAACAGAAACTAATTCATGAAATTTTTTATTATCTGCACTAACCTGAGATAACAAACTAAAGAATGATAATCAAAATATTTGTCAGAAAAAGAATATAAAAAGAACTAAACTTGAAGTAAACTTTTGGATTTTTGTATAATTCATATTCGATATTAAAATAAATGTAAAATAACTTTAAGTTATTTTACTTAAAAAGTATCTTTTTACAATATTTTAAATCACTTTTTGATATTTTTATACAATTAAACAACTACAATTTTATATTTTTTTTAAGAAAAAAAAATATAGTAAATATTGAACTGCCCCCTAAAAAGTAGAGTAAAAATAAAAAACACTCTACTTTTTTTGCATTATAAAAACTAATGTTTAAAATTATGTAGAAATTAATATTTAAACTAGAAAAATA
>Ga0256827_10002114_pt1 | contig 12816 bp, 11 predicted proteins | sample CV84metaG_FD_185977 | JGI IMG/M metagenome (GOLD analysis project Ga0256827, IMG submission 185977) | Hydrothermal vent microbial communities from East Pacific Rise, Pacific Ocean - CV84 | ecosystem: Environmental > Aquatic > Marine > Hydrothermal vents | place: Pacific Ocean: East Pacific Rise... | reverse complement strand
AGTATATCCACTTTCGTTAAGATCTGTAGCAAATTCTTTTATTTTCTCATTCTCCGCATCTTTACCATCTACTAATCTAATTTGTTTAAGAGCAACAAAATGCATTCCCCAATCCATTAAAAACGAGCTTGTTTTACCTAAACGCTCCAAATCTGTTGTGGCTTCACTTATATCAATATAACCGTGATCAGTAAAAAAGCTATTCAAAGTCTCATGATTTAGATTTGCCTTTTCGCTTGAGTCCATTGCAGTGAAGTCTTCTACGATTTTAATCACTTTATTCCATTCAGCATCGCTAATTTTACGTTCTGTACCTGTGAGGTCCATTTTAGATAGAATAGTTTCCGAGAAAATTTTGTCATTTTCTTCAGGATTGGCCTCAGCCTCTTCCTGCATTTCTTTAGCATTGTCTGCTATTTCTTTCATCTTGCTCATTTGACTCATTATACCTTCATCATCAGAGCCTCCGCATGATGCCATAAATGCTAATGCAGGGATTAATAGTACTAAAATTAATTTTTTCATAATCTTTAATTTAAATTTATAAAACACTATTTGAGTTAATTATCAATTCTTTCAGTTCCTCAAAAGTAAGAAAAACTATAATACCATTTTGACTTTTTACGAGTTTTAATTTTCTTATATAGAGCCTGTACTGAGCCCGTCGAAGTATAGCTATGGAATAAAATTTAAGTGAAGTAAAAACAAAAAGATAAAGAATTTATGCGTTGTATGAAGGTTAAAGTAGATGTAATATCAGGGCAAAATCATACTTTTAAAAATCATTTTTTAGAACCTCTTCAAATATTTGATAATACACGAATTACACGAGTTTACACAAAGAGATACTTTGCGGCTCTTTGTGTAAACTAATTTGTGCTAATCCGTGAAATTCGTGGATACACTTACCATCAGTGACATTGTAATTATTAAAGCGATAAAGTAAGATTTTGCCCTAGGTATAATATAGAGAGATGTATCAGAGATATTTTTGGCTGATATTAGTATCTTATTTCTAATATTTGTGTACTATTTGGCAAGAAATTACAATAATTGAAAAACGAAACCTATTTGGATTTTTATACAGTATATGATTTGTAACAAAGTTAGGATTTGGAATTTGTTTTTTTGATATTGATATTTCTGGTTTATCCAGCTTAGGCATAAAAAAAAGCCCGTTGTAAACAACGGACTTAATAAGTTTAAAAAGTTGGATAAAGCAAATATTAAATTACTTTCACATTTACTGCGTTCATTCCTTTTTTACCTTCTTTGAGTTCAAACTCTACTGCATCACCTTCACGAATTTCGTCGATTAGACCTGAAATGTGTACGAAATGCTCGTTGTCTGACTCGTCTTCTTTGATGAAACCAAAACCTTTGGTGTCGTTGAAGAACTTAACTGTTCCTTTAATCATTGTATTTAATTTAATTGTTATTAATAAGTTGCAAAGATAATATTATACCTACACAAGCGCTTGTTTTTGAAATATTTTTTCTATTGAAGAATTAATTTTTTTGTAATGATGTCGTTATCTAATTCAATTCTAAGTATATAAACCCCTTTTGGAAGCTTGTCTAAATTAAGTTTAAGTGTCTCATTATGGATGTTTTTATACTGTTTTTGCATTATTTCACGCCCATTTAGGTCCGAAACAATCAATTTAGCATCTTGCTCTTTCACTAATCCTAACGAGATGTTAAATAGATTCATACTAGGATTTGGATAGATACTTATCATATTTTTTGCTTCAGGAACTTCTTCTTCTGCCAAATAAAAACCTACCGTAAAACTTTGAGCTATTTCACGTCCAAAGTCTGCTTGTAGATTTTTTATAAAGCTACCATTTGTTTTCTTTAACCATACATAGCCAGCAGTTTCGTTTCCATAAGGAGGCATATTTGCCCAAAATTTTAATCCGTTTCCTCCACTATCCTTTATTTTTAATCGATAAATTCCATAAGGAAGTGTAATGGTATCCTTATACATTGTATTATTGGAATATCCTGATTTTGTATAAACTACATTGCCATGTTTATCCACTATTTCGACACTAGTCTGATAGGCTTGGCTATTTGTTTTTAACCAAATTACAAATGTTGATGGATACTCAGGAACCGTATTGATAGAGGTTCGCATTTCATTATTATGTGGATATTCATCAGTTACACCATTTGGACTTTTCAATCTGCAAGTGAAAAACTTCTGTCCATCAAAATCCCACCATTCCATCGCAGGTAGCGTTATTTGTTGTTTCGCCATAAATGGAATACTACCTGTCCAATGGTATGTTTTGAAGCTTCCACGACCACCCACGCGATACTCAATATCAAGACTTTTCAAAGTGTCTTCACCAGAGTTCTTAACAACAATTATTGGTTGTCCTGCCATAGGATTGTAACGGGCATAGTATTTACGATTATTCGGTGCTACAATATCCTCAATTGAAGCATCATTAGAGAAATTAGCTGCTTGATATTCGAATAAATATCCCTCAATTCTATAGTTGGGTGTGCTTCCTTGACCATTCCATATATACGACTGCATATCATAATTAACTGTAATAGAATCGTCAGGTAAATAAGAGCTTAGATTATACTCATAAGGGCTAACTTCGGCTCCAGGACACCAATTGGCTCGGCTATAAATCCAAGTTCCTCCTTGTGGATAAAGTGGATTGAAATCGCAGGTGTTACGCCACAAATATTCTGTAAATGCTGTTTGGCCATTTACCTTTATCGTATTGTTTCTTGGGCAAAACTCAGAGCAATTCTGATTGCCTCCCATACCATGTCCAGTATTTGTTAGTCGAAGTTTTAAAAATTCACTATTACTTTTTAATGGAACTGTTTTGGCACTAAGTTTATCCTCGATGCTGGCATCTCTGTAATAATAAACACCTTGATAAATTCGATGAATATCATTTACTTTTCTGGCAGGTGTTCCTTCAATGCATAAAAATTTAAGATCAAGAAGCTCTTGCCAATTACCTGCTTTTAGTTGTACCGAATCATGTAATAATGGCTCGAAATCAGAAACGTCAAATACCCAAGTGAAACCTGTCCCTAAGTCTAATCCATTACCGTAAGGTGTGATAAAACGACCAATTTCCCATCGATTTACAACCTCAAATGGAGGATCCCAATAGGGATGCATCGCATTTACCAATACGGTGTCAGGCGCTACAAGAGTAGAATCATAAGCTACACCCTGCGCATTGTATTTATAGCGATAATAGGCCATGTATTTTAATAAAGTGTCGGTTGGAATATTGGTGTTTGGATGAGTGGTGTCATTATAAAGAATCACCATCACTGGTTGATTGGCAATGGAATCTAAAACGAATACAGAATCTAATGTACTTGCAGCAAAACTACCTGTAGCAAACATGATTTGAGGTCGTAAATGAGATTTTGTAAAATTCTTCATGCGATTTACTCCTTGATAGTCTTTCCATTCGGGAAGTCCCAAAAGAGTAAAATTATTGTTATTTCCTGATTGGTCATGTGCTATAATTCCTTGACCTTCATCTAAAGTGTAATAGTAAAGAAGCTTATTTATTTTAGGATGATTGTTTGGAATATGCTGATACATGATTGCTTGAATTTCAGCTGCGGTGAGTTCTGTTGACCAGATGTTAAAATCATCTATATTACCCGCATAGCCATTAACTTTAGAAATAGCACCTCCAAACATTACTGTTTTTATACCATTCATAAGCCTTGTTTTTCCACTTCCTTGTTTCCAAACTACGCCATTTTTATAAATTTTCATGATACCCGTCTTGGCATTTTTTGTAAATGTCCAATAAACCCAATTTCCTTTATATTCAGCTGGAGTAGCACCTTTATTAATACGGTCGTAACTATTTGTGCCGCTATTTCCTGCATCCCAATAAATACTTCCATTGGACCAAGGAAGGTGAATATTGAAAACTTTTCTGCCCATACTATCACGAGCAACAATTAAGGAAGTTTTTGCAGGTAAAAGGCTTGGGTCTCCATAGCTCCAAAATCCAATTGTCAGAAAACTATCAATTTGTTGAATTGAATTAATTGGTAAGGGCATAAAATCAGCCTTGTCGAGGTGAAGGTTAAAATCCTTCTCAGTAGATTGTAAGGAAGAAATAAAACTAGTAGAATCAGCTTTTAAGAAAGTATTATTAATAGCTGTATTGCTTTGTTCGCGATAACTGATGTCAATAAGTAGATTAGCAGTTCCGTTCCATACAAAAGGATTAGTAAAAAATAGCGTATTCCATCCACTATTAGTAAAATTGGTATGCTTATCATATACTAGAGTGAATCCATTGTCAACCACTTTTGTAATATCCAAACTATCCAAAGTTGTAGCTTTGATTCTAATTTTTAAGTTTTTCAATTCATTAGTGCTATTTACATAAAACTTTATAGCAGTTAATGTGTCAGCACTTAATCCTGCGCTCGAAAGTTCCGAAGCACGATAGATAAATTGTGAACGAGCATCATTGGAATTGGAACTTAATGGGGCTGCCATATTTTTACTTCCTGTTCCAACTGTTGCCGAATCAGTAATAGTAGGATTGTTGAAGTACTGAAAATAACCATGATACGACCACGAAATTGTATTCATCAATTTTAATGTGTCTGGAGCTTTGCCGTTTGCCGTAAATTGTGGGTGCATATGCATTACCGAATCTAAATTTCCAGTATGCTCGTACAAATTTGTATAGGTAAGGTAGTCCCATTCGCCACATTTAGGGCTATGTGCTGGATTACATTTAAGTGTATAATACATCAATACTTTTTCATAACTAACTGTGTCGCTTGGAAATTTTACCCAGCCTTCGCGTGCTGAGTTAAATGTAAACGCCTGAACTACTGTTGTGTCTCCTGGTCCTGCATAATTTGAAATTGGAAAAAAACTAATAATTCCGATTAATAAGAATAACTTTTTTAACATAATTGTGTTTTTTTAGATTGTGCCCAAAAATAAGAATATAATAGTTTGGGATTTCTGAAAAAAAAGAATTATTTTGATTTCTAACAAAGAACATCTTATCTGTACTTATTTTAAGTTATTTTTTTAGCAAATTGAAATATATAATTGTTGAATTTCTTGCAATTGTTAATAAACACAAACATTATCATATGCGTTTCAATAATAGCTTGTTTTTTTTCTTATCTTTGTTAAAGAACAAGCACCAATTTATTAAATGGAAAACAAAACTATTGCCAAATTTGTAAGTAAACTTTTACAAACGCGTTATAAACTTAGTATTAAGGGACGTGAGTTATTAGAAAGCGATCAGTCTTCATTATATTTACCAAACCATCAAGCGGAGGTGGATCCTCAAATTTTGCTTGCTGAAATAGCAAAGTTGGATGATGCTGTGCCAATGATTAGTGATGCTTATTATAAGCTTCCTTTGGTAAAGCCATTTATGGAAAGAATAGGGGCGGTGCCTGTTGCTGACTTCGATGCAGGGAATCGTGACCCAAATGTGTTGGTTAATATGCGTAATGCTATGCTAAAAGCTTTACGCCAAGGCAAAAGTATTTTATTATATCCTTCAGGTCAGCTATGTCAACAAGGCTACGAAAAAGTGCATAACAAACAAAGTGCTTATAAGCTAATCCTAGAATTAGATAATAATATTCGAGTGATTGGGGTTCGCCAGCACGGACTTTGGGGAAGTATTTGGTCGCGTGCTTGGTGGGGAAAATCGCCCAATTTTTTCAAAGTTCTATTGCGAAGTGTTTTTTACGTTTTGGTAAACCTGATTTTCTTTGTACCAAAACGTAGTGTAGAAATAGAGTTTGTGGATATTACTAAAGAGGCAAAAGCTATGGCTCAAAGTTCGACTCGCCAAGAGTTTAATAAATATATGGAAGACTTTTTTAATGTTAGGGGTGAGGAGGAAATACGTTTTATTAAGCACTATTTCTTTGCTCCAAAACTAAATCACAAACTGCCCAAACGCATAAAAGGAGTTATAAATAAAGAGAAGGAGCTGAAGTTTAGACCTCTTCCCGAACCAAAGATTTAATAATTGATGCTTATGAAAGAGTCAAATTTACATATATCTAAGTCGGCAGACTATAATGTGATGCCGAATACAGAGAAGAATATTCTTGAGAATTTTATTACAGAATTCTCTAAAAATAAAAATGAATATTTTGCATGGGATGCCACAAGCGGAACTTCTACACGCAAAAGCTTTATGCTGAAAGCGGCTGTGGTTTCTCAATTGATTAAATCACGTGTGAAAGGAAAATATGTAGGTATTATGTTGCCTGCTTTGCAATCTACAACTTTGCTTACTATTGCTGCTTATATGGCAGGAAAAGTTCCAGTAATGTTGAATTGGACTGTAGGTCACAAGGTGTTAAGCTATTGTGCTAACTTGACGGAGCTGGATGTGATAATTACTGCTGATGCATTTTATGATAAAATAAAAGAACAGCTACCTGAAGATATCGTAAGTCGTTTGATGCTTTTGGATAAGGAAGTGAAGAATATTAGCTTAGGGATGAAGCTAAAGGGCGTGTTAATGGCTACTTTTCCTAAGTTATTTATTAACACCATGATTGATAAAACTGCGGTGGTGCTATTCACATCAGGCAGCGAAACACTACCCAAAGCTGTGGAATTAAGTCATGAAAATGTTATTACTGACCTTTGGGGGGCTTTGCAATTATTTGATATTCGGGTGCAGGGGATTTTCCTAAGTTTTTTACCTCCATTTCATAGTTTTGGCTTTACGGTTCTCACAGTATTGCCATTGATTACAGCAGTTAAGGCGGCATATACTCCAAACCCTACAAATTTGCGGGAATTAGTTGATGCATTAAAGCATACAAAAGCCAATAATATTATGGTAACGCCAACATTATTGAAGATGATTATGGCGCGTGCTGAGAAAAAAGACTTATCCACAGTTGAGCTTGTGATTTCGGGTGCCGAAAGTTTGCATAAGGATATTTTGAATAAGTATAATGAATTGACAGACAATAAGTCCTTAATTGTGGAGGGCTACGGAATTACGGAATGTGGTCCTATTGTTTGCTTAAATCCTAAAGACTTCCAGAAACTCAATAGTGTGGGTAAATTTATTAAAGGCATAGAATATCATATTATGGACCTTGATACGGAAAAGCCATTGCCTATTGGAAAAGAAGGGATGATTGTGGTGCGAGGACGATCTGTTTTTGATGGATATATGGATAAAAATATTGACTCTCCCTTTATCGAAATTGATGGTAAAGAATACTATCGAACAGGCGATTTGGGTTATATCGATGAAGATGGATTTGTTTTTATTACTGGCCGATTAAAGCGCTTTATTAAAATAGGAGGGGAGATGATAAGTATGCCATTTATTGAAAAAGTGTTGGAGGAAAAATATGGTGAAGAAGGACGTCATGTATTGGCTGTTGAAGGTAGCGATCGGGGAAAAGATCCTGTGGTTACATTGTTTTCAGTGAACGAACTGGATTTGTCGGAGGTGAATAAATATTTACGTGATTCGGGAGTAGCTTCCATTGCAAAGATTCGCGATATTCGTATTGTGGACGATATCCCTATGTTGGGTAGTGGCAAAACTAATTACCGTGTGCTAAAAGAAATGATTGAAAAAGAGGCATGAACGAGATAATTATACGAAAAGGAATAGCCGACGATCTTGATACTTTAGTTGGTTTTATGATTGCTATGGCTAAGGAAACTGAGGATTTGGTTTTGCAAGCTGAAGTGTTGATGCCTGGAATAAAAGCTGCTTTAGATGATGAGCTAAAAGGAATTTATTATATCGCAGAGATTGACGGTAAAATAGCGGGCTCTCTAATGACTACATTCGAATGGAGCGATTGGCGAAATGCGTGGGTTTTATGGATTCAGTCGGTTTATACACATCCTGATTTTCGAGGAAAAGGTGTTTATAAAGCGTTATATCAAAGTCTTGTATATAAAGTTGATGCGGGTGAATATGCAGGAATACGTTTGTATGTGGATAAAACAAATGCAAATGCTCAGAAAGTATATGAAAATCTAGGAATGAATGGTGAGCATTACCATTTTTATGAGTGGATGGCAGATTATTAATGCAATAAATAAGTATAAACCGCATAATAATGACAGGCGCTTCCAATCAAAACTAGGAAATGAAAAATGGCATGATTATAAGGAATCTTATTGTCAAACATAAAAATTACTGCACCAACAGTATAAGCGATACCTCCACCAAATAACCATAATATTGCTGCTAAGGGTATCATTTCGAGCATGGTTCCTATTCCAATTACAGCAATCCAACCCATAATTACATAGGCAATAGCCGAGAGTACATTATATCTGCCAAAATAGAATATTTTAATAATTATTCCTACCAGGGCAAACGCCCATACAATTCCGAATATTACCAAGCCAATCGTAGAACCTTTCATGCCAATTAGAATAAATGGACCATAACTTCCTGCAATAAGAAGATAGATGGAAATATGATCCCATACATTTAATGGGTTGCGCCATTTGGGGTTTTGCACCCAATGATAACCTGTGGATGAAAAATACAATACCATCAGACTGATTCCATATACCATATAAATGAGCATATTTGGAATGCTTCCTTGAGCGTAGGAATCAACCATTAAAACAATAAATGCTGGAATGCTAAGTATGGCTCCTATTCCGTGAGAAATAACGTTAAGAATCTCTTCTCGTTTGTGGTATGTATTATGTGCTGTGGTCATTTTGTATATGTTAAAAATCTTGCTATGTCAAATCGATTGCAAATATCACTATATTTGACCGATATTTAAACAAATACTAACTAAATAATTAAATTATGTTACATTCAATTTTACTTCAAGATTACTCAAGTGGTGCTGCTGCTGTGGGAACGGGTTCAATAATTTTTATGTTATTGATAATGGTAGTATTTATTGCTGCTGAATGGAAAATTTATACTAAAGCTGGTAAGCCAGGCTGGGCTGTTTTAATTCCAATTTATAATTTCATTGTACTTCTAGAAATTGTTGGTAAACCATTGTGGTGGTTTCTTTTAATGTTAATTCCTTTCGTTAATTTTATTATCATAATAATAGTATTAAATCAATTGTCAAAAAGCTTTGGCTATGGCGTTGGATTTACTTTGGGATTGATTTTTCTTAGTCCAATTTTCCTTTTAATCTTGGGATTTGGTGATGCAAAATATGTTGGTCCAGGTGGTGCTGTAGCTCCTCCTCCAGCTCCTGCTGCATAGTTAAGTTTTTATAAAGACACTGAACCACAATTCAATTTTATTGAATTGTGGTTTTTTCCCCGAATTAATAAGTAATCCCTTTATAAATATGTGATTGTTCGAATGATACTATACTGCCCGAATAATTTACTTTCCGATAATCATTCGTCGTAATTCTTGCTTTAGTTGTTCCTAATGGCGAAATATCCAATTGAATTTCGTAGAAACCGGTTTTTGCAGCTACTTTTAAAATAAGATAGTAATAGCCGTTTTTTTCGTTTTTCTCTAACTTAAAATCAGTAATCTCACCTTCAATAGTTACACCTCCAACACCATTCACCCCTATAGTTGCTGCCGATCCTAACTGAAAAACTGCCTTGTTGGAATCGATGCTAACAAAGTTGATGCTGCTGTTTGCGATATATGTTTTTCCTTCGCGGTTAATTATTTGGTCTGCTTCGAATACAAACTTTTTCGATTCAAGAAGTTTGCTTATTTCTAATTTTGTTTTTTCTTCCTCCTTTTTTCGAAGTTCTTTTTTCTCTTTTCTACTCAGTTTTTCATCACTATTTTGAGCCAGTAATTGAACTGAGAATAACATAAATAATGCAAAGATAATTAGGGCTGTATTTTTCATAATTAAAGTTTTTAATTGTTTGCAATTACTATATTCGATTCGTTTAAAAGGTCTTTTCCCAAATAGGAAAGAAAAATCTGTACCACGGCAATGGTATCTTTTTCGCAATAGGTTTTAATTCGTTCCAAATCCTTTTCTTTCCAATAAACCGACCATACTTCGCTACCGTCTATATCATCTTTGGGAGTGGGAATATCAAAAATTGCCGTAAGTAAATCCAAGGAAGTATAATTCTTAAAGTCACCAAATTTCCACAACTCCATAGTGTCTAAATGGCGAATTTCCCAAGGTTTTTTACCAGCCATATTGAGAATACTTGGAAGTTTAATTTTATTTACGAGCATTCGTCTTGCGATATATGGAAAGTCAAATTCTTTGGCATTATGCCCACATAGCAAATGGTCTTTTGTATTGAAATATTGATTCAAAAGATGAGCAAATTCCTCAAGGAGTGAGTTTTCATCATCGCTATAAAATGATTTTATACGCAAGTTATTATTATTAAAAAAGGCTACAGATATGCATACAATCTTTCCAAATTCAGCATAAATGCCTGCTCGAGGATAAATGCTTTTTGCAGAGTCTTTTTCATCTTTAATTAAAAACTTAGACTTCTTTTCCCATAGATTCTTAAACCGCTTAGGTAATTTTGCGTAGGTGGGGTAGGCTGGAACTGTCTCGATATCTAGAAAAAGAATTTTATTTATCTCTATATTTTCTAACATAATATTTAGTTTTCGGTAAAGTTAGGAAAAAATGAATTAACCAATGTTTATTTTATTTCAAATATCGATATTATCCCCATAAAACTCTTAAATATTATTGTATTTTTGCACACCATTAGAAATGATAATAAACTTATTAAAACACAAATATTATGACAAAAGTTAGAGTAGCAATCAACGGATTTGGTCGTATTGGACGTATCACTTACCGTGCTCTTTTAAAGAAAGAAAATGTTGAGGTTGTAGCATTCAATGATCTTACTGATCCTAAGACATTGGCTCACTTATTCAAGTATGATTCAGTACACGGAAGATTTGATGGTACTGTAGATGTTGACGGTGATAAATTAGTTATCAATGGAAATGCAATTCGTGTATATTCGGAGCGTAATCCTGCTGACTTACCTTGGGGTGATTTGAATGTGGATATCGTTGTAGAATGTACTGGAATCTTCCGTAAGCGTGAGCAAATGAACTGGCATATCGAAGCTGGTGCTAAGAAAGTATTATTAAGTGTGCCTTCTGCTGCAGCTGATGATGTAGATAAAACAATTGTTTTAGGAGTTAATGATAACCTTTTAACTGCTGATGATAAATTGGTTTCCAATGCAAGTTGTACTACCAACTGTCTTTCTCCAATCGCAAAAGTATTACACGATAATTTCGGTATCAAGAGCGGATTGATGAATACCATTCACTCTTATACTAATGACCAAATTATTTTGGACTCGCCACATAAAGACTTACGTCGAGCTCGCTCGGCTGCGGTTTCTATTATTCCAACAAGTACTGGAGCTGCAAAAGCTATCGGTTTGGTAATTCCTGAGTTGGATGGTGTGCTTCACGGTTTGGCAATGCGTGTTCCAACTCCTGATGGATCAGTGGTTGATTTAACTTGTGAGTTAGAAAAAGTGCCTACAGTTGAGGAACTTAATGCTGCAATGAAAGCGGCGGCTGATGGTCCTATGAAAGGGATTTTAGAGTATTGTACCGATCCTATCGTAAGTATTGATGTTGTGGGTAATACCCATTCTTCAATCTTCGATGCAGAATTAACTATGGTAAAAGGAAACATCGTAAAAGTGGTTTCTTGGTACGATAATGAAGCAGGTTATTCAAATCGCCTTGCTGATATGGTTGAGAAAATGGCTTAGTCTATTTCAAATCAAAATATCGAAGCTCCATTTGCATTTGCAGATGGAGCTTTTTTTATGTGGAGTGTTTTATTGTGGGGTTCTGCTGCTGTGCGGAGCTTTTGCTTGGTTCTATTCACTCCTGCGAAAGATTGACTTCGTCGAACCTTCGATTTCGCGCTAGAGCGGTGCAAATGCGAGCAATTGCATTATTAAAAAAAGATTTAATTTGGGTGTTAACTATGTCAGCTCCCCCTTAAAGAAGCTACTCTTTATACACATCTTTTGGTTACTGATAGAATGCAAAACATAGTAACAGGAAACCCCTACGGGGTAATGACTTATATCCTGATTATTTATTACAAATAGGTAAGCCCTACGGGCTTATAATCGAATGATTAAACAGTAAATAGCTTTAAAAACTCCGTTAGGAGTTTCCTGCTTGTAGTGAATGAAATGAACGGAAAACACTTGTCCGTAGGACATTCCTGTTATTCTATGCTAGCCAATCAAGTAAAGCTAAGCCGTATTTGATAGTCTAATATTTGTGTATAAAGAGTAGTTGAAGAAGGGGGAGTGTGAAGGAATCGAGGGTGGCAGGGGGATTGAAACTACTGTTTTCTTAATCAATCCCCCTGCTAACACACAAGCAATTGCACCAATCTTATATTTTCTTAAACCCCTTTTATGCTTAAAGCTTATCTAACTATTGTAAATATGTTATCTATAAAAGCCTACCTTCGTGATTCAGAAAATAATAAAACTTGACTGCAACGCAAGAACATACACTCGACCCCAATAAGTGGATTGCCAACTAAACCACTATGAACTGAAAGTGCCATAGGTTGAATGTATGAATGAAATTCATTTTTTTTCTATTTTAATCGGCTCGAAATCAGAAGATCGAAGTATGAAGTATAAACTTCGGGCTTCCTGCTTAATATATTTTTAGAAGCTGAAAGCAAGATGCATTAAAGTATATAGTTTTAACTACATTTGAGACCAATAAATCCTGATTCTGATCAGGGCAAACTCACACTTTTTTTACATATAATTATTTAATAATTACTTGATTAATAGTTGTTTAATCAAAATAATAT
>Ga0256827_10002113_pt1 | contig 12820 bp, 7 predicted proteins | sample CV84metaG_FD_185977 | JGI IMG/M metagenome (GOLD analysis project Ga0256827, IMG submission 185977) | Hydrothermal vent microbial communities from East Pacific Rise, Pacific Ocean - CV84 | ecosystem: Environmental > Aquatic > Marine > Hydrothermal vents | place: Pacific Ocean: East Pacific Rise... | reverse complement strand
ATATTCACCATTTACATACACTACACTAACTCTACTTCCTTGTACATCAATATTAGTTCTGTCGGTAATAATTTTTTGTGCCAAATTATCACGAATTAGCGAATAAGAAAAATCAGGCACCCCACCGTTTCGAAATACAAGAGATTGGTAATTATCGACACCAATATTGAAAAAATCGTAATTATATAGTGGGTTTCCGTACTTACTTCTAGCAAAAACTCTAAGCGATTTTTGCCCCATATTTCTTCTCTCTCCATTTATCTGAATACCACTTAATTGGTTTATTTTTTGTGTTCCGTCTGATTCAAAAAATTCGATATTTGCGGGGCGTTCCCAATCTCTATGCCAATAGTTTGCCACAACACCATACCCTTCAATACCATTGGTTCCTACACAGTAAATACCTATTGTGTCGTTATAAAAATTCTTTGGTTCAGTTGTAATAGAAATAATTGGTAAATTTTGTGTTATTCCTACAAAATAAGTGTTTGTAACTATTTCACTAGGCATTATACCGGCATCAAAACATACTGCTCGTAAATTTGTTATTGTATCTATGTTTATAGGTGATGAATAAAGTGTTGATGTTGCTATTGGATTAGTTCCGTCGGTTGTGTAACGTATTTCGGCTGTTGCCGAACTTGTTGTTAAGCTAACTGTTTGCGAACTAGAATAAACGCCACCGTTAATTGAAAAGCTAGGTTTTTCTGCTCTTATTGTTGATGAATATATTGGTGTATTGTTTGTTGTATTTGGTGTTGGATTAAAAAAGAAACCCCATTCGCTAATATTATTTATATTTCTACCATACGAAATATCCGGTTCTTGCGGATTGTATGCAATTTTATCAATATTAACTCCGGTATTTGAATATAACCCAATAAATTCGCCACTACGCGACAACCCGAAATTAGTATGATTTCCAAAGTTTAATTTATCTGCCCAAAAAATATAATATCCGTTTGCATTTATTATTGTATTTGCCGGAACAACCCATTTTTGTGTATTAAGCGAATCGTCGGTTAAAAAACACCCACCAATATTTACATCTGTACTTCCTGCATTATATATCTCAATCCAATCAACAAATTGAGTATTATCAGGGTCGTAATTAATATGAGTATTTGAAGTTAAAAATTCGTTTATATATAATTGTGATTTTACACTAATAGAAACTACAAAAAGTAGTGCAAGAAAAACATACTTTATTATTTTCATTCTTTTTTGTTTTAATGTGCAAAAGTAATTAATTGATTAGTAATATAGAGTTATTATGGATTAATAATGTTGCATATAAGATTAATTATTTTTATTATCTACCACCCATTCTGCATCGAGTTTAATCATTTTATCAACACTATTGCCTCTTTTTTTAGCTTTCTCTTTAATATACTCTAACATTGTTTTATTATTTTTTATTTCTTCGATAAGTTTTTCTATTTCGTTCTCTCTATGATAATATTTATCCATATATGCTTCTGCCATATATTGCACATCTAAGCGTAATTGTTTTTCGTAAGAAATCCCGTTACTCTCAGCCTTTTGCTTAATTATTTTTATTGATTCGCTTGTACGCTCTAATAACTTTGTGTAATAATTTGAAAGAGAAATACTATCGTGAGGCATAAAAATAAATTTTGCTTTACTATCAAAATCGTAAGGAAAAAGATGTAGTGTAGCTTGCGAAGCAAATAAAACAATAACATCTTGGTCTAAAAGTTTTGTAACTAAATCAATACTATCAACAGGAGTAACAGTTTCTTTATTATTTTCAACCTGACGTGCTGTATTAAAATAAAACCAAAAACCTCCAAAATCGAACACATTATGATGTACGTATTGCTCATAAGGTTGCCAATAATAACTATCGCAAATTACTAATGTTTTTGGTTTTGTTTTATTTTTACTGTTATACATAAACTCGGGATATGGCATTTTCTCTCTTGGTAATTCAAACAACAAATTCATTAATTCCTCTTCGTCAAAATCAGGTTTATGATTTTCTGCACTCAACTTAATTGGTTTTTTCCACGAAAAATCGGGTAAATCAATATTTTTATAATGTTCTATTGTTTTAATTAATGTATCCATACCTATTGCCATTCCATAGCTTGTCCAATGCAAACCATTTTTAGGAAATAATGGTATTGATGTAGTATCTTTAATTTCTAAAAAATATTTATTTAAATCGATATAATTTAAACCTAAACTATCGTATGCCTCAATAAAAGCCGAATAGTTACTTTTAGGATATTTTTTAAAATAATCGGGTATATATTCAGGGTAAAAACTTGCCTTACTTGGCAAAAATGCTGTTAAAAGTGTAATATTTTTTGCTTTAAAGAAGTTTTGTAAATATTTAAGATTTTGTACTTTTTTATTGATAGCCTCATCACCTATATAATTCTGACCTGTTTGATTATAAATATATTCTGTTAGATAGAGGTAATTATCTTTTCCAACAATTCCTTGTGGATTATTTGCAATTTTAAACAATGAATAGGTTAATTGATTGTATGACCGAACAAAAAACGGTTTAAATCCAAGATTATCTTTAATATACTCTTCCTTTGTATTTTGATATTCTGAAGAAAACCATTTATTAACTGATAACTTAATGTCGGGTTTTGGTATATATGCACCAGACAATGGTTTACACCCCGAAATTTGTATATTATATTCTATTACAGGAAGTAATAAAATAAAAATTAAGAAATAAAAAATAAATTTATTCATTACTAAAATCTAAAATAAATAAAAGGATTAAAACCTGACGAAACAATATATACCGTTGAAATAAAAAATAAAACTAAAGTCAGTAAGCCATACAAAATTACCTGAGCATTAGAATAAGTTTTTTTGAAGAAAATAAAATTTTCAATATCTAACCCTCTTTTAAACAAGGTTGTTAACGAAAACAATATTGCTAATGCTAATACAGTCCAAAATCTACTATCAACATAATAATCGGTAAAATTAAAATTAAACATCGATTTTATGTAATATCCGATTTGATTAAGAGAAGTTGCTCTAAAAATAACCCAACCAATAAGCGTTAAGAAAAATGTAATTAACACACTTGGGTATTTACCAATTTTATTATAAAATTTCAACAAAAATAACCTATCCATTATAAGAAAAAAGCCATGATATGCACCCCAAATAATAAAGTTCCAATCGGCACCGTGCCAAAAACCGGAAACAACAAAAACAAAGGCTAAGTTAAAATACATTCGTTTAATTGTAACCCGATTTCCTCCTAACGGAATATACAAATAATCTCGCATAAATCTACCTAGAGTAATATGCCATCTACGCCAAAATTCGGTAATATTTTGTGATATATACGGATTATTAAAGTTTTCGGGAAATGTAAACCCCATCATACGACCAAGCCCTATTGCCATATCAGAATAACCACTAAAATCGAAATAAATTTGAAATGTGTATGCAAAAACGCCTATCCATGCCATATTTGTATATAATTCTGATTCTGGTAGGGCAAACACCTTATCAGCCTCGGCTCCTAAAATATTTGCTATAAGAACTTTTTTTGATAATCCGATTACAAATCTATAAAAACCCAACACTTTGTTATCGTATGTATCAAATTTTCTTCTATCCTCTAATTGGTCGGCTATTTCGTTGTACCGAACAATTGGACCTGCAATTAGTTGAGGAAATAAAAGAATATACAACAAATAATCAGCTACAGATTTTAATGGTTTATGTACGTTTCTGTATACATCAACTGAATATGTTAGAGCCTGAAATGTAAAAAACGAAATACCTATTGGCAATGCTACCTTAGTCCATTTTATTGATTCAAAACCCATCGAACTAATTAATGTATCGAAATTTTCAACAAAGAAATTTGCATATTTAAAATATGCTAACAGCCCAACTTTAATAAAAACAGATACCGCCAACAAACGTGAGCGTAATTTTTTATTATCCGATTTATAAATTTTATTTACAATATAAAAATCAACTATAATTACGCTTGTAACAACAAAAACAAACATTGGTGCTCCCCAAGCATAAAAAATAAGACTTGCTAAAAGTGCCCAATAGTTTCTATATTTATGAGGTAATAGCTGATAAACTATTAAAAATACAGGTAAAAAATAAAATAAAAATAATACACTGCTAAATACCATAATTTATTAGTTAATTTTAAATTCTTGCTCTATTATCCAATGTGCTTCAAATAATAACTGAGTTTCTATACTAATATTATTATTTTCTGCTTTTTTTATTACTAAATTGTATAAACTATTTCTTTTAATCTCTTTAATAGTTTCTTCTTGTATTGCTTTATACACTTTATTTTGCTCAAAAAAACAAATTGCTTCTAATTTCAATTTAAGGTTGTCCGAAATTTTATTCGAAATAACTTTTAGTTTAATCCCATTCAACAATTCACAATTTTTTTTAATTTTATTTGTTAATTTATTTAACGAAAAATTATTTTTTATTTCCTTAAATTTAATGAAGTTGTATAAATTATTTACAAACTCATATGCAAAATTTTGAGAAAAGCTTGTAAGCGTTTCAATTATTACATATATATCACGATTTGAATACTCATTAATATAGTTTACTGAACTAAATATAAGTCCCTCATCTTTTTTTGGCCAAGATAAATAATTATTATAATACCAATATCTACTATTATCAGTTAATAAGCTATCGTAATATGGATAAAATCCATAAAAACTCTGTGCAAAACTATCACCCACTATTAATGCATTTATTTTTTTTTCATTTTTTGGAAATACTAACTTTGGATAATAATATACTCTTTCTTTAATAGGAAATAATAAGTTTGATAGTTCACCTAAATCATTATCGGTAAAAGCAATACTATCGCTTACAGAAACTAAGGCTTTACTATAAAATTTATGTTGAGGGAGTTTAAGCTGAGAACTTATATAATTATATATTGTATCAGCTGCAATAGTTGAACTATAGCCACTCCAATGGATTCCATATTTATAAAAAACCGGATATTTTAATGTATCTTTTATTTCGTTAAAATATTTATTAAAATCAATTGTATTTATTTTATTCATTTTCAGCAAATGAGACAAAACAGTATAGTTAGTTGAATCTTTTTTTAGATTATCGTATTGTTTAGGAATCAGCTCGCTTATACTTCCTGCTTTATCTGCACCAATAACCATTAATAAAGTTTTATTATCTTTCTTTAACTGTTTTTGAATATAACTCAACTTTAAAACGAAATCGTTTAATTTATTAAAACCAACATAATCAACGCCACAAAATGACTTTATATCATCTTCTTTAATAAAAGTTCCGTCGGAAAGAATAATTACCCCCGAGGATAACATTTTAAAAAGGGAGTAGTTTATTTGATTGTATGCACGAATTAAAAAATTTCGAGCACCTATCTTATTTTTTAAATTAATTTTAATTTTCTTCTGTATTTCTCCTGACAGGTAATTACTAAAAGTATAATCTACATTTGTCTTAACAGGAATTACTACTCCGAATAAATTATCTGAAAATGTTAATGCAAAAACTTTTGTAAGCTTAGGAAGAATAATTACTATTATTATCAATATAAAAATACTCTTATATAGCCTCATTAATATTGTTAAAAGATGACAAATGTAATAATTATAATTTGAAAACTTACCAAATTATTCTTTAGCTTTGAAAACAAAAAATGATAATTTGTTACAAAAAACACCCTACCTATTTATTTTAAATCGCTGTTCTATTATCCACTAAATATCAAACTGTAACTTACTATACACCTTTACTTTATTCTTTATTGATTTTTGTTTTATTATAAATATTTTCCGAAATATAATTACTAAATGTATAATCTAATTTATTATCTTCACTTTCAACAACCCCATATAATTTTTTGGATACTATTACACCAAATTATAGACATACTTGCATGAATAAGTACAATAAACAAAATAAAGAAGAATATTTTACTTTCAATATTCATAAACATTATTAAAGAAAACAGATGTAATGATAATTATATTTACAACAGCTTTACAATAAAAACAATATTTCTTTGTTTACTTGTAATAAGTATTTATTTTTGAAAACAGATAAAAAACTTATATGAAAGTTGGAGTTGTAATACCATCGTACAAAGTAAAAAAACAAATAGGAGAAGTTCTAAAAGAATTAGAACCTTTCGGGTATTCTGTTTATGTTGTTGATGATAAATGCCCTGAAAACTCAGGTAAGTTTGTTGAAGAAAACTACAACTACAATAATATAAAAGTTTTATATAACAAAGTTAACTTAGGCGTTGGAGGTGCGGTTAAAACTGGTTACAAACAAGCATTAAACGATGGTTGCGATATAGTTGTAAAACTTGATGGCGACGGGCAAATGAATCCTTCATTAATACCTAGCCTAATTTATCCGATATTAAATAAAGAAGCTGATTATGTTAAAGGAAATAGGTTTTTCAATTTAGATACTTTGCGTAAAATGCCGTTTGTGCGGTTATTTGGCAACAGTGCATTATCAATTATTAATAAAGCGGTTAATGGTTATTGGGATATTCTTGACCCAACTAACGGCTTTACTGCTATTCATAAAAATGCAATAAAACTATTAAATCTTGAAAAAGTTGATAATCGATATTTTTTTGAAAGCGATATGCTTTTTAGATTAAACACAATTAAAGCAGTTGTTTACGATATGCCAATGGATGCTAAATATGCCGATGAAAAGAGTAATTTAAGTATTAAAAAAGTACTTATCGAGTTTCCTCCAAAATATATAGTTAGGTTTATAAAACGTATTTTTTACACATATTTTTTACGTAATTTTAGTATTGCAACTTTTGAACTTATTTTTGGTTTTATTCTTTTTAATTTTGGAATAATTTTTGGTATTATAAAATGGATTGAAAGTGTAAACACAGGTGTTGTAACCTCAACAGGAACTGTTATGATTGCAGTTTTACCAATTATTCTTGGTTTTCAACTATTACTCTCTTTTTTAAACTACGACATAAACAATATTCCTAATAAGCCATTATGCAAAGCCAAGTTTTAATTCTATGAATATTATTCAATACTTAAAAAAGAATTATTCAATAGTAATAATACTTATTATTGGTTTATATTTTATAAAAGTTATAAAATCGCAAGATAGTTGGATATACGACAATAGAATTATTGAATGGGATGTAAAATCATATTACGCATACTTGCCTGCAGCATTTATTTACAATGACTTATCGTTCGAGTTTGTTTACAAAAATGAAAATAGCGATTTCTTAAAAAATGAAATTTGGCCTTTAAGAATTAAAGAAACCAACAAACTTATTATTAAAACGACTATGGGTATGTCATACTTATACCTACCAGCTTTTATTATTGCTCATAACATTGCTAAACCATTAGGCTATAAGGCAAACGGTTATTCAAAACCTTACGACTTTGCTATACTTTTTCAAACTCTATTCGTCTTACTTTTAGGATTGTTTTACCTAAAAAAACTACTTTCACTTTTAAATATAAGTGAACTACCAATACTTATTACTTTAATTGCTGTTTCTGTAGGTACAAACATTTATTATTATACCATTTTTGAAGCAGGAATGACACACGTATATAATTTTACGTTAATTACAATCTTTATATATAACACTATTAAATGGTGGCAAAATAAAAAATTAAAAAATTTAATTTTCCTTGGTCTTTTAGGAGGTGTAATAACATTAATAAGACCTACAAATATCATAATATACTTTTTATTTGCCTTTTGGGGAATAAATTCAATGTCAGATTTAAAAACTAGGTTCCTATATTTTATTAAAAAATATTATATAATCCCTACACTAATAACCCTTTACATTATACCTTGGATTCCTCAAATGATATTCTGGAAAATACAAACCGGACATTTATTATACTTCTCATATGGCGAAAGTAACGAGCATTTCTTTTTTAATAATCCTCAAATATTTAATATTCTTTTCTCTTATTGGAAAGGCTGGTACGTATATACTCCTACAATGTTTATTGCTACTATTGGATTAATTACACTTTTTAAACAAAACAAAGGAATTGCCATAATTATTGCCATTTACCTTGCCATAATGATATATATTTTGTCGTCATGGTGGTCGTGGTGGTTTGGCGGAGGTTATGGTAACCGTGCTTTTATCGATTTTTATGGAATAATGTCTATCCCATTAGCTACACTTATAATGTATTTTATAAAAAAGAAATATGCAAATATTATATTATTAGGTATTATTTCTGTTTTTATTTGGTACAACACATTCCAAGTAGAACAATACCTTACCGGAGCATTACATTATTGGAGTATGAGTAAAGAAATGTACTGGGAACAATTTCTTAAAAAAGAACGAACCGAACATTACAAAGAAATAATAATGATACCAGATAATGATGCAGCAATGAATGGGGTTTTTAGACTGGTTCCTGAAAAAAAAGATACAAAGATTGAAGACCAAGCCGAATTTGAATACAATGATGTAAATGATAATAGTATAAAAATGCTTTCTATTAATAATTATATAAATACATTTAAAAATAACATTAATTATGCAATAACTAACAATATAGATTCTGTAGATTTATTTAACTCTCATAAAATTGCAAAAAGAGAGTTTAACGATATTTTTTATACTAACGCATCTATTTTTACAAATAACAATATTGATTCATTAGGAATAAAACTTAATATAACCGGCATTAAAAATAATATTTCAGATTGCAAACTAGTTTTAACTGTAGAAAGTGCAAATGAATTCAAATTCAAAAAACAAATTGATTTTTCTAACAATTGTAATATTTACGAAACCATTATTCTACCAAAAAATACTTTACCTACAGATATTGTTAAAGCTTATATTTGGCAAAGAGCCGATAATAAAGTTAGTTTTAATATATTAAAAGCAAAAATATTTTTTTATAATTTTGAATAAAAAAGCTCTACAATTATTAAAATAATAATTTGTTACTATACTCTTTAAAGGCATATTCATACATCTCTATATTACTACCTGAAATACTCAGATAAATCCAACCTAAATACATATTATTGTTTAATATAAACTTTAATCCTATATATTTATTTTGTGCATTAACAATACCAAAATGATAATCATCAACATAATCGCCTGTTATAGCCCTTGTTTTATTATAATAATTAATTAAAATTGTTGAATCTGCGTATGTTTCATTAAGCATTATACTATCTCCATAACTATATATTCTTGTACAATTAACACTATGTACTCTCATTGTAAACAAGCTATCGTTTTCATGAGAAGCATCATACATTGTACAATAATGAACTGTAAATGTGTCATTATTATAAGTATGAGTTTTACAATACGAGCATGTTGTATCTACTTTAACAGAAGAAACAACAGATATATTCGAATTTTCTATAATTAATTTAATTGAGGAATAATTTAATCCTCCGGGAGAAGTTTCTTTTTCTGATAAAACTGCTAAATCATACAAACCATCATTATCAATATCAACTTCTATTCTTTTCTTCCATTCTGCCTTATTGTTACTTACAAAAAAACTACTGCCATAAAAATCATAACTACAGTTTAATGTATCTATTATTAAATAATCTATACTTGAGCGCGAACTCGTATTTATATGTTCTGATTCATCTTCTTTTCTACAAGAATAAACTAAAATTATTGATACTATTATAAGAACTATTTTTTTCATTATATCTATTTTTACAATTAACGGACTACATATTAACTAATTATGTTGCATCAATTATTACTTTTATAAATCTCAATAATTAAATCGTCAAACCAAATAGGTTGTTTACCTGAATTCCAAACATAAACAATAAATGTTCTTCTATTGTCAACCAAGTATTCTTTTGATATCACCATTTCAAGATTAACCCAATCATTCTTTAATGTATCACCCATGTTTGTTGCCAAATAAAGAGTATCATTATCAAATACTAAATTACCTTCGGTTCCGCCCTTTCGTTTAACCGATATTTTTATAGAATCAACCCCTATTGGAGTGTCAAAATTATAAATAAGCCTATAAGGCGATATTGAATCAGTTTTACTACTATATTTACCTGAAAATGAGTACGTAGTATCTCTACTATCTGTTGAATAATAAATAGTATCATTACTGCGTCTAACAACATGTTCATCTAGCTCTGTTGTTTCATTATCAACAAACATTATTGGATTAAAATTATACATTACCTCATATGGTTCTAAAGGTAAATTAAAATACTTAGAGTTAAACTTTTGCCTATTTGTGGTTGTATATTTCCAAAAATATGTCATAAAAAACATACTATCTGTATTTTCACGCAAAGTAAAATCGTAATTTTCTTGTAAGAAAAAAGTCTTAGAACTATCCTTTCCTTTTAATGAAGATAGCAATAAGCTCTCAAAACTTGACGACCAATTAGTAAATATTGGTTTTATTTCATCAGAAAAAAACTGAGCTTTACTAACTCCTTTCTTCTCCATTTTACTTAATAAATATTCTGTATCTTTTATTGATTTAACATATTTATCTGAAGCAATTACAATGTTTATAAATTCGTTAGAAAGTAATAAAACTAACAAAATTGAGCTTACTAAAATATGCTTTTTTAATGAAAACAAAACGTCGCTAACAAAAGGAATCAACACAAAAATGTATAAAGGCAAAAAACTACGTTCCATACCTATAGGAAAATCACCTTTATTGTATATAATTAATGAAAGTAATAAAAATGAAAAAATAAAACCATTAACAAACAGAAGTTTTAAAAACTTTTTATTTAGGATATAATAAACAGTTGTTATTACCAACAATATTGTTGGTATAATATAAACTGTAAAAAAATTTTTTATGAAATATTGTGTACTAGCTAAATTAAGTAAATTATCAAAAAGTTCATCAAAATATTTTAATTCATTTAAGAATTTTGCATCGTGCGATGATTCGTCAGGAAATAATAATTTTAAAGAAGCTAAAGCTATAAAAAACAGAAATAAAATATATATTTTATAATCTTTAAAATTAAGTTTATCTAAAAATTTAAAACCAATAACAAATGCAATAAAGAACACTGATACAGGATGTATATAGTACATTATTACAATTAATATACTATTTATCAAAAGATAGAAAAAAGAATTTATTTTCTGATTTATAGTAACATAAAACAAACTTCCAAAAATTAATAATTGATATGTCTCTGAGATTGAATGAAAAAAAGTATGACTCACTCCAATTGTCGAAAGTAACAATAACACGACACCTTTTGTGCTTTTTACCCTATACCTTATGTATAAAAATACTAAATATGTAATTATATAAAACGATAATGAATAAGATAATAGTACTATTTTTAAAGGCAAACCCACTTTAATAGCCATTACAGGTAAAAACTGCTGAATATACATGGTATATCTGCCAACATATATTTTAAAACTTTGGGCGTTTATCATTTCAAAAAGCTGAGCCGCAGAATCTAAATATATAACCCGTTCGGCAATATAATATATTGCATAAATAAAAAGTACAGCAAAAAAACTCTGTGAAATTATATCTAATATTTTTTTATTATTCATTTTTTAAATCTAGGCTAAAATTATTAAATACAAACTTATTTTCTCCATTGTTCCACAAATATATCCTTATTAAATCTTTAGTATCAATAATCTCAGGTAATACAAACTTTGCTGAATAAATATTTTTATTCTTATTAAATAAACTTAGAGGATATCTATTCCATGAATACAGATTTGTATCATTTCTATACTCTATTATTGCATACAAATCATTATTTATTTCACTATCTGTATTAAAACTAATGATTACTGAATCTGCATTAATTTTGTACACATCTAACGACTTTATTTCAAACGCCTTTGTATACGGATTAATATTATTTAATGTATCATTGTATAAATAGTTAAGATAATTAGTTTTATAATAAATATTACCATTCACATTATAAGTCTTTTCAATAAAATTTTTATCTGGATATATTTCTGAAATTACTTTTGCAATACTATTTGCTAAAATTTGTTTTCCTTTTGGTATATAATGCTCTGTAGGGTAATCTTCATAAAAATAATAACCATTTAAAAGTTCTAAATTATCTATAATATTAATATTTTTATATTTTTCTTTAAATATATTAACATTATGTCTTAAAATATATGGTATTTCTTCTCCTACCATTATTTTTGCTTTATCGATATCCTCCGGAATAATATTAAATATTAATTTCCACCCTCGTTCTTTTGCAATTTTAACAATATTATCAAACTGTTTAAATCTTATATTATTTACAGTATCTAATGTATAAGCAAATCCTTTAATAATATTACAAGCAAAACCATTTTTATCAATATCATTAACTCTATTTGTTTTCACAAACTTTAACGTAAAAGACATAATTGAATCCCAATCAATTATATTCTGTTTTAAACTAAATTTAGGGATATTAATAGTATCGTTTTTAAAGCTCTGCATAAATTGTTGTTTTCTTTCTTCCAACGATTTATTATCATAATAATCTAATGATAATAGCAAACGTCTAAAAATTAATGGATAATCAGTATTCATCATTAACTCCATTTGCGAATATGCTGTTTCCGAATCAGAAAATAGCCAATATGCACCAAACGAACGCATATTAACAGAAACAATTATTGTTTTTATTGGAGAATTATTAGGTATATTTTTCAAAACCGAATAAAATGCACCTGCATGCATATAACCTTTACAAATTGCATGTACTCGTAAATCAGGAAATTGCTTATCAATAAAACCTGATATTG